>Ga0066192_1000144_pt1 | contig 12292 bp, 11 predicted proteins | sample WorMetvacBELIZE1_FD_58707 | JGI IMG/M metagenome (GOLD analysis project Ga0066192, IMG submission 58707) | Marine gutless worms symbiont microbial communities from Max Planck institute for Marine Microbiology, Germany - Olavius vacuus BELIZE.1... | ecosystem: Host-associated > Annelida >... | reverse complement strand
GTGTGAAAACTGTCAGCGGCAGAGTTGTAGGGCATTCATTGGCCTAACTATCCGTGCAAAGATGATTGGTGGGGGACGTCCCGTTAAACGTAAATTTTGCATTACTTAGAGGACACTTGAAGTCGCTGAATTGTGAAAATCAACTTCCGGTCAAATCCAAGACGGCCCCTAATTTTCAATCTTTAAATATCTCTGACGCTTCCACCGATTGTTCGTTTTCGTTTAAATTTAGTACAGATTTTGTTCATGTGACAGCCAATACATTTCAAACGTTTAAGGTCAAAGTGTCAAAGGTCAAGGTCACAGGGTGACGTAACGTATCATCAGTGAAACATTATATGTCAGAAACGGTTTGAAAATTATTCTAGAGCGAAGCACAACACGTAACACGTGTTCAAGATCATTAGGTCAAATAGACCGGAAGTAGAAATGTAGCACGTGTTTTTTAAAAAAACAGCTGAGAACGTCGTTTTATCGCCAAATCATCGCTCTCTGTTAAGAAATCGGGGTCGCTGAATTTAATGGTAATGGCAGAATTTTGTTCGGAAGCTCGAAAGTATCAGTTTATGAGCACGCAGTAAAAATTTGGCCAAAAACAGACCAAAACGACTGGCGTGACTTCGGGCAGATTCAAGTTGCAATACATCGCAATTGCTACATTTGTAAATTTTATTTTTTTTGTAACTTGCCGTTTACAGCAGTTATAGGCTAACATGCCTCTCTTCACGTATTGCCTTTGCAGTAGCCTACAAAAACTTTCTTGCTCCTATAAACAAGAAAACACTTTCTGTACTAGTTCGGTTTGTCTTTGTCTGGGAATTTTTTTTATCAAAACAATTACACAACGCTTCTTCTATTCGACCCATGTGTTTATTAGCAGTTTGTTTACTGACCGAATTGTGTTTACAGAAAATTTGTTGCGTTAAGCTGCTGAAAGCAATGTACATTGTACACCACAGCGACGCGTGACATTAAACGAAGCATATAGATCGCCGAATGCCGCGGCTCGGTCGGTTAAAAGCACCGGCTGTCTTACTAAGTCGAACCATGGCTGCATAGGACGTTTGTCAGCTTAATTGGATGACGAATTTACGCCGGTTTCTCAAAAGGTCAAAGAGATAAGTTCCACGAATAAACGGTCCGTGAGCATTTGCGATGATCGTTCTCTTGCTGTGCATGTAGACTCTTAGTCGAGCAACACAGATACCACAGCATCAAAACATCTGGTATTTGGCATTCGGCTTCACGTCTGTTTGGACAGTGCAGCTATGATGTATCCCCCACTGCTGTCCAATAGACATCTGAGCTGCGATGATTGTCTGCAGGATAAAAAAAAGAGAAAATTATAAGTACTGTTCTGTGCCGTATTGTGCACCACAGCTGTGCACAGTCATAAGCACACTTGTGTGAACCGTTCTTACAAGTGAAATTGGCTTGTTGGCTTGGGTTTGGTTTAGGTTTGGTTTGTGTGTGTGTGTTTTTGCGTGTTTTTCTCAATTATTATCAGGTTTGTCGTAAAGTTTTAGTTTTTATGTGTGTTTTTGATGTGTATCTTCTTTTGGTCGGTGTGAATTGGTTGTCAACACCAGTGCAAAATCGATTGCTGTGAAATACTCGTCAATGAGCTTTTATGTGTCAAGTAGACTTTAAACTCACGACGTGCCGCTGAGATAATAAAGATGCGACGTGAATCCGCTGCCGCCGGCGGTTTAATGGTCAGTGAATACTGTGTGTGCATACCAGCAGAGTTGTACCTCAAGCCGGGTTTATGGCCATCAACCCCGGGTGCCGGCGAAACACTGGACTTGGCATCATCAGGTACATTTATGATAACAAGCTGATCATATGTGAGAAAAAGTGACATTGTCCTTCGCGAAATAAGTAAGCAAGCAGAAACAGTCTCGGGCGGTCCGCAGGTCCGAAGTATCGTATTTTCCATGGCTGAGACACTGGCAGTAGAAATGTTCTGTATCAATGTAATCAGTCCACTTCCACAGTATTAGATTAACTCTGTACCTCGAAAATTACGAAAGCGCTGAACTCTCGTTTTCCTCTGTACACAACTCCTAGTTTCCGGGTTTGGAAACCAGCGACTTATCGGAAATCACGTGTTCCGTAAAGCCGGGTTTGCATTTCCGACCAGTGAATCACTATAAGCCAAAACCATGTTCATCATATTCAATTTTATGCTGAGAGCTTCTCCCTCCGTCTGCACGTGAACTCACTTTTAGTCTATTCGTTCCTCCTGCGCTGTCCCCGATTCCGTTGCAATCGCTAACATCGCGCGCCTTACCAATGCTCGTGTTACTACTGCATGCCGTAGTGACACAGCGTGCATTAAAATTACTCTCGGCCACAAATGTGCGGTTTATATCCAGTGACATTTATATACGTGTGAACCAAATGCTACGAAACTCGGCAAATATAAACCGTCATGCGGCAAAAGAAACCTGTTGACCCATTCTGAGCGCGATCAGAGCAGGCCGTCTACAAGTCATGAAACAGTTTTGGGAACGGTATAACCAACTCTGTTACCCGCTTATACTCACGTAGCTCGATACATTACCAGTAATGTAAAATGTGGACGAAGTTACGTCCGAAAAAAAGCTGTTTTTGAGCAAACATTGCGTACACTGAACGGTCGATACTGAGGGGCTGTAGAACTAAATATGCAGGAATTGTATACCCGGTAGGCCATGTCGCAATTATAGCGTGCAACAGTCAGGGTGTGGCGAAACTGAAATTATGTGTTTGTGTAGTTACGTGTCTGAGCTGAGACGCTTCATCGAGGTGGATATGTACGGCGGCTGTGGGAGACTCAAGTGCCCGGAGACCACCGCAGAACTCTGCCTCGATATGCTCGAGCGACGATACTTCTTCTACCTGGCGTTCGAGAACAGTTTGTGTGTCCAGTACGTCACTGAGAAGTACTGGCGGACGCTACGGCTCGACGTTGTCGGCGTTGTCCTCGGCGCCGCCAACTACTCGCAGCTCGTGCCGCCAGGCGTTCATCTCGACATCCGCGACTTCCGGTCGCCGCGCCACCTGGCGGACAGGCTGCGAGCGCTGATGACGCACGACGTGGACACGTACGTTGCAATGTTGAAAAGAAAACGCCAACTGAGCTGCACGCCTGACAACGACGACGAACCGTCGGTATTATTCCAGACGAGACTGTGTCGGTATTTGGCCACGACTGAAGGCAAGACACGGACTACAGACCTTGAAGTCAGCTGGAACGCACGCGTGATGTGCCAAACGCCCCGCAGTTTCTATCGCGGTGTGGCTGACATGATCGCCTACTAACTCACTTTGTTGACAATGACATGACGACTTCTCGACTCTGTAACAATCAACTACACAAACGTTCTGAAGATGTCTTGTAAGTATAAATGTAATCAGCATCCAGTCATTTACGAAGCAAAACAGGTCTTTAAGTGATACATTTCAGTGTTAAATTCTGTCTCCAGATGGTTTATGTTCAACATATGAACAACGTCTAGTAATTAACTTTTAGTGATTGGTTGTTAGACACCTGTTCGCTCCGTTCACAGACCTCCTAGCCCACACATCGAACTAACTTCACAGACTTCCTGGGACTGATTACCGGATGTCTTTTTCTCAGCGGTTTTTGCTGTGTCCGCGTTGAAACGCTTTGTTGTTACTATCATCGATAGTTGCGTTCTCTTCTCCTCTGTGAAAACAAGCGCGATCGACTTCAAACTTTACACAACGTGCAGAACAGCGTTTTTGCGGTAATCTACCCGCAATCAGACGTTCTTATTTCTTCGCCAGACACTCCTGGAACGCAGTGGCCCGATCGGTCATCCAAATCTCATATGATATAGGGGTGACGGTCGCATCTTTGCAACGCATACAAAGTTTTTTTTTCTCGCAAGAAACTCTAGAGAATCTACATGTAATTTTGGTTTATTACTTCATTACTTGTTATTTTAATGTCCTATGCGTTAGACTAAGCTGACTACTCTTCAGCTTTTGAACATAGACAAATATATTCATATCGTATCGTATCGTATGGACACTGGCCAGTTTTATCAGAACCATACTTAAGCTACTTAAACTAGTTTGCTGATGGTGTTGCAAAAATTGTCCAGTGAATCTGAAGTCGCAGTTATGGGAATGGGAATTTGCTATACGGAAATAGAAAGGAATGGGAATCAAAAACTCATTACTGCAGACCTCTGGTCCCACTAGCTGCATATTTATGCAGCTAATGAGACCAGAGGTCTGCAAAAATGGATGTTTGACTCCCATTCTTTTCTAGTTCCATGTAGCAATTTCAATTCCCAATCCCATCTCAGTTCTCGAACTACACGATGTCCTACGAGCTATTCTAATGGGAAAATGGGTCAGGGGAATTTCTGTTCCCTATGGAGAGCTGTAAGCGGGAGATGATGTGACACAGTGCGTGACAAGGCAGCCCGCTGTAACTTCCGTCACTGAGGCGTGGTGAAGGAAGCGGAACGAACCGACCGCGGTGCAGTGATGTCGATATAGTGTGATTGGAAGCTGCGCGGATGTCGCTGTGACGTGATGCTCGAGTCAATATGCATTGCTGGTCATGTGTGGGCCGAGCCGGCCGCTCGAGCGTCACTAACTCTGGCCGCCGCGGCTGCTGACGCTGTATCCAGGCAACTACTGGACACGCTCGGTCAGTCGCAGCCGCACAACCAGCTGACCAATTGCGTCGTCGAACGCAACTGATGGCGCGACACCACTTGACTTGCTCTCTGAGCTCCATCGACACAGCACGCTCCAACACTGTCACTGAACATCTGAGAAACGCTAAGTAACTAAGTATGTAAGAGTATTTGTACGGTGCAAATAGGCAAACAATCACGATGCGCCGAAACAAACAGAAACAGAAACGTTTTCAGTTGCCGTGTGCATTGTCCATTACAAACGAAACTATAGACATTTTACAACAATTTTATCATTGTCACCATTGTCGATCACCAGTGCCCCTGCAACAGTTCCAGTGACAGCGTCACTTAAATCATATTCACTCACTCACTCACTCACTCACTCATTCATTCATTTCTGGCCAAACAGTTGCAATGCATACTTAATTTAATTGCTAGTGGAGAGTGCTAAGCTGTGCAGCAAAACTGCCGTCTCTAAAGTTGCAACTTTATGAACGTATAGAAATGTACATATTATTATTATTATTAAAACAGGTCAGTGCATGATATGAAGATGAAGAAGTGAAATGATCGACAGCAAAAAAAGGCGAAGATGAAATAGAAAGGGTGTCAAGAATGGTCGTAAACGGTTAAAGAAAATGGTATCTGATTAACATTACCTTTATATAATGAGCAATATGATACGATGAGATATGTGGTATGTAATGTAAAATAGTGACTGATAGAGTAATGTACCACGTGATAAAACGTCGGAAAGTTTCAAAAATAGCAAAGAAACGGAAAAAATCACATCAGAATGATAAATTCTTTTAAAAAATGTCCGAGAATCGATAAAATAATCCGGTATGTACTATGTAGCCTACCGGGAAAACTGTTGAATGACTGTTCGTCTAGACAGAAGAAGTAATGGATTGGATAGTGATAATGACGACGACCGATACAGAGGCGCTGGTCAACGAAGTGTGACGCGAAACAGTCGATCATTACCGCGCTTAATCAATCACCGTTTCGATTATCGATCGTGGGTTGACGATATACTCGTTCCTTATGTGCCCGCAGTTTGTATGCTGTAACGGCTGATATCGAGATAAAACGGCTACAGTGCGGAATACTGCATCTCGTCTACACTGTGAGTCAGATCTATCGGAGTTACATGCGTTTATAGACTTGATACGGTTCGGTTTTCTCATTCACGGTGTAGTTTCAAAGGCTCGCTGCCACGACCACGTCGAGTCTGTAGTGGTTTCCGGAACATCGGCAAGTCACATTCAAGACTTGGTGTAGTGTGTGCGTGGTGCTGCTACCGCTGCATATTTATAGGAGCAGTATGTCTCTGTGAAATGGTTCACGGGGTTTGCGACAACGGGTCGTCCGAATCGATTTGAGGTATCCACTTGTAAAGAGTGCAAATGTAACGGGAAGTGAAGTTTCGCTTTTTCGGTGGTGTACATTTCAGTGGAAGACGGAAACACATTCGTTCGGCGCCGCTGCTGCGTTGCGACGATCTTGATGCCATTAAAGAAAGTAAAACTTTTCCACCTACTTTCTCTCAGACATAAAAGAAAGTTTTCAGCTATTAAAAAAGCATTTTATCATTGTCACCATTGTCACAGTTGCAATGCATACTTAATTTAATTCCTAGCTGGGAGTGCTAAACTGTGCAGCAAAACTGCCGTCTCTAAAGTTACAACTTTATGGCCGTATAGAAATGTACATATTATTATTATTATTAATAAAACAGGTCGGTGCATGATATGAAAATGAAGAAGTGAAATGATCGTTGCTCTTCCGCGTTGCTGGATCAAGAGTCCAGTGTTTCTGCGTAATTGTGGATATTGCCGCCACAGGGCCGCTTGGCGTCCTAGTAACCTGTATTGCTCTAGGCCGATTGGTTTCGTTCCGCCAGACCGAAGCGTGCTCTGACATAACCTATAAATAGCGACAGCACGGAACGCCTCTCGGCTGGAGCGAGAAATGGGCAACGGGAGAGATGCATCGGATACCGGTCAGCTGACGTCAATCGCGCCGCCTCAATGCAACAGTGTCAATTCCAGACGCCGCACCAGCAGCAGCAGCAGCAGCAGCTATCCGTAGACGTCACTGCATCGCCCATCGTCCAACACAGTCCATTACTTCACTAATCGACTTTCATATCTCGGTGCATCTGCGGTGATTGGCGCCATCAGTGTTCGATGTCGGTTCATCGTCGTTGTTCGATCAACTCATTGTCGCTATTAACCGACTGGCCGACGTCTGTCTGCTGGAAGCTATCAGTGGTCGAGTTAAGGTCGAACAGTGTGACGTGGAACGCGTTGTCGGTCGCCATGGTCACATTGATTCATCTTGGTGTCAATGCCATCACTGACCGTTTATGACGAAATTATCGACAAAATGCATTGTCCTGTACGGATACGATAAAAATTGATACGACTGGTTTGAACGCAGAACCAGTTGAAAGAAGTATTTGTCATAGAAGTGCGATATTCTGAATCTGACAAACTGACAATACATTGTGTCGATAATTTCGAAAGTGAAAATCGAACCAGCTTGGCCGGTTTTACGTGGACGAACCTTTAGCTACAATTTAAAATCACTCAACATAAAACCGATTTTCAAACTTTTCTCTGTATCTTAAAGTTGACGTAACGGTCCATTTCCCCGAAACGCAATCAACTGTTTTAAACGTCAGTGCACTGAAGAGACCACGAATGCAATTGAAGTGTACGTTGCCGGACGACGTTAGCAAAACAGTGACAAGCACGAAAACGTTAAGTTAAACAATAGCCAACTTTTTTTAAATTGCTGGAAAACTCGGAGAAAATGCAAGCGAAATAATAGACAGTAAGAGAATACAACTAACAAACATACTTAACCAGCGGTGTCAAAACTTGCTCTTCCACCTGCATGAAGCTCATAGCGGTTTGCAGTGAAGATGATATTTCAGAACGAGAAACGACCTGACGTCTATATGGATAGCTGCTGCTGCTGCTGCTGCTGCTGTCGATGTTGTGTGTGTGTGTGTGTGCTATGTTGACACTGTTAAATTCAAGCGGGCCGATTGACGTCATTTTTCTCCCAGCTGACTGACACAACGTCAGTACTGGTATAAGTAGCAAAGGAGCAGCGACTGGCTGACCAATCGTTATAGTTGAACGCATATGCCATTGTTTCTCTGATATTGTTTTTCATTATTTCAAAGAGGCATTTACCCTTCCGCCATTCTCTGCTTCCGCTAATGGCCGTCGGCATACAGTGCATATTCCAGGCTCATATCATTTCATTTAAATTCTAGTCCTCTCACTCTGTCAATTTCTTAACAACGACGCACATCCGCACAACGATCAGAGCACCACGACTGCATTCGTTCGACTTTATTTTCGACAACGAATCAAGCGTTATATCGGGGCGAACGGGAGGCATGCAAAAGCGAACTTGCATAAGCCGGGAACTTGGAAAATAGACGTGGCGATGTGGCAATGTACGCAATGCCTTGTAACTGAAGAGAAGCGAACAGCTGACCGTAGATCACGGCGCCAGCTGCTGGACGCAACTGCGAAGATGCTTCGCAACGCAAGTTCGCTCTGTCTGCGTAAATACTGCTCGACCGAACGTCCAGCGCTCTGTTCTCTGTATTACATGTATACCTGTCACGCACAGTCACTTCACATACATCTAACGCAATGTAAGAGCAGGTTGGTAATTGACTGTCGAACATGTTTCATACACTGTGTCCAGAAAAAAAGAGATTAAAATGTCTTTATGTAATATCTTCCAAAAAACCCGGGCGATTGTGATGAAATTTTGTACACCGTTTCCTGAATAAATTTGCTGCAAATTGATTAAACGTTTTCTACCTCACCTGAATAATCTCTCTATACACTACTTTGTGAACCTTGAAATGCTTATTGCGCACGTGCTACCAGTGAGTTGTTACAGAAAAAACGCCAGAATTTATCCCACCTAAACTGTGGCCTCCAAATTCGACAGATTTGAATCCAGTTGCTAACAGCGTGTGGGAAATATTGCAGTAGAAGGTGTATAAAAACATGCATCACTGATCTGGAGCTATCAACGATGTCACTGATGAATGGCTGCCGCAATGACGACATGACCCAGACTGGCCCACTCCATTATCAGTCGCTGTTTCAGTTCTTTCAGATCAATGATGCGTATTTTGTACACCTTCTCTTTCAATATTCGCCACACGCTGTAATCAACCGGATTCAAATCTGGCATATCCCTCATACATATAATCTCCGACAAAGTATGCGTTATGCGTTACATCTGCCACTTACGTCTATAAGGAAATGCTCAAAAATTATGAACACATTTTATTAAATTCTTTTAAAAATGGCCAATTATTCTGGAGTCAAACAGGGCCGTGCTTTAAGCACATCGTCCATCGTCCAATTATCGTCGTGAAATTGCTTAGTGGTAACAGCGTTGCGCACATCTACAAAGTTACTGTACGTCGAACACGGTTAGTACTGAGATGGGTGACCGCTTGCGCGTATACTATCTTGATATTCAACCAGCCATTTAGGTCAACTCAGCCTGGCCATCCCTCCATGGCTAAGGAGCAATAAGTACCTGTGATGGTCACTGCTATGGAAGAAACGGCGATTTTTACGTAACAGTATGTACAGTTATATTTATTATTTGTATTTGCTACCATGATTATGGTGAATAAAGATTATCAATGTTGCCAGAACAGACTGGTATACTGCCATCGCTGATTAAAACAGTGGCAGTTAACTGAGCCGGCCATCCGGCTAAGTGGGGTCGTATGCAAACTTAGTTGGGTGTAATCCTTGCCGTCTCAACAGCGCCGTAAAGGGGATGAGCTCGCTTACAACAGACTTTGGTTTATGCGACGAACCTTCTTCGAAGCTTATTGCCTCGCGGCGAACCTCGTTTTAGGCACTGCGGGTAGTTTTATTTCGTTCCAGGCAGTTACTCATCATCATCGGGTGGTATGTGTACAGTTTATAGGTACTAAAGCTGGCACAGAGACGTCTGTGTTAAGCAGATCGGCATGTTTACAAGTGTCAGAAAGAGCGTTCCAGATTGTATGCAGTTAATGCAGTAAGCTTTCGCCGAAAACCCTACCTCTACAGGCGACAGACAGACAGACTACGCAAAGCAATGTTTAATATCACTTTAATGCCTTTTCTATGCGGTGGACATAACGATACGAAATCGTCATTTAGACAACTCAGAAGCACTCAACGACGTAGACGAGGTTACATCTTGAATGCAGGATGATCAATTTTATAGTTTGAACAGCGAGCAATTGCGATATGGCGGACTGGAGGTAGGTCGTTTGATTAATCTTTGGTTGGCGTGCAGCTGCAGTACCCCAGTGCTGTATGTTGCCGCATCGCTGAATGCGCAGATAAGTGCTCTTGTTGATGATCGACTGGCGTCGTTGCGTTCGTCGGTATTTAAGCGGTGAAATTACTACCAGAATAATCGTTTTGTTTCATGGTCCTCGTATGAATCAATCCCAACACACATATCGACGCATTCACACTTCATTGTACACGTGGTATTGCGCCTTCTGGCGCTGAAGCTAATTTCCGGCGAATGGCAGCTTTCTTCGATATTCTTGCGTTTATTTTCCATCACGGTGCCGTAAAGTCCAAGCATTGAAGTGTCATTGATAGTATTCGAATAATTAAATCGTCATCAACATCACTGTCGTCGTCTTCATCATCTAAAATTAAATATGGCGGAGCTCAACCACGCCTTAAAATAATTAGTGATAAACTGCAATATGTAACAACTAAAAAGTAAAAGTTTGGGATTAAAAAACTACAAAACAAATGTGTGTGTTAAGTTGCAGGCAATGTAAAACAACAATCTGTCATGTGCATGAATAATACGTGATTTGTTGCCGGAGTTAGTAGTTTGTAGTCACTGAATGGCGACTTAGAGAGCACATAATTTATATGTGTTTAATGCAATACCAAGAGATATTTGGTATTGTAATGCAAGCAGTGCCGAAAAAAAACTAAAAACGGAAGTAACATAGACGGCTGCATACAACCTCGGTCATTTACTGATAACATTTTATAATTTTTATATGTGTAACATGTTGGTAAAAACGTGTAGTTTTTAACAACATATAGACTGCAGATTTATTTTGCTTTTGCTTTTCACAAGTACTATATAGTTATCGCAACGAACCGAGAGATATTTATTGATTTGTTGCGGTGCAAGTTGCCACTTCGATCTTCCATATAAGTTTAAATCATACATTTCAACAAACTAATTTGTAGTCTGATAGCTTTGTTGTGAAATTATTACTGCAGTGATTACAGTACCAGTACAGTACAGATTGATGAGTACCAGCTGCGGCTTGGAAGGCAAAGGCATCCGTTAGCGATGAACGCGGGGTGTGTAGGTAAAACTGTGAGATCCCTTGAGAACGAGTGCCATACCTGAGTGCCTTAGAGGTGTGTTCACGACGAGGCGCTATACAAATACACCTTACCTTACCTTTACAGCGAGATTGTTGCGAGAACTGTGCATGAGCAATTGGCATGCTTAGGTTGTACAACGTTACTGTCGCCAAACTTGTTGCGCGTATCAATCGCGGTTGTTAAACGTAGGCTTAACAGTGTTTCTCGTCGGCGCATTTGAACTGAGCACAGTGTTTCGTGTAGTCACGTGACGCTCCCGTTTTATTTGCCTCATCCGTTAATTTGCCGCGGCGCTGTCGCTCGCCGCTCGGCGTCGGCGTCGACGGCGACCGGAAAAGGACGTTTAAGTAATGATCGGTTGACTCGACCGCCGCCAATCGTATCAATTATCTGGCTGCGTCTCGGGCGGCGGTAATAACGGGCGACAACGGCCAGCATGCTCGTGCAAACATTGTGGACTGATTGACGCAGTAGCGCCGGCGAGTCCCTAGAGAGGTAAACGACGCAAGCTGTCCGTCTGTGGGGACTGATCGATCGGCCGGGTAGACTTACAAGCCGCATCGTCGCCACCTGACAGTCGCGTGAGCGGCGAGGAGCCCGGCCTCGGCGTGATATACCGTCACTGCAGTCGCTCGTTCTGTCTCACCCGAGACGCTCATCGCCCGCCCGCCGCATTACTCAATATATTGCGTCATCATCGGCCGACTACCACACGCGGCGAAAGCATCTAAAATGGTGGGGCAGTATCTTCCCTTTGTAAGGAACACTCTTTGTTGGCAGAAGAATATTACAATTTTAAAATGAGAATTTTTGGCGGGACAGTTGTCAAATGGAGACAAAGCCCGTATAGATAGTCTGTTCCGGAAGGCTTCCAGGCGAGGATTCTGTTGCCAGACTTTAGCATTGACGAGTTAATATCCGCTGGAGACAAAAAAAGTTATTTCGGCAGATGTCCAGTGAGAGTCACTGCCTACATCCACTGCTTCCCACACAAAGTAACAAAAAAACTAACAGATTGTTTTAGGAAACGCGGTCACAACTATCAGCTTCCTCAAATTCAATCCACTTTATTCAAGAATAGTTTCGTGAATCGGTGTTTATTTTTAAAGATTTAGTGTTGTAGTGTTTGTGTTTTAGTGTTTCATGTATTTTATACCTTTCATAAATTTATTGTACTTGCTGTCTCATTGTATATTGTCCACA
>Ga0066192_1000143_pt1 | contig 12301 bp, 8 predicted proteins | sample WorMetvacBELIZE1_FD_58707 | JGI IMG/M metagenome (GOLD analysis project Ga0066192, IMG submission 58707) | Marine gutless worms symbiont microbial communities from Max Planck institute for Marine Microbiology, Germany - Olavius vacuus BELIZE.1... | ecosystem: Host-associated > Annelida >... | reverse complement strand
GGCGTTGCTGCTTAGGCCACTTTAAAAATACCATGTGATGATGATGATGATGATGATGATACATTCTGTCGTTTAACTGCAGTTTCCAGCTGGAAAATAAATAATGAACCAGTGAGGAGTGGATTGACATCACCACTATATAAGGATCTCAATTCACATGATCGTTATTCTTATTCATGAGATCTACGTGATAAGCAGCTCATGTCAAAGACACTGATGATACTTAACGTTCTTCTATTTTAACCCCTAGTAAAGTCTCGCTACGGAGGCATTTTGCGGACATTTTCCAAGCTTACGTACGGTCATCTATCAAGATACTGCATCCCGATGTTCTTGTGCGTGCGTTATTGTCCGTCTTTGCCATAAGGACGTGTAACCCAGGAGCAGAAGGTCACTAACTTCGCATTTAGATCATGATTTTCTGCGGCACATTAAAGTTAGAGTCCAGCTTTAGGTCAGAAGGTACACGACCACAAAGACGCAGTAAACTTAAACATACAATGCACCGTAATTGAAAACGGAAGGTTTTATATCGGCGACAACGGAACTCTGCTGAATTATTAAACAAACATATACTGTGAACTCGAAGTAATCAGAGGTTGTGATTGTGAGAGCGACTGGCTTGTAAACACAAAATGAGTTAAGACTAGTCTTGATTTCTGAAGTTCAAAACCTGGAGAATATCTTGTGCTCAGATAATACATTAATGAAATCATTATCAAGTATTTAAGACGACGAAGTTATAGCACAAAATGCGCCGAGAAATCCATGCAATCTGCCTATCACGGACGATAATATCGTGTTATTCAACAGTTTTGTTATTTTTCTTCAAGCGGAAGGCAACGTTATCGTTTAATTGACAGTTGTATCGTTTTGTATTCATGGTTATTTGTAATGAGTCGGTCGAATGTTGGCTACGAAGACCAACAGCAAGCAGCCCATCGGCCGCGGTGTTCAGCTGGCGTTTGGAGAATTTTCAGGGGGGGGGAGTCCGTGGCAGAATAGCCAGGGGTTGTTTATGGGAATTTTCCGGGAAACTTTTAAGGGAATGTCCGGGGTGGGTGTCTGTATCCCCATGCACGAATATAAGTCTCCATGTGATGTGTAGCGGTTGTATTTTGAACCACCGACCAAGTTTACTCAGACAGACCCAGACGCACATGGACAGACCACTTTTGGAATTTGACCAGTTATACGCTATATAAGCTCGTCGAGCTGAGCTAAAAATCATCTGTACTCGACGCTGTGATGTACACGATTGTTTGTGCGTTGAAACATTGCTTCTGGTGATTATTTTCGTCGTCGTCACGGTCGCCGCGCCACCTCTGTAGCAGCAGCTGCTGCTGCGACTGATGATGATGATGATGCTGTTGATAGCTGTGGCGGATGCTGTCGACATGGTGATCACGGGAACGTCAGCCGCCTGAGGGTCCAAACGTTACGCCTTCCTCTCTCCCTGCCCACTCTGCCGTTCTCCCGATAGCTGCCGGCTACCGTCGTGGGCCCGTCGGTCGGTCGGTAATCGCAAAAGCGCGATCGATCGTCGTCGACACGCGCATCACTCCCCGTCCGTCCCCGGCCACGCTCCGCTCGCGCCCCGCAGCGCGCGCCGCACGTGCCGGTGCCGCTGCTGCTAACGCTGCTGTCGGATGCGGCGCGCTCGAGAGACAGACAGGGCGACCGAACCACTCGCCGTACCACTGGAACCGGAGAAGAATTCGGCGTGCTTGCCCGGCGTCGAGCGATGACTGAAAACTCACTAATATCGGCGGCGTCTACGGGTAGCTAGCGTACGAGCCAGGTAGCCAGCGGGACAGTTTAGTGCGACGCCGATTGCCCGTCGAGCGGACGTCAGTTGCGTTTATTGCTGGTGATGAGATCGTAGATTGGCGAGATTGTACTCTCTGCCGCGGCCGTAGTCGGCTGTTTCTGCCGGCGGCCACTCCGACGTAACACAGTAGCGAATCGCCGGCGTTCGGTGCGAGTGTCGAGCGACAGGACAGACACTGGCAGTTCGATACTCGGCAGTCCTGGCCGTGGCGGCGACGACAACCGGGAAATTACATCGACTACGACGACAACGACGACGACGACGACGACGCCGGATGCGACGACGACGGTCTGTTGACGACAACGCTGTGTTCTGTTCTACCTGTGCAGGTGAGCTAAACGATGATGCGGGGAAGAGCAGGATGCTGCTGCTGCAGCTGCAGCCGACGTCTTGTCTGGCTCGCCGTCATCACCTTTATGCTAGATGTCATTGTCGTCGTTCGGTCGAATCACGATGGTAAGTTTATTCACCGTTTATTTTTATGTCTCATTTGTAACAAAGAAAGATTACGACGTAAGTGGGAATACACTGAAAAGCGTAAATGATACTTTGCATTAATTTGCCGCCAAAATTCAATAAACTGTCCATTTATCCTAATCAAATAACTGTCGCTTCTGTCCTTTTCCAACTTATACCTTTATATCTTTGCGTAAGCACGGCCGGCACCATGTGATCCAGTCGGTTTGTGTGTAGCACGTTGTCTCTTCCTTATATCGCTTTGCTGATGAGTCTATCTCGCAGTTTCGGCGGAGTTTGACAGCGATCATTGCAGACGTATCGCACGGCGCGGCTGCGTCTTAATTGAAAGCGTGCGATCGCTGAGAGCAAGCGGCATCGTCAGTCGAGTCGACAGCTGATGGCTGATGAGTCACTGATTGCTAGCGGGATCGGTTTCGCCAGAACCGCTGAAGTACCGAGAGACCTCAGCAAGAGGCAATCTACGTCGTCCAGCGCTGCGGTCCTGCTGTCAATTAGACAGACCGCGAGGTGGTGGATGCACTCTCGACATATCGCGACCCAGTTTGCGGGTCAATTACAGTTCTCATCGGCGCTTCTATCGTCCGTCGACACGTGAGCTTGTTATCTGTTTTGTCGATTTCCGACCGGTGCGAAATACACTCCTGCACGTGCGCTCTCGCATTCTTTTTTCCTCGCAGGAATCATACAACAGTGGCAACTCTCGCGGAATAGGTACTTGCACGGCATGTTGCATTCGTTTGCAAGGTACGACACGACAGGCTTCAGAGCTTAAGAAGGTATACTGAAGGACGTTATGCTGTTTCAGTGTTATACCATTTCGGATTCACCAGGAAGAGCGAAGAGAAGTCAACGGCGGCGAACGGAGGACGTCTGCATGTTCTGTGCTGTAGAGAGGAAAGTATGAACTGGCAACGATGAAGATCTGTGGCAGGACACACGACAAAGAAACGAGATCGTTGCGCCTTCTGCACGCCATCAACACACGCTGACGCCGACACGTTGCGTCGAAAAACACAGATGCCGACAGAAGCTGTCGAACAGGCAGTCGCGAGGCGAACAGTTGGTGAAATATGACGATTTCGTTGATATGTAGTTGGAAACATGTTTCGGCCGTACGTTTTCGCAACATCGTCCACTACGAGTGCTTGTTGACTTGAGTTAATGTAGGTCTTGACCACGTTTCGCTTGATTCGCATTGGATATCGTCCGGACACCGGGATGATATTTACAGCGCTTGATTGCGAAACCGGCAGAGATCGTCTCAACTTTTGTGTACATTTGGTTACCAGAAGTAATTTTAGAGTAATTTTATTTATTGCCCCAACGATCTTCTGGTTCGTCGATGATCATTATCGATTGCACATTTGAGATGTTTATCGTATCTTCGTTCAGTTTTAGCGGCGTCGCCGTGTATCATGTGCACGTTACACTTTGAGACAAGTGTTGCTGTAGTTCATTTACTCGCCAAGGCTCAGGGCGTAGCCAGGATTTTACATTGGGGGCACAGAAGCTGCGCGCCGAAGGCGCCGAGGGGATGAGGATTGGGGAGAGGGTGTCCCCTCCCCAACCGACTAGGGGCCTGGGGAGCGTCGTGAGTTCCCCCAGCAGGCCGCCAACGCATTTTTGGCATATATGAGGCCCACAGAACACTTTAGCCAGTGTTTTTTTTCGTAAAAAAATCCACTCAATCGACAACTGGGGGCATGGCCCTTCTGCCCCTCCCCCGGCCAAGGCGGCAGATCGTCTAAGCATCTTGCTGGAATTTCAAGATTGTTCTTGTGTCACTCATATGATTTGTCGAAGCGTCGGCATTACTCACAACGTAACATTCACATTCATTCATTTACAATATTTACGCGTAGAAATCGAATATCGTGTATATCTCCATCTTTTCGCTGTCGCTGATCACCTGGTGCTAGAAGGAGAGAAATTCGTCTTGTTTATCTGAAACACGGTTTGCGAAACGGTAACTGTACCCCATACATCTCGAAATGGCGATATAGGATGACTTGAAAAAAATCAGACTTGGTTCTTTGAAGAGAGTTTTCATATTTTTCAAATGGTGCTAAACGTTCGTTTTAGAACTACTTTATAGATTAAACCAGAATTCTGTCCGAGGTCCGAGACCGAAGATAGGACCGAAGAACAATTCAAAGACTGAGGTTAATCTGAACTTGGTCTAATCTGGTAATTTGCCATTCACATGCCGTTTGGTCTAAAAGAACTAAATCTGACCGTGTTTCAAGTTACTCATTGTTCAGAGACGCTGATGACTTCTGCAGCTGTCGCGTTTCTTCAGGCAACAATCCATCACGCGTCTGCAGAAAATACGTAACTGTACCTCACTCGTGTCCATCCCGATACTGTTTCGGGCACTAAACCGCAGGTTCCCTGAGTAGCATTTATCACGAATTTCTCTCGTGATTAATGTTACGGAGAACAGTAACTCTGGTTAGATAAATATAAATGGAATATTTCACTCATTTCCAATATCGTTGGAAATGAGTGAGTTGAAATGAGTGGAAATGAGTTGGAAATCCCTAACAGTTAGATTAGGGATTCTTAACTGGAAGTGCCTGAACACTTCGGGAGTATGAGAAGAGGTCAACAAAGGATAAAAAGCACGGACTTGATGTTTCGCTTTCTTCGCAGATTTTTTTCGTCCGTTCCATTTGCAGTGTTTTGTGTTACGCTTGCAATGCGTACGACGGAAACTGGACACAATCTCGCTTGAAAGCACTTTTTGCGTTCATTGCTGAGCGCGCGTACACGGAAACGCTGCGTGTAATTAGATAGCCGGAAGTACTGATGCTGATTGCGCATGCGCTGTGCGACTGAAAGATGGTACCGTGACGACAGCGAAGCACAGAACGCCGCGTGTTTTGCGTACAGCTGAATGTTGTCGAGAAACGCGACTTGTGCACTCTGTACGTCATTTTAGCGACTAAGAAATACAAACCCGAGTTTAATGCTCGCTGCACATCAAGTGAACAGAATAGGCCTACTGGATTTTTAGTGGAATGAACGACTGCGCTGAATACAGCTACTATAGAATTAGGCCTACGCGAGAAATACGAATACGACATTTCGGCCCCGTGGAGAGTCCGTCACTGCTTTTGCTTGCTTGCTCAATCCCTTTCGCGTCCACTAAGTTGCGAAGTTACGGCTACTGCTGTAGTGCACCTGTAGCCATCTGATTAATTGATAACTGATTAACTAAGCCAACGATATTGGAAATGAGTAAAATCTTCTATTTATCTAGCCACAGTTATTGTTCTCCGTAACATTAATCACGAGAGAAATTCGTGATAAATGCTTCTCGGGGAACCTGCAGTTTAGTGCCCGAAACAGTATCGGGATGGACACGAGTGAGGTTAATTCTGTCTTCGTGTTCTGATGAGTTCGTCTTGCAAAGCATTAGAGAAGCGTCCGTCGGAACGAAAGCGGTCGGCGACCTTGTCAGTCGTCGTTCGGTATACTCACTTGTTTCAACGCTGTACGCTGAATGCCGCCCATTCGCCGCGGTGGTCCGTTCCTCGCAGCGGTAGCACCGTGGCGGGCGCGGGCGGTGCGGCGCTTTCCCGTCCAGCGGCCCTGGTCTGCACTCTGCAGTAAACCGATACGTACGCTGCTCTTTATCAATTTTCTACAGACGTCAGTTATAACGACGGATTCGCGCTGGCCGATGTGAAAATCGCGACCGCGCTCACGCCAATACTGCACTTCGTCTGAAGTGCCCGACCCGGCCCTGCGCGGCCCGGCGCTGAGCATCGGCGCCGAGTTGGCCTGTCTGACCGATCTTCTGCCAGGAATGCGCCTCAAGCTCGTCATTCTTTAATTCAGCCACATGCAGTACGCTCTATGGGATATGACTCTGCCAAGAGCTTGGACGTAACTGGATGCCTCCCATCCCAACTTTGCGGTAGCCTACTTCCGTCTACTTTCAGTGTGAAATCTGACGTCATCTTCGTACTCCTCCATGTTATGAAATAAGAAAATAGCGGTTCTGAGACGTTTGGAGTGTTTCTGTCTGTGTTATTCCTCGAGAATACATGCATCGCAAAAAAATTCGCAACCAGCTAGAGTAGTGGTCAAGATTGCTGACTGAAGGTCGTTGACACATTATGATACTGTGACACTGAACTGTCTAGGCATTCGGTAGTGTTGTTTTTGAGTTTGAATGAATATTTTTTTCGTGCTCTTGATTTGACTTTGAGGTCCTAACATCTCAAATACACCCTGCAACGCCGATGGCGACGGCAACGCCAATGGCAACGAGATGGCGGATGATAACGGGTGGTTTCTTCTCTCGCTCTTAATTGTAAGCAGCAAGTTGTAATCTTCCTAGACAGTACAGATCGAAAGCATTTATTGCGCTGCTTTGAATTCGACGAACCATAAGTAGCTGTCATCTAAAGTACACGTGAATCATTAGCCCTACTCGACGTGTGTGGACTCTTGAGTCGCTGTTATAACATGTGCCTGTAGCAGCTCGGTATTAGTTACTGCCAACAGTCCAAGTACATCTCCGCCCTTCGTCCCACGCCAAACAAGCTTCACTCCATTTCGTTTCGCCCACCGCAGTCTCAAGTCCGGCAGGATGTCGATAGTGTCGGTCATTTCCCATCCAGGACATCCCCCGGCTACGAACTCTTAAACTTGAAAAACTCACTAGCCATACTCCTAGTCCTAACCCAAACCCTATAAGCATGAATTTATGTCAGGAGTAGGTTTTACGTTTAAATAGTGGCATCCAGGGGGAATTTCCGAGAGGGGAATGTTCAGAGGGGAATGTCCAATCCAAGGAAATCGGCGCCACTACTACTGTACGGTAGTCATGGCGGTCTGGCGACCAGCGGTCAGTCGATGTTTACCGATTCTTTCCTCGTCCTCATCGTTGTCGTCTCAATTCTGGTTTACTGTCGTACTATGTGGTCGCCAACTCGGCAACCCACCGACCGGCTCCCAGCAGGGTTTCTCGCTCGCCCGTCCTCCCGTCCGCGGATTCAGCGCCTGCCCATCCCTTCAATCCTGGCGCCTCGGCGACGATGCCTAATCGAATTGTTCTCGTCGCCAGGTTTAGTCGCGAAGCTTATTAAATTTTCGTCCTGAGCCGAGCCACACACAGGGCCGTATATCCCGTGTTGCTGAGCCCAGAGCACCGCAATATGCTGTTGATATGTTTCTATACATCACTTTGCTGACACAACGCGCTAAACTTACTCATCCATTTACAGGCCCATGTAATAAGCGGTGTCCTCAGTCGGCGTAAAAGCGTTAATGACAATGAAATGATTTCATTAATGACTGTCAACTGGTGTCAGCGTTTCACTGTCAGCTGGAGATAACGTCAGCGTCCTCGACGCCTTTTCAGCCTTCTTTCTTGCAGGGAAACCAACGATGCCATCCGCGGTCTGAATCTCTCAGCGGCACTCTGACTGTTTAGCCAGTATCGCAAAAACCTAGCAAAGATTTACCAGCAGACGAGAGACATGCTCATAGATAAACACAGTGTTGATCTATTGTCCGGATGTGAGCAAGTTCTGGTTTATATTTGAATAATATTTGTCTATTTCGCCAGTGCTTTAATCGCCACGTCTCTTAACCGTATAGCCGTTGAATGAGACGATTATGCACTGCAACTATTGTGAACGTTATAACCTCGTAATAAAGTGTAACAAAATGTCAGCGTGGTTGTGATACAGTTTCGCAGTTCACTTGTTCGACGGGCGCGCAGTTCGTCGTGCAGTCGAAACGTGGTTGGACAACAAAATCCCGTAAGATGTCAGGAGGAAGTGGAAGGCAGGCGCTGTATGGGCGGGTTAGGTGAAATAGTTGGGTGGGCCACTGTGCCATAACGCAAATGGTCCCACCAATGACTGCCCTGCGTATTCGATATTTGAAGTTTGTACAATTTTTTTCAAAATTTCGTGGTATTAGCGGTTTGTTTAGTTCTATGATCTTGTTCTTTAACCGAAGGTCGCCTTTGGCTGCCGCATTGGGCCACCAAACAATTTTGGCATGGCGCCTCCCCCGTCCTCCCCTCCGTGGTCGAGGCGGCAGTTTGTTGGCGTCGTATGGTGACGTGTACACGTGACCACGTCACTTGACGTCGCTCGTTTCTCCGTAGAGTTGTTACCCGCGGCGGCGTCTGTAAATGGACCGCGTTATCGCTGTCGTCGTCGTCGTTGTTGTTCTGCGAATAAATTAAATTAAACTCCGGCATGTCTGTGTTTCGATGGCGTTTGGCGCTGAGATCTATTCATTATCATCGTCATCATCATCATCAACATCATCATCATCGTTTCTGGTGTCCATAATAAAATGGAACACGAGTGAATTTTAAATACACAGTCAGTCATTTTAGCCAGAGACAAAATATCGCTAAAGTCATGGCTTAAAGTTTGTTTTAAGAGCAGTTACGAGGCCGGTCTGCGTAGGAATGTGTTCGTGAAATGCATTTCGTGCCACAGAGCCGACCGACCCCACAGTTTGTGTTGCAGGAACTTTATGCTGAGCCGTGCAGAGAGGTAAGCCACTCGTATGTCGACGACAGGATTACGGAACACTGTCGGGCCATAACATAAAGACGACGCCTACTCGCGACTGATTTCGCATTCGCATCGTTTAATTACGTCGCGTCGTCGTCGTCTTCTGCTATTGCAGAGGTTCTGATGGCTACGACAACCCACAACGTAAATTTACTTTGTAATTGTAATTGTCATTCGCTGGCGCCGTTTGTGTCGATGACAAGGCACTTGCTACACGTGCGGACGTTCTGCGGTTTGACTGGCGACCCGAGCGCATGCTGGTGGTAACGTACACGTAGACGTCGCCAGTGCGTGAAACTGCCTTTGAAAGACGCTCGCCGCATGAGCGAACGCTATTTCCGGCGCGTGCTCGCCGACAAGCGTCGATTTACGCATGTCCGCCTCCGTAGTTCCACTCTGTCGAGTCTACGGCCGCGTTGTACTTGATGCCTCGATATTTGATGGACGACACTGCCACGACCGAGGCGTGTCTGCCGCGACGTTGACGACGCGCGCAGCGCTGTGTGCAGTTCGTTATGTTGCAAGTACCGTACAGTGCATTATGCATCATCGTCATTGTCGTGCTAGTTTATCGACAAACTGAAAAACACAGCATTATCATAAAAAGTTATAACGATAGAAAGAATCATAACTATGAAGAGTTGCAAGCAGACAGAATAATACGAACGAGCTAACGAGACTGATGCGCGGTATGGTATTTTGTCCAAGTGGTAGGCCTAACAAGGGGTCGAGGAGTAACTAGGGGATATATTTAGCGTTTGTTAATAACAGTCTTTAAACGGCGACGTCGTCAATATTAAGTCATTTTAAAACACAGGTGCACATAGTCTCTGCAGTAGAGAACCACGCTAAACTTTGCGCATGAATACACACGAGCCAACGAGTAGAGATGAGTCTATATCGGGAATTCCCATAGGTCCCATGGGTCCCATGGGATTCCTGTGGGAATGGGAACAGCTAAGCTATAGTTTCATGGGAATGGGAATGGAAATGGCAATGGCTTGATGGGAATGAAGAGAACGAAAACTCCCTCGTCACCCGCCCGCAGGTAGCTAAGCACTGTTAATTAATGGACTCTTGTTTTTGCATAGTAATTTGTGGTAGACTGTTATGTTAGATTTCACTCTTGATGCCCATGAGACATTGCTTGCGTTGATACTGCATATGTATTTTGAAGATTTGCTTGGTTATTTAAATTTTATAACAGTATTGTTCCGTGCATTGTGAATTTACCGGTCATTTGTTATCTGATGAAATACTATACTAGCAGTACGGGAATGGGAGCAGGAGAGAATGGGAATAACCTATGGGAATGGAAAGGAATGGGAATAAAACTAGGCTAAACGTGAGAATGGGAATGGGAATTAACCGTTGGGAATGGGAGGGAATTGATTGAAAAAGACATTTCCGCATTCTCTACCACTGAGAAAAGAATAACTGAAATGTTTCTCTATCGTTCATCGATTGCAAATTCCGCGAATTTGGCTGTCATAACTGTAATCTTTGTGGAATTTACATTCTGATTGTTTACGTTTTGTTTACTCCTTGCATCACTTTTTGTTTGCTTTCATCATGACATCAAAATTAAGGCATCAGAAGCGAGTGTTACATTAAGCTTGATGAAACTATTTACTATGCTATACTCATTTTTAGATTGCTGGTTGCTGTATATTATTGCAGAAACTGTTAAACATTAAGTTAAAAGATGCAGTTTTATTCCGACAGTACGCGCTGCTGTAAGTAATAATGGACCGAGAAAATTGCTTGACGCCGACATGCAGTAACGTAACGTATTCGCATTTCTCGATTTTCGTTAAAATCATTCTCTGAAATCTCTTCAATACCGCTACAAGATGTGGCGGTGCACTACTGTATCTGCGGCCATTTTCGCGGACATGATGCTGTGTGCTTTTTTCCCGTCGAGTCGTCATCATATTCGACAGTTTATGGGCGGCAGCGTGGCCGGCGACGGTATGTCGAGGTATGCGCGAACATCGGCCATTACAGCGTTGCTAAATAATGCATGGCATGACAGACCTGGGCGCCGCTAAGCGTAGCGGAACCATTGCGAAAGTGCTGCGGCGATATACAGCGCTCTGTCTGCGAGATGGCGAGGTGGGTGGTCGCTCGCTGCGGCGATTAGTACGCTGGAAAGCGTGAGATGAATTTCTTGCGTTATGCACTTCTGAAGCCGGCACGCACGTCCGACGTACAACCCGCTGTCTTCGACGTCTCGCCTTCATCGCTGATCGCACTGCAGCTCTGACGCACTACATGTATCAGTGTCGGGAAAGTTACGTTTAGAAAGGATTTGTTGCAGTTGATGTTACATTTTACATGTAACTTGTTACTTTATCGTCACTTTTGACGTTTCAATAAAATAGCGTAGTTGAAAAATATTAAAACTCGAAAACGCCATAAATCAACGAAAGTATTACACAGTATAATTTGCACCAAAGAAGCAAACTACGTAGAAAAGATGGCGATAGCGATGCATTGCAACTTGAGGCTGTAGTGTCGCTGACTGAGACAATAATGTCGCCGCTCTTGTGTAGTGATTTGAGCCCAACGTATTTGAGGAATTAATGCGCAGCCCTTCCTACAGCGAACGTGTAATTTACCCGTAGTTTTATGACATCTCAATACAGTTCATGAAAAGTGAATCTGAGCAGCAAGTTGGTCTTGGGACTTTCTAGCAGTATAGCTTTGTGATATAGGCTGGGTCATGTATCGGCACGTTAACTCACTGCTGGTCGAGTGTTTCGATATTGCGATTTCTAGGCAGTACCGTATATAAAATAAACCGTGTAGCTGATTTTTTTCTCATACAGCTATGTGAATTTTTTTGCTGTTGTCGATCTTTCTTGGCATTTCTGGACCATGCAAAATTTCCTGTCTAACGTGAAGTGTTCAAAAGAAGAGTTGAAGGCAACACTAACGGTATATCCGCCTCTGAAGCCGAAAACTCAGGCGCGATCGCTGTTGACACCATCGTCTTCTACGTCTATGCCAGCGAGCAGGCTTATGATCGCAAAAATGTGAGATTTGAATGACTTGTTAACTATTGGATTACTAAAGCGAAGATTGCTAACTTGCTGGGCCCAGGAATGTATAGGTTCCGGCTATGAAATCCAATAATTTTGCAGCCGGAACGCTCCATGCTTAAATTTCCAAGCCTCCGGTGCGTTCCGGCTTACTATAACCCCCGAGTTCTATGGATCAGACGCGAAATGTGTTCACTTGCTGGACGTTCTGCCCTGTTCACGAGGCACTACTCGATCAGACATGTATAAGACGTGCCACGAGTCAGCTGATCAGTCGTCGTGCAGCTTGCTTATCGCACTGATGCGACTTCTCTCTCTCTCTCTCTCTCTCTCTCACCATCGACTCGTCGGGCACCTTGCACGGCGCCGCCTCGGTCGCTGCTCTCAGCTGCAGC
>Ga0066192_1000141_pt1 | contig 12315 bp, 9 predicted proteins | sample WorMetvacBELIZE1_FD_58707 | JGI IMG/M metagenome (GOLD analysis project Ga0066192, IMG submission 58707) | Marine gutless worms symbiont microbial communities from Max Planck institute for Marine Microbiology, Germany - Olavius vacuus BELIZE.1... | ecosystem: Host-associated > Annelida >... | reverse complement strand
ATGATGGACAGATCGGTCCCGAGTGCCGAAGTGGTTAAGGCAATTCGGTCCTTGGTCACTCGGACCTTTAAAAAAAACCGAAGTGACCGAGGACCGAAATGACCAAGGACTGAAGTGGATGTAATTAGTTTCCATGATAAACAGATTGGATTTCCATTTGAAGATGCTAAAATTTACAGAGTACTGAAGTATTGATTTTGGTAGAGCATGTTAATGTGGTTTGCTGTAGACAAGGCCAGACCTAGTCGGCCCAAACGATATATCACGTAATGATACCGGCCCGGGCCGGAAAAGAACGGCCCCAATATTTCACTAATCATTCATAGTTCATTCGTCGCCACTTCCGGGTGCACGCGAACTTAAGATCTTCATACCACGCAACGATGGCCGAGTAATTCAAATAGTTTCTGGTTTTCTTCATCATTTAATAACTTCGACGGTTGATTTTCAGTTCGCAGACTCCTCGAACTCGCCATTAGCCACCAATACACATTAATAAAAACATTCACTACACAACAAAAACACCCATAGATTAGATATTTCGTTCAAATCTATGTACGTGATTAGTGATAGTGAACAATAGGGCTGTGCGAATCGAGCTTTTTACTGTTCGAGTACTCTCACGAGCTTCTTATCGAGTACTCGACTGAAACCGGAAGTAGCTATTATATATATGGTGGTCTAAAATACAAAAATGGTTTAAAATTAGTCAGTGCCAGAAGCCCAGAAATATTTCACAATCACAAAGCGATAAAGGCTCAAGCGTAATTGTAGATTGCAAAATTCACACCCAGGATAAAAGCTGGAGGTTTATTAGGCGTAGAAATAGGCATTTTTTTTATTTCGAGTACTCCAGCTCAAAAATAAAGCTCCAGGTTTTTCAAGGTACTGGGCCTACAGGAGGGGCTTTCAACTTGTGGTCTGCAAGGGAGGGAATCCACGAGGACTCGCAGAAAATTTTTAGAAAGTGATTGACCTTTACACTATTACAAAACTTATGATTTGGCGGGCACTTTGGGTGTACCACTTAAACGGTGTCACCTAGATAGGACATGTTAGCAGCGGTTTATGACCAGGGGGTATGGTCGCAGTGTTAGGGGGTGGAGGAAGTGACAGACCAAACCGATTTTGCGAATGTGCACTGGCGGATCCAGGAATTTGAATGGAGGAGGCTGACTTCCCTTCCCATCCCTCTCCACTCCTTCGCCTTCCCTCTCTTTCGCCTCCATCCCTCTTTCCTTCTCTCTTCTCCCTCCCCTCAGAAGTAGGCCCCTTAAATTTAGTTAGGGGATCTCGGGAGGGCTGTAAACTCTCGTAGCAGGGTCTGGGGCGGAGCCCCAACCGAAATCAAATTTGGTGCATTTTTGCCTTAAAATCTGACATTTGATGGCTGCAATTTTTAGCGAACGTGAACGTGACGCTATATGTCGTCGTAAGTCCGTCTGTCTGTAGACCCCTAAGGCGCCGCGGAACAGGCTAAGCCGTAAGCCGCCACAAAATTACTAAGCAACGCCGTAAAATAATGTGCACCATAAGCCGCCATGGGCATTTTGTGCGCCACGACTTATAACTTACAGCCGACGTTGTCCGTTACTTTAATTATTCGTTAATCGTTTTATTTCCTATAGTATTTACAATTTTAACAACCCGTGCACTAGGGCTTCACTAATCGAAGTTGTTTTGTACTCGATCGATACTCTGTAGAATAATCCATACTTAGAGAGGTCCACTCTGCTCAATCACATAGAAGGGCAGATGTTCACAAAATTCTTGACATACCCGAAAAAGGAAACTTTCAAATATTCCCCCTAAGGCTGTAAAGTTTCCCCTAGCTCAAAATGGAGGCAGCTTGCCTCCACTCCCCCGTGTGGATGTCCCTGCCCTGTATTGTCATCCTGCCCTACAAGTTTATCATTATGACTGTTAGTACCCATGAAGCGTCATTGTGGTCAGTACTGGTAAAAATTACAACTTCAAGTCCACTTGTATAGGGTAATCAGAAGTATTCAGGCACATGTACCCTAAGCCTAACTCTGAAACGTTGCTGCAATACACAACATTCTGTATCAGCCATAATTATTCTTAAAATTGGCACTTTCTACTAATTAGCTGCAAAACATCGACAGGCCAGGAGAATGTCTACCCAGTAATGGATGATTAGAGTTACTAAACTTCTAAAAGTTAACAATTATTGTTCATTAATTTGTTAGAAGACAATCAACATAAACGAGTTCGAGTTTAGTGTAGGGAAGATGCTTTCAGTGGTACAAAATTGTGTTTGAATCTTAACTCAAAAACATTCTTGGCCACAACAACAACAAACTCATTTAAGGTGTCCTTATTCCACAACATGTGTCTGTTCTAGATTCATTTGAGAAATTGATAATTTATTCACTGTCGTCACAACCAAACTTGGTTTTTCACTAATTTTCTACATTCACAGTGAACTATCATATCTTCCTTTATCACCTAACTCATTCCACATTATCTTTGGCTTGAACCTAAACATCCTCAATCAACACATCATGTATACATGTGATTGATACATCCATATACACCTTCATCTTAGTCATCTCATCCATTCATAGAACAAACATACCACTGGAACCTATTATACTGCAAGACCGATATTACAATGATCAAGCCTTTGTCTAAATTCCAACAACCACCTTCAATTTCGCACAACATGCACATAAACCTAACCTGATGTACACTGTACAGTGCCAGCAACAGTTCACTGTCTACCCCTTCAATATCGTACAGTCATAAGTGAGCGACTGTGCAACGTGCACCAGTGACGATTATTTATTGTCAATTTCTGATACCTTCAGAATATGTAACTACAGTATACAAAGTGACTGAACACTCAGACGTACCACTGCAAATAAATTCAATGGTTCACATTTACCTCTGCAAAGGAGGTTACGGATTTGCCCTTTAATCTTTCTGGTCTTCTTTCTGCTGATAGTTAAGGATAAATTTCATAAAATTTGGTAAGGGGTCGCTCATCAAACAATGAACATGCCGTTAGATTTTGGGGCAACCTGGATCACCTGTATCCAGAAATGAGCTGAAATTACACACAAATACAATTTCACTGTCTGATCCGCCAACTCAATAATGAATAATGAATTCAACAGAAAGAACTGGATATAGGCTTAAGGTCACACTACGTGAGCCAACCGAACAGGATGTCACGTTGGCCAGACCTAATGGGCCGTCAGGTTGGCCCATGTAGTGCTGGAACCGTCAAGGTCGGCCCGTCAGCGACACCCGTCACTGACAGATCCATCATCTTTGTCAATGTGACGGCCCATTGGGTAGGCTCATGTAGCGGGCCTTTAGCCAGAATAGATGAACATGTATGATGGAGTCTAAAAGGATTTTTTCAGCCTTTGCAGAGGTCCGAACTCTCTTGAGTGCTTTCGAGATGAACAATGCCACAGTTTGTCTTCTTGATGCAAACAGCAATGCAACAAATAAGACTACAAAAATAATAATGCTACATGCTGCAATTAGAAAACGCCATCTTTGATCAGTCACCACTGCTGAAGCATTCACAGATGGTAGTATTCGGCACTTTCATTATCAACCCCTAACTAGTTACTGGCTCCATTCGCAAAGACAAAACCAACTTGCAATGCCAATGCAGTACACCATCAGTTCGAGTTTAATCGCATATCACGTTCAGTCGTCAACTTGTGGCAACCAAAAAGCCTAAAACAACGACAGCCATAGTTACTTAATAATAATAATAACAACGATAATATGCACATAACTCACATCATATGGTCATAACTTCAGATGCACTGAAGTCTGTGAAAATCATTAACATTCCCGAATATGTTTACAGTGCAGTAATAATTCACATAAACCAGTTTTTTTAAAATTCTAACATTACTCACTCACAATTTTTATTACTGATGTCTGGCATCGTGCATCACTGACTAGTGGTGTACCACACCTACAGGTTCACTGCAGTATGATGCACTTTATCTTAAAACTAGAAATGCATTTTGTGGAACATAATAGCTCTGCTCCACAGCCAAGTCCACAATGAATGAAATGTTCCTGTAATAATGTCAGGATGCATTGTGCATGCACAAAACGGCCATATTTCCACTTCCGCTCTTAAATCTGACGTCACTATCGTGTTCCTCGGCCCTGATTTCCATTAAGATGCGAAAATTTCGACAATTAGGCTGGCACCTCTAGCAGGGATGCCAATTTGCATCAGCCAATACCAGATCAACCAATAAATAGGTCACACCACTTCTCTTGCTGTGAGATACGTACACACTGCAAAGATTGTTGTTTTAGGCTAATTTTGAAGGACTGCCATGTAAACCCAGACCTAAATCAAGTAATCAGAAAAATCTGTTTTTTGTGGATGCCATGAGCCAGTTGCCTAACAAATTTATGGGAATTTTGCCACACCGTTTGAATAAGTAATTTCATTAATTGGCCGATCTCTTTGGTGTGTTTGTTTACTGCATCAAATGTATCTGACACTGACAACATTGTACCATTTGGAAATACCACTCCGATTAATCTGATCAACCTGCTCTGCATTCTTTTATTATGACCTATTTAATTTAGTTTAATAAGAGTGGTATTTTCAAATGGCACAATGCTGTCAATGTCAGAAAAATATGATTAAGTATACAACTAACCTAAGAGATCAGCAAATCAATGAAATCATGTATTCTAAGAGTGTGGCAAGATGCTCATAAAATGTATTAGGTAAATGGCTAATTGTAATACGTAATGGACAGTAATTCAGCCTCTACTACGAATGCTCTATAAGCCTTAGGATTTGGCACTTACGCCACTTAGTGCCCAGTCTGGAGGATGTTCGGCAGTTGCTGGGCAATGCAGAGGTCTGAGGGGCCAATTTTCTCAGGCACGTTACTACAGCCCTGGACAGCCCCAACAAAATGACACATACATTAACGTACAGGTAAATAAAATATATCTGAAATTCTGTGTTAATCTGCTGCTAGCTGCTCATGTAGAAATTTCGAAGAAGAAAAGTCACTGCACATTTCCCTATTTAGCTAAGTCATCAGAGTGCTGTGGGGTTGACAGACATAGAATACAGACCATGTTAGTGCAGGCTGATGCCAACATCATGTATTTGGGATTGAACTGAACTGACTGCACTGGTCCAGTGTGCTCTCCATTCAGCACAACGACCTTTGCACCCGTCTCTGTCTTCCAACAATGAATCTTGCCATCAGTAGAACCTATATCAAAACAGTAATAATATTTATAGTAGTAGTAATAAAGTTGTGTCCCACAGGAGCACAAACTTCGTAAATTTTAAGCTCTCATGGTCATAGGTCAAATATGTCTACTTTTATTTCAAATTATAGCACCAACTAAAATACATTATCGTGTAAAACTTCATCAAAAGATGACCAGTAATTTTCAAATTGTAGGCAACTTTCTTACAAAAAAAAACAAAAACAAAAATAGCCCTCAAGGTCAAAGGTCAAGGTCATATGTCACCAAAATCTAACCACTTCTAAGGTTCACTGTAACATATATTCATACCAAGTTGAATCAACTTCTGATCAGTCGACTTTTGTTAGCTTTTCCACAGATAGACAGACATTAAGACATAAGGAAAACAATACCCAGTTACCAGAAGTTAGTAGTGGTCAAATTATCACCTCTGACAAGGGGATGCCTATCGTTAATGCATTCGTTTTCAGTAATCTATGCAGATATTACCATAAGTCATAATTGATAAAAACTAGAATCTCTGGACTACATTTTTATTGCAGACAGTATGGGCTTATATTCAACCACTGCAAAGCTACCGAATTCAGCAGCAAATGCAAAATAATGGCCATTACACTGTTCAAGGTCATTCAAGGTCGCAAATTTTTTTGGTACCAATCGAAAGCCCACATGCAACTTCCTATTAGTGATTAATACTAACTTATATCCTATCTCCCATCATTCTGTTATTGCAGATTATTGGTGAAATCTGTGGTTTGACATACTCATTTGGTGTGAACCTGTGAACTTATAATCAAAAAAATTTGGCTCCAAGAAACTAAAAACATTGCTCTAGCATACAATGCAAAATGCACTTCAATATCTTGAACCATTTAGGCAGGGCTCGTGAGTGTAACAGACAGATGGACGGACAGACAATACATACAGACAGAACTGCCGTTAGCAAATAGCGCAGTCTACTGACGTGCACTAAAAATGTCAAGTAAATAATCTGCATATAATGCTACGTACATTAACTGTTTGGAAGAATCACGTACTAACACTTTACTCAGTAATACAAATTTGGCATGTAATCATACACAGGAGGCAAAAATGCAATCAAACACTTGGTTACAACATTCTGCCTAGATAATTATTATTCTATTGCAACTGGTGACTACAGTCAACACAATGACTGTCATCAACATACATCTGTAATGTACCTAATACCAGAGCATTCTAAAAGTCAGCATACATTAAAAGCTGTATTAAAATAAGTTTTATCAACCTTCTCAAGTTTGCAGGGGCCAACACAGCATCAATGTCACATACAGTCCAGTCTGCATGGTGCATAATCATTCAGCAAACTTTTAGCGGTTGTGCAGTTGTTGGTCACCAAAGACCACAGCATGACCATATCAAAGATTCATTTATAGGGTCGCCCACGCTCATAATTTGGCTACGGCACGTTGATTGATAAGTAAGTAAGTAAATGAATGTATACATGGTACATCAAAAACAAAGTAAGTCATTAGTGTGCTGTGGTCTAAGATAAACAAAAATGTTCTTAATAGTGGTCTGAACTGAACAAGTCCATGTCAAGTTGTTGCAGAATGCTGGATAGACTGTTCCAAATTTGTGGCCCATCGACAGAGAAACTTCTGTCGTCCAATGGATGACAGAAGTGTCGTCTGTGTCATCCAGTCCCTGGATGACACAGATGCTGACATTGACATAATGAAGATGACAGCGCCAAGCATTGTAGACATTGTAGCTGGCATTCCTCCGACAGGTATAGTGGGGTTTGGCCCAGCAACGACTTGAATACCAGGACGGCCAGCTTGTACTCGACTTGGTGTCACAATGGCAACCAACAAAGTTAGTCGAGAACTGGTAAGATGTGGTCACTTTGCCGAGCTGCTGTCAAGAAGAGAGCAGCTGCATTACGGACAGATGGTGAACTTGACTACAATCTGCTTGCCGACATGCTGATAACCAGCACTGGAATAGCATCAGTTTAATGAGTCAACTGTATCACTAATTTTACCATACACACAAAATGTGTAACAGATACAAACACATGACTTGATGATACTAACACTGTGCGTACCACTACATACAATGCATGAGTTGCATACATACCACTGAACACAAACTGGGAATCAGGACTGAACGAAGCTTCTAACGGAATTCCTTTTTGATTCACATGCCCCTAATGACAAACGAAATACGACTCTATTGTATGCACTGTTTTAAATAATAACTTAATGGTTCACACATCTCTAATTCTCCAATGCATGCTGAAAGCCTAAATTGTTAAATGTCATATGCAAACTCACCTAATACACCTACCGTATAAATGCATACAGTAATGACAATAACAAATCCAGCAAATTAATCCAACAAATGTTAATGAATCCACTAAAATTTTTATCAGCTGATAATAAATCACTAAAATCTGCAGCTCTAGATAAAGTAAAAAATATACATGCACACTGATAAAAGTGATATATAACCCACCATGCATGTCTTTTGTGTCACTTTTTGTGCAAAGAACCAAATCATTCAACTTGTGAAGTCAGAAAATGGAGAAAAAATGGATTTACTTACTCAGGATTAAGTCTCATATGCCAGATTTTGGATTCCCACAGATAACCCCAATTAAGAAGAACCACACATGAACAATATTCACCGTGAATGTCTGCAGAGGAGTGCCTTGAAATGCATCTATTAACCGAATAACCTGTCCGTTGGTTGAAATCAGAATAAGTTTACCATCGGGACTGAACTTTAGTCCTGTCCAATCGCAGTCTTTATCTTGCTGCATCTTAAAAGTGGCAAAAGGACCCTGACAGTAACATACAAACATGCATGCACATGCATATGTACTCACACATGTACATTGTGTACAGTGTACACACACACATGCCAAAATCAACGTAACACTACCGTATGCGGTTTCATAACTATAATACAATTTGCAATCGTTCCAAAAAAGCACAATCACGAAAAAAACCATGTTACATACTAGTAATTACAAACTGGATTCACAGCTGTGGTGTATAATATTATGCACAAAATATCACAATTTTTTTATTACACCCTTTAATAAACTGCCAAATTTTTCAGCTACAAACCTTGTCAAACGACCTTAAATCATACAGTTTCAAACTCTCGGAGCTGATGCCGGCAGCAAATATAAGACCCTCAGGATCAAATGCAGCAACAGGTCGTCCAGGAAGATTCATTAAACCCTGCAAATAACACATCATCATCGTCATTAGTGACCCTACATGTAACCAAGAATTCCTAAATCAGTTAACCCACTCTATATTGAAATTTGCATTTCTGACAAGACATATAGCAATCACATGCCAACTGCTGTCAAAAATTCTATGTTTTTGTTCACAGATACCATGAACAACAAGTATACCTGTGCTTACTACTGGTTGACAAAATCACCAGTATAAATCAACTTAATGCAGGTACTACAGCAATGCACCACACCTGACAGTTTGGTGACCGCAGATCCCACAATCGAATGGTTTTGTCGAGAGAACCAGACAAAAACGTATCATCCACTGGTGACATACACAGTGTTACAACCCTACAAATACATTTGGCTATTACTTTCATTCACATCCTTCATACAAAACGTTCAAGAACAACAACTGCACACAAATATTATTCCAGCTGTATAAAATTCTAGGATAACATGTTCTGGCCACAACGTTGTAACCTATATTTCTGCATTACAAATTGGCCTAACGGACTTGACCGTTGTAACTTAAAGCAGCAAAGAATACACAATTTAGGTTATTCTGACAGCTCTTCTTCATCCAACCAATCACTTAAGTAATACTGACTAAAGATAATATTTGAAAATAATGAAGAATAAAGAAATGAATACATAATACTGTACAAAAAAAGCTGTCAACTAAACAATTACTAAAAACAGCTTAGTTCCATTTAACAAAACAGGTCAAGAAATTCGACACATCTCAAGCATATGCACTAAGCTTGGAAACAAGAGGCAGTTGACAATATACACCACACAGTAACAGTGGCACTCTCAGTAGCCAGACAATCCGGTACATTTACAATTCACCTTCATAAATGTGATACGACAACACACGCGTAACACTCACTTCTTTGCATGACCCTGAAAGTATCGTATGTACTTGTTGTCATGTAAAGACAGATAGCGGATTGTGTCTGAAAACAAACAACATAATTAAACATGTATACCAGACACTACTACTGATACAATTTATTACATAACAGTATAAAAGTACCAAAAGACCCCTACCAGAAAATTGCATAGAAAAAATGCGCAAAATTTACGGGAAAATTACGCTAAACAAAAACAGTGACGGAAAAATTGCGTTAAAATTGACAAAATTTGTGCCAAGGTTGTGTGCATGCTGTATGGTTGTAGTGTACCAATGTAAAAAATAGAATTTTTTAATGTAAAATATATAACAGAACAGAAGTTCTTTGTGAAGCAGTAAAACACACTATTAGTTTAGATGAGTTGGTTGTTAAATGAATTTGTCTTCGTCAAGTATTTAAAATTATTGAATTTCGAGTTCTTAAATGGACAGCTCTTTTGTCTCACTCGACTGAGGTTAGGCCTATATATGCTGTTATGTTATCAGTTTAATTTGCAAGTTTTGCTATTGATAACTATACAATGCACTTTTAACAGGCCTGAGCAGTTTATGATTTTAGTTTTTGATCATACTAGCTATAGTGGGCATCGATTTGTGATTTTCAGTTTTTAATGAATAAACTGTGATGCAAAGTATGCTGTTATCTCTGGTAGTATACAGAATATATGCCAATTTTTATACTAAGCAAACATATCGTACAGCAGTATTTAACAATCACAACACACAACAGTTAAAGTTTGTATTCACTATTCACGTGGCCTCAAAACTGCCAAAACTAGCCAAAGTTAAGTGAAAATTTCGCTCCACTGCAAAAACTGTGTAATCACGGGAAAACGTCAAACGTCAACTGGTGCAAGTACCTAACGTCATTACTACATATCGACTGCTAGCGATGACCATTTAATGCACACGTCATTCACAACTTTAGTATAATGCAATAATATATTCACTAAAACCTACGAGTCAATGCACTACAAAGTGCTCTACAATAATGCTACACAAACTCGTTATACCACAGTACACCGAAACAGGTGTGAATTATTTCATTACCGTCTACTTTTGTTGAACTGTGAATGGCAGTGTTTGCAGCATGAGTGTATCGGATTAAGTCAACTCCATACTTCTTACTATTCAGTGTCCTCTTTGGTCTGCAAGTAAAACCAACTGGTTACTGTAACATCATTTGTCACTACTGACAGTCATGGTCTAACATATCTATTATGTTTAATGTTGATGTCCATGATATGTACCGCACTGGTTTAGGTCAATTAAATGATTGTTATAATATGTTATTTACTAAAGTCAATAAAATCAGCGTTCATATTAGTACAGTGTAACACATTACTGAGCAAAAACTATGTTGCTCATTCATGTTACTGCAGTTTGTGTGTAGGTTGAATTTGAGAAAAAAAACTGGTTTGTCTGCGCTCCCTAGCTGCCTGTGCATATGAAATCAGTTGTAGAACAAGGACTTTTCCACGAATTCGCATTCGACAAGACAACAAAGCGCATTAAAACATTCGTCAAATTTCAAATCTGGTGAAAACGTTCGAAGATTGAACGTCATCGAATTCAAATTTCGTCACATCCCTATTAACAGTTGACAAGTGAGCACTAATTACTGCATACGGTAGGTTATTCCTTAAAAGTGATCTTTGAACCGAATCTGTTTAGCCCATTTAACAGATACTTACTTGGCATATGCTGTCGGCCTGACTTTTAGTTTTAAGGATGGACCTGTGATTTCATTTTGACTTCATCAGTTCATTCTACGCCTATCGTTATCATTTGTCATTTGGCACTTTTGCCATACTTTACAAATTAGTTTCATAGTTTATTCCTTTTGTTCCTGCATTAAAGCAACACAATCAGCAAGTCTTAAAATACAACCACACAAACAGGTCTCAGACCCTTCACATTTCCGTGCAGTTTAGATAAACATAGATTAAATAAGTTTACATAAATTGGCTTACTTAAATAATCGGTCGACAACTTACTACACTCATTTTGGCCTACTCTGAATGCGTCAACATCACTGCCGCAATTAGTCAGCAACCCAATGCCACTACTGTATACATGACCACTCTCCCTCTCCCATCGTTAGGTCCAAGGTCACAGTACAATAGTCGGCTTACGTAACTACATTGAATGTCACCTGCACGTCACATTTTACACGTGCCATCTTTGGACCAGTTGTCAAGTTATGGTTACGGTTATGGCTAAGTTTAGTTATAGCTTAAGTAATGGTTCAAGTTATGGTTAGGCTAGGTGCAGGATTCGGCTTAGGTATAAAATTAGAGAGAGGGATAAGGATAGGGTTAGTGTTAGCTTGTACTTTCAGGCACGGGAGTTCTGCTGTCTCGGGGGACATCGGGATAGCGTTCAAACGGTTGGCCAAATCATCAGCTATTTCTCTAAAATTTAACGTTGTAATTTATCAGGTACTACGCTAAACAGAATTTAGGTGTACACCATGCACTGAACACAATGTTTGATCTAAATTCTATCTCTCTACTATTTGCATGAACCCACGTTCCGTTCTGGCAGTCGTAGATAATGATGGAATCATCATCACTGCTGGAAATCAGAGTTTCTCCGTTAGAAGAATAGTCCAAACTGTTAATGCGATCAGTGTTTTCTCGAAAAATCTTAGCAACTAAAAAGTTTCGAACAACTGTATCTGTAAGCTTCATTTTCAACGTTTTTACACAACAAAAACACAACGTAGAATATTTAACAAACGGCGCGATTGACAATAAATAAGTAATCGATGCCTTTCTTCAGATAATCATCAAAATACCTAGGTTCTACGGTATTTACAGTAATCGAGCCAGAAACTCCAGAGACGGTGTACAAAACGGGATCCGGATAGAAGGGAAACGGAAAAAAAGGAAACGGAAGAAAGGGAAACGGAAAG
>Ga0066192_1000140_pt1 | contig 12326 bp, 1 predicted proteins | sample WorMetvacBELIZE1_FD_58707 | JGI IMG/M metagenome (GOLD analysis project Ga0066192, IMG submission 58707) | Marine gutless worms symbiont microbial communities from Max Planck institute for Marine Microbiology, Germany - Olavius vacuus BELIZE.1... | ecosystem: Host-associated > Annelida >... | reverse complement strand
AATACAACACAGAACAGTTCTGATAATCTCCCCTCTTACCTCCAGACAAACATCATAGATGTTGTCTATCGGAGGGTAGCATTGTTATGATATCACTGTTATAACTAATCATAACAATGCTGCCGTTATATAGTTAGGTCCATCAAGTACAAATAGTTGACTTACGATTTGTACATTACAATATCGAGGTAGATAGTTACTCTTTGAAAGAATATGATTTACTGATCACAGATAATCGCTTTAGTGGCATAAATTGTCGTGAAAGTCCTAACAGGTCAAAAAATTTCGGAGACGAGTGTTTCAGGCAATCGATTGCACTGGTAATGGCAACTGAGAACAAAGAAACAAAATAACACATGCACCTTCCACAAAAACAAACACACAAACTTGCCCTAGCTAAGACAAAGAAAACCGCAAACGCTGGTTTAGACGCCTCGACATCAGGCCACCATCCGGCTTAACGTTGCTTGTCTCATGGGTCGTCACTGACATAAGCTTATTTCAGTTTTCAGATATATGCTTATACAGTTAATGCTCTGTTAATTTTATGATTATGACAGTTGTAATGTTGCTACTTCTTGCACTCTAAATTGTTGTCGTTGATTATTTGCAGATCTAACACAGTTGACAAATCTAGATCCCAAAGCAGTCGAAAATCTAGTGCCAAAACTTTTTGCACGGTGGAAGTTCAAATCAGAAATTGACGGGAAAGAGGCACCGTGGATCGATGACAAGTGGATAGCATTGCTATGGCAGTACTTGCGCCAACATTTTGATACGACACTTCACAAGATGGAAGATTTGCACATTCTTCCACTTGTTTCAAACTGTACACGTATGCTCAAACTCAGTAAACAATTAGCGGTGGTGTCAAGAACAAACCCGACTGGATCCGCATTGCCAAACGAATTGGCCACTGTTTGTGACAAACTTGGAATTTACATAATTAACGATCTTCATCCAGATTTGCATAAACATCCGCAATTCTTTGACAATTATGCATTTCTACCAACTGCAAAAGGAATGCTCCAAGCCATGTGTCGACTGCTTTCAATCAAAGGCAGAACTGTCGTGAATGAGAAACTTCTTGAATGCACGGACCAAGTTCGTTCTTGTCTGAGAAATTTTCTTGCAAAAGACATCAATTCGTTGAGTCTTTCAGAGCCAGAGAGAAACTTATTACGGATTCTTCCGATATTTGTGACAGTTGATGGAAGTGGCAGAGAGAAAGCACGACCAGTGTCACTCACAGAAGTGAGCATTGCAGCACCGAGTCTGCGAGAAGGAAAGATACCAGTACAAAGTCCAAAAGTTCTGTTGAATCTCGAAGATGAAAGTTCAAAATGTCTCGCCGCAGCATGTAATGTGAAGCAGAAATCAATTGTTGACATCACTGTGGAAGTTTATTTTCCCGGAGTGAAAAACAATTGGTACTCAGCAGAAGAAATGATGACGTTTATGAAGTATTTTTGTGAAAACTTCAAACGATTTCAGCAAAATTACTATGATATCGAGAAATTTGGCAAAGACATTAGGTTCGTGCAGAAAGCAGATGGCACGTATGTCAGACCATGTGATGTATTTGACGAAGGAGAGAAAGTAATGGCTGAGCTCTTCAGCAGTCGGGCAGCATTTCCAACAGGCGAATTTGCTAAGCCCAAATACAGAGATGCGCTAAAAGCCATGGGCTTGCGAAACTCGTCTTCAGTGAAAGCGACTGAAATGCATGAGATTGCCATTAATTTATCTTCTGACAACTTGCCAGCAGTTGAGAAGAAGAAAGTTGCAGTTGCTTTTACTCGCCTGTTAAACGGACGTTCAGAGCTGCTCAGTCACCCACTTCAAGGACTGTCACATGCAACTCTCCAAGACAAGCTAACCAATTTACCATGCATTCCAATAATACGCGAACGAGTGGATTCTCACCGTTATCCACGATCACTGGCGTTTTACGGCGAGAAACTGACTAATGGCTTTGCCACGCCAGCTGAAGTAAAAGCTGCAAAGTATGCTAATCTCGTCGGCTCTGTGCGACCTCTAGTTGATGCCGATGGTCTTGCCATGTTAGCAAAGATGTACGGCTGGAATGATGAACCTGACATAGACGCTGTCAAACAACATCTTACGACTACCATAGACAGTTACAGCTGTCAGCAGAAGGTCCAGTTTTTGAACGTTATATGTTCTATTTATCGATTTCTGAATGAGCACAAAAACTACGTGAAATATGTAGTCACTGCTATGGCAGAGAAAAAGTGGATATGGAATGGTGAAAGTTTTTCTTATCCAAGCCAAGTAGTGCTTGATAAAGATTCACTTGACCTGAAGCCTTACAGGTTTACACTTCCAGCCGAACTCTGTCAGTTCAAAGACCTGTGGACTGAGTGTGGTTTAAAAAGAAAAAGTGATCTTACTGAAGTGTTGCGAGCAGTGAATGACACACATGAAAGTGAAGAAGATTTAGAGGAGAGAACAGTTCATCATGATATTCAACTTTGCGTTAGCATTCTTAATGTTCTCGCAAAGCAAGAAAGCCAGGATCTTGAATCTTTGCTTATTCCAATCAACACGAAGAGTGGCAAACTGCAGATGAAACCAGCTACAGAGTGTACTTACGTCGACAAAGAGTGGTATCAACATAAGTTTGACATAGAAGACCTGGAGACTGACGTCTTTTTAATTCATGAACTGGTACCACTCAAGACTGCGGAACAACTGAACATTCCAAGCCTTATTAGTCGGACGCTAGGAGTTGTGGAGTTAGACATCGGATTTGGGCAATCCGAACCACTGACTAGACGATTGAATGCAATTCTGAGAGATTACACTGACGGTCTAACAGTACTAAAGGAGCTGATTCAGAATGCAGACGATGCTGGTGCTTCCGAAGTTTGCTTCTTATATGACGAACGATACAATGAAGACGCGAGAAACATACTTCTGGATCAAGGAATGAAAGATCTCCAGGGTCCAGCATTATGGACTTACAACAATGCTGTTTTCACTGACAGTGATTTTGAGAACATTGTTAAACTCAGTGGTGCTACCAAGAAAAATGACGGCGAAAAAATTGGCCGTTTTGGTCTTGGTTTCAATGCTGTTTATCACCTTACTGACGTTTCATCATTCATTAGTCGTGGAAATATTGTGTTCTTTGATCCGCATACAAAATACCTCGGACGTGCCATACCGAATAAAGGCAAACCTGGAATTAAGTTAAGTCTTGAAACTCATCGACATAAGATACAGCGTCTCACAGATCAGTTTAAACCATACAATGGTTTGTTTAATTGCGACATCAGCAAAGACTCGACTATGACATCATATGAAGGAACTCTGTTTCGATTTCCTTTGCGTACAGAAGAACAAGCAAGAAAGAGTGAGATCAGTAGTCAGCGTTACAATGACAGTGAGATGGTGAAGTTGTTGAGGCTCTTGGAGACCGCAGCACATCATATACTTCTTTACACTCAAAATGTGAAACTGATCAAAGTGTTTCATCTTACAGCAGCTGCAACTTCAGCACGAGATATGACGTTATGGTTTTCAGTTGAAAGAAATCTCGTTGAAGTCATGCGAAATGATATTACGCCAACAAACGTGATGCCAAAGGATACAGGGAAGTTGAGGACAAGCACTGAAATTCCGAATATTTTACAATGCTGTAGTTCACTGATGAAACACTACAAAGTAGAACGATCCGATGGATTCTGCGAATTTTCCGCTATATTTAACGTAGCAGTAAAATATGGCAGTGAAGCACACGCAAAATTTGTTGGCACGTCCTCGACAGATTCAGACAGCTACTGGCTTGTTGTGTCATGCAGTGGGCGAAATAAGTCACTGGAGATAGCTTGCCAAGATTCTTCACTCATTCCAGTTGGAGGTGCTGCTGCTCAGCTTGAAAGAATTGGTGAATCTCGTTTTGGAGCAGTTAAGATCCAATTTGGTCTACATTCAGTTGGTATGGTCTACTGTTTCTTACCACTACCAATTCAATTCAATTTGCCTGTACACATTAACGGCTATTTTGCAGTTCATTCCAGCAGAACGCATCTGCACGAGAGAGTTGCTATGGATAAAGAAGACAGACGAGCAATCTGGAATGAGGCACTGATGAGTGACGCAGTTTGTCACGCGTACTGCATTCTGATGCAAGACTTGGCAAGATGTTCACAGACAACATCGTACAATATCTGGCCAGTAGCGAAATCTCTCAGAGAGATTCCACGCTTGGCAGCACATTTATATCAGTCTTTCTATGATCGCATTTGCACAGATGAAAGCTGTACCGTCGTGAAAGCTGACGAAGGTTGGGTGTCTCTATGCAGATGTAGATTACTCAGCCCAGACTTCAGAAAAGACGAAATTGCTGAGCTTGCTTTGCGTGTATTGAAGATGACTGCCAATCGAGACAACAGAATTGTTGACATTCCTGAAGCAGTGGTGAAAACAGCACTCGAAGTAGAATCGTGCAAGACAGTCATGAAACACAAGTTTATTGATAAGCCAACATTCTTCAAAGACTGGTTCTTTCCAAACATCAGAAAAATTGATGCACAAACAAGAGATACGCTGGTACTAACTTGTTTGTTTGACGAGAAATTGAAACACTTGTTGACTGACATTGAGTGTATTCCAGTGTCTCCTGACGGTGAAGATCTTAAGACAATATCAGAGCTGATACATCCTGAGAGCAAGCTTGCAGAACTCTACGATGCTGACGAAGGGCTCTTTCCTTTATGGAAGTCAGGTGTTGCTGACGATCACGAAAAACGTCGTTGCATCAACGATGCACTAGTGAAACTTGGAATGAAGAAGCATGACATCTCGTGGGAAGCGATAGCAGACAGATGCACGGTTATTCAGTCAAATCCAAGCACAGCAGCAAAGAGAACGAAAGTCATACTGTCTCTGATGAATTCCAATTTGACAAGAAAGCTGAAAATCTCCCATCATGTACAAGAAGCAATCTGTCGCACAAAGTTCTTGCCAGTGATGAAGCAGCCTGCAAATTTTCCGATAAAATGGAAAGGCGACAATAATGTCCTTACATCAAGCAAAGAAGGATTCTTGGCTGACAAGACAAACCTTGTGTGTTGTTCCTATCCAGTGATTGACGAAAAATATTTGGGCACAGAGTTTGGAGGCGTGAAAAAGATGTTAGGATTGCTTGACAAAGAAGTAGAATTAGCAACTGTGCTTGAACAGATACGTGAACTGCAAAAAGCAGTAGAAGAGAAACACGTTACCGAACATCGACATAGCATGGTTGTATTCAGCCAATTGTACAATGACGTGTTTTTGTTTCTAAATAAAAATGTCAGTAAACTGAAGAGTCATGACGTAGTTGTGCTTTCTCAACTCTCGAACACCAAATGCGTCCTGGTGGACAAAACGTTGTTAATGTTGCCTAGCAGATGTGCAATGAGCTCAACACACAGAGGTTTGTCATTGCTGCCATATCTTGCTGTGATCCCAAGGCAATATGAACAAGTGTTTAAAGCTATTGGTGTAAAGGACACGTTTACTCTGGAAGATTATGTGTGGCTTTTGCATAAAGTTCAAGAACAAAGCGAAGGTCGCAAACTTAATACAGACGAACTGCAGCTCGTGATACACGTCATTAATCAATGCGTGCACGCGGAATGTCAAAAGTCACATCCAGTGACGATACCACTGGAAAATTTGCCAGTGCCAAATGCAGCCGAGTGGCTTTGTCCGGCAAGTTCCTTATGCTACAACAACTGTCCATGGCTAGTAACTCCAGAAGATGTCAACTGTTGTAATCAACACATTACATATCCAGCTACTGTGTCTATTGGAATCAAGACTACACGCCAGGACATCATGAAACGGCATAGACTGGTATTGCCATTTGGGCAAAAGGAACGTCTGGTAAAGCGAATTAAGCGCATAATTGAGAGCTATCCATTTAGTGAAGATATCTTAAAGGAGATGCTACAAAATGCTGACGATGCTGGCGCAACTACAGTACACTTTATTTGTGACACAAGGTCACTTAAAGATGAGAAAGTGTTTGATGAAACCTGGAAGGCAATTCAAGGGCCAGCGATGTGTGTATACAATAACAGATCGTTTACTGAAAAACATCTGCAAGGCATTCAGTTGTTGGGAGAAGGCAGTAAGTCAGATGATCCAGTTAAAACTGGACAATATGGAGTCGGCTTCAACTGCGTTTATCACCTAACAGATGTGCCCACTTTCTGTACAACAGTTGACGGTCGAGGCACTGTACTCTGTGCCTTTGATCCAAACTGCAAGTACGTGCCAGGTGCGGATTCTCATAATCCGGGCGGAATGTTTCAAGTAACTGATGATCTACAGAAAAACTTCTGTGACGTATTCAGTGGCTATTTTACGGAACAGTACGACATATCAAAGAGTGGCACAATGTTCAGGTTGCCTCTTCGCACAAAAGACATGGCCAAAGATTCCGAAATCTTACAAACGCCAGTCACTGTTGAAGGTATTCAGTCACTTTTCAGAGCATTCAAACGGGATATGTATGAGGCTTTACTCTTTGTACATTCAGTTGAAGAAATCCGTCTACGAGAAGTGGTGGCAGGATCTGCTGACATCGCACAGTTACAAGACGTATGCAGTGTACGTGTGCGACTTACTGACAATGCCAAAGCACAGAGGCATATTCTTCAGTCAAAGATTCAGAAAACAGCTATCAAGTTAAAAAAGAAAGAGAAGAAATTATGTGAGGTTGAAATGACAGAAGTGGTGTACGAACTGACTACAGAAGACAGTGATAAAAAACAAGACGTATGGCAGATAGTGCAAAGATTTGGCTTTGAGGACACTACTTTGATTCCAAAGATTGTTGCTGATGCATATCAGTGTGGTGATCTTGGTCTTCTGCCACTAGGTGGTGTTGCTTATCTCAAACAGTCATCCAGTTCTGGTCGTACAACAGCCAAGTCTAACAGACTGTTCTGCTTTCTGCCACTACCAGTGCAGTTGTCAGATCTGCCGGTGCATATCAACGGACATTTTATTCTCAGCAGTGAAAGTCGTCGAGGTCTTTGGACAGATGAACACAAATCATACAAATCCGAATGGAATCGATGCGTCATGGAAGGCATTGTTGCTCCCGCTTACTGTACTCTGATTCGTACGTTAAAGGACTGCTTAAGAAACAGCAATTCTGACTGCAATTTAGTCGACAAAGCAAAAACTGAACTCAACAGGTTTCATTCAGTTTTTCCAAAGATCGCCAAAACAGCCGTGCTGTACGAAACCAGTTTGACTACTGCAGTTTACAAGTATCTTGGCGCTGAGAATCTTGACGTACTTCCACTGCTTTCATCAACAAAACAGCTACAGAACGTGAAGTGGATGGGCCCACTTGGTCAACCGAATAAGAAAGTGTATTTTGATGATTTAGAATCACAGCTGAATACTACAGAGTTTACGAGCCAGCCTTCGCAGACATTCTATCGCAGTTCTGGGGCAATTGGAATCCAGACACCGGCAGGTGACCAGGGGCAAGCAGAGTCTCTCTCTGCACATGTCTGCTGCGCTAGACAAATCAAACAAGCTCTGATGCGGTGTGGATTCTTACTGTTTGCATGCCCAATTCGATTGTGCATAAACTTTGAAAGGGCACAAGTTTCTGTACAAAGAATTAAACCAGAAGTGTTGCTGGAATTTTTTGCATCGTACAACCAGCACGCAACACAGTGCAAACTTGGCAACGTTCCGTGTAAGCTCAGTGAAACTCCATTAAAAGACATTGAATTTGTCCAGGCGATACTGAAGTACTGCTGCAGAGTGACAGATTACAAGCAAAGACTTGACGGTCTACCACTTTTGGTGACCAAGTCCTTGGTGTTGACAACATTTACCAGTCATGATCGAAAGTACGTAACAGATTACAGTGATTTGGCACCTAATGCTTCAGACATGTTTGTGCATTCGAATGTCTCCAGTGTGCTAGATCTAAAACCCGTGGAAGATGTCCGTTTGTGCAAACAGCTTGATATTGCTGAATTTTCCAAGCTACTGCCAAATGTATTAAACGAAAGCGACTACCACGGCAAAGAGAAAACAGTACAGATAAATGAGCTGAAAGAACTGTTGCAAGAAAATAATTACAGTGACAATTGGCTTGCCAGAGTGTGGTCATTCTTTGCGTCATTTGTCCCAGACAGTGCACTGACAGTTCAGCCAGACAAAACCAACACAGGGACAATCTTGATGCCTGTCGCTGATTGGTGTTTGCTTCCCGTATCTTTTGGACATTGCGAAGTGCTTGTTCCAATTTGTCAGTCATCTGCTGTACTAGACTTGACAGATGAAACACCAAGCGAGTTTGTTGATATTCTAAAAACACTCGGAGTTGCTGACGTGAATTGGAAATACATTGACAGAACACCTCATCAGTTGTATTTCATGAAATCACTCTTGGGAAACCTCCATGAACCACAGTGTATTGTTTCGGTATTCAAGAACCTTCTTCAGCAAAGCACTTTAGAAGGTGCATTAAGTATGGACAATGGCTTGCGACTCTTGGCTTATTTCTCAGATAATGTTGCTGGTCTACGAAATGACACTGACACCAAAAACGTCATTTCACAACTGCCGTTCTTCGTTTCCAAGTACAATACACAGATTTCCATAAAGATAGCGAGTACTTACGTTTTGCCTAAAGTACCAGGCAACGAAATGGAAATATGGAGAGAACAGCTGGACGTCACCTTCCTTATGCAGCAGACAAACATTGAAAAATTAGTCGACTATCTTGGCTGTAAAAGCCTTACAGTTGTTGAAGCATACACCATGTTTATATTTCCTCATTTCGACAAACTGTCTTCTGCTGGCCAGGAAGTTCATATTGCTTTTGTCAGAGATCACCTCCATCAACTGAAGTCGACTTGCAATAAACGGACGAAGTCTGAAATAACTACGTTAACGAAAGCAGTAAAATCGTTAGCGTTCTTGCCGTCGCAGCAGAGAGATGGCAGTCTTGTTACAGCTTCAATCTATTACGATGCTGAAAATGAAGTTTTCAAATCTATGTTGCCAGATGACATGTTCCCACCATCTCCTTATTGTGACAGGACTTGGAGAGAATTCTTATTGGACTGTGGTATAATTCACGAAGTAACAGAAGACATGTTCGTTGAATTTGCCAAGGTAGTTGAGAGCAAGGCAACAGAAGAAGTAGAAGACGTAGTTTGTCAGCAATCCAAAATATTGCTGAAGCACTTTCTGCAGCGAAATGACTTGCAATCATTGTCATTTCTTGACAGAATCAAAGGCATCTCTTTCATTCAGCCAGAGGAAGTTGGCGTGCATTTGGAACATCTTCACCCACAACATGGATTACGCGATGCTACTGGTCGGTTGAGGTTCATTTGTCTGCAGCATTCTGTGCTATGCCGTAACAAAGAGTTAATCTGGACGACAAAGAATGTACTGCCGCCATGTATCAGCGAACGTGCGCTGAAAGATATCGATAGGGATCGGCATCACAGATATGTCAACTTGATGCAACAGTTGCAAGTGGTTGTCGAGCCATCAGCAGATGATGTTGCTCAGCATGTTAAACAGTTGTGTATGTTTGTCATTGATGAGGCTGCTCATGACTTACATGACGAAAGAATTGCAAAAACACTGGAGCATGCATTGAAATGTATCTACACATTTCTGAAAGAACAATTACCGTTACCACCAAGTGCTGTATCTATGTTATCTGACATACCATTTGTCTATGCCACCGACAGCTGTCGACTGATTCGGCCTTCACAGTTTGCAACGGATATTCTGGAACAACACGAGATCAAACCATATCTAAATAAATTTCCACTTGCACTTGGTGAGTTCGTCGACTTATTTATACAGCTGGGAACTACAAAAATACCGACTGTGTGTCAGTACGCGGGAGTGCTTGAAGCCATCCATGACAAAACTGGGCAACAAAAATTGCTTCCGGATGAATCAAAAGCCGTCAGCACAGCTCTGAAGGGCATGTTTGAGCTAATGCTGCATGAAAAGCAAGTACCGCTTCCACTGCCAGAACGCATTTATTTTCCAAGCAGGTCAAAGGACCTAAGGCTGTCTTCAGACATGGTATATGTTGACGATGAATGTCTTCTCACAAGACTGAAGAGATTTCAGAAACCACTTCTTGTCGACTTGAAGTCTGTTTGTGGTTTGACTAACGACGGAGACATCAAAAAAGTTTTGCAGAAACTTCCAATCGCCCAGCAACCAACAGCTCTGTCGAGTATTGTGAAAGAAATGCTAGATGATGGCTGTGAAGACACAGATTCGGATATTGCAAATGAACTGAGAAACAGACTCATGTCTGCAGAATTCAGAAAAGGAGTGGAGCGCATTGCAAGACACTGTCTGGCTAAAAACAGCCTCACGCCAGAAAAAATGAAACTAACAATTCAGAATATATGTCGCCAGATTCAAACAATTCGTGTAATAGGCAAAAGTGAAATAAAAACATTCCTGGAATATGAAGGACAGAGAATACCAAACAGTGAAAGACCTTGTCCGTTCTTTCACGAAAGCATAACCGAGGATGGTAATAGCGTTCTGCAGATTTACGTTCAACGCCATACTGGTACCTTGACAAATTTACACAGTCATGTTGCTAAGGTAGTCAACAAAGCTGCAGAGAATCATTTGTCACCGGATTTACTTTGTCTTTCGTTGATCATAGGCTGTCCGCTGCATGAAATTGATGAAGTCTTAACCAGTCATGGAATCATGAAACTCAATACTGCGATTAAGCAATTTAACCTGCCAGTTGGCAGCTTTCTGCCTGAGCACATGCATTTCTTTCTGGTTCAAAATGTATTTGTTTTTGAAATCGGATTACCGGTGGCATTGGAAGTGGATGATCCGTTAGATCGCGGCGAACGTGGTGTAGCAAAATACAAACTTGTGGAAATCATAGAGCGGCTTCGCGCCGACAGCGAGTCTACTCTGGCAGACAGATACCGGGTAAAAGTTTCTACTGATGGTGAAGAACTAACTGTTGACGCTAGTTTGCTATACTCTTTTAGCAGGGAAGGAGTGTCACGTGATATGCAGGATGACGATGACGATGAGGAAGATGTTCGTGACAATATGCTTGTTCTTAGAGCACCAGGATCAACAGATGAACCGCCTTCAGAACCAGAAATGCCATCGGATTTTCGGGGCATCATCAACTTGTTGAAGAGGCAGCTCAAAGAAGCATGGACCTTGCCAGAAGAACAGCGTCGAAGGATTATAAAACGGCTAAAATTTCAATGGCATCCCGATAAGCATCCTCGAGAAAAGCAGAGTCTAGTGACAAAAGTGTTTCAGAAGCTTCAGAACTTGGTGGAACTGTTAGAGCAAGGCAGGTCAATCGACGACGTCGACGAAGACGAAGTGCCACATGCATCAAGGACCGGGAACGCGCACGATGACTTTATGGGTGAACGGGCTAGAAGTTACCGTCGACAGCAAAATTTCTGGCAAGAAAATAATTTCGGACGATTTAGCGATGGCCGATTTAGAAACGCGAGCTATCACGATCGGTACGCCGATTTCTTTACACCTTTCCATCCTCCGCCCGATCAACAGCCTGCCGAGGCAGAGCGATGGATGCGACAAGCGAACTATGACTTGGAGGCTGCTGACAATGATGACGCACCAGAATGGGCATGCTATAAATGCTACCAGGTACAAGCACATTTTAACTCTTACATAATGGCGATGCACATTTACATACTTTGTGTAACGTCAGCAATAATGGAATGAACGCATGTAGGCGAGCCGACCAGCGAGGTCCTCATATGATACATACTTCATATTATGTTTCTTAGAGTTTTTGTGAACAATCTCTTCTACGGGTACAGTCTTATGCTAGCTTGTCCGAAACCTGTTCGCTAGCACGTGCTGGCAAACAGGTTTCGGAGGACAGTCCCCCCTTTGGGGACTTAGGGGCAGTAGTGTAGTGGTACCGGAACGCGGTTCCGGTAAACATTTTGGGGCCGGAACGGCGTTCCGGTAGTTATCCTGCAACCAAGGCGGAACGCTGTTGCTGCGGCGTTCCGGCAAATATTTGCCCCAACATCAAATTTTGCCTGTTCTCAAAAACTGTACATGTGTGATGCAATTTGCACTCCTCAATGATGCAGCGTAAATCGCGTAAGATCTCGAGCTGAACTTGAATAAAGAAGGCTTACCCCTTAGTTACCGCGACCGCCGGTAAGTCTACTATATACCTGATTACTTACTTATGCGAGATGCGTATAGGTTACAACACTGTCTGGAGTGAGTTATGCGAGTGTATACGAGCAAACTCA
>Ga0066192_1000139_pt1 | contig 12336 bp, 11 predicted proteins | sample WorMetvacBELIZE1_FD_58707 | JGI IMG/M metagenome (GOLD analysis project Ga0066192, IMG submission 58707) | Marine gutless worms symbiont microbial communities from Max Planck institute for Marine Microbiology, Germany - Olavius vacuus BELIZE.1... | ecosystem: Host-associated > Annelida >... | reverse complement strand
AACTTCCGAACTGCCTCAACTAACGTTATTTGGCTGGTTCTTTATTGGCGCTTTTTTAGTGGTACTGCCTTGCTTTGCATTATTGGGTAATACAGAGAAGCTACCAACCACCACTTTACAATGGAGTATTCTTGTATACCTAGGTGTTATCGCATCGGGTTTCGGTTACTTTGCTTGGAACAAAGGCGCTACATTGGTAAATGTGGGAGCATTGGCCGTTGCTAACAACCTCTTGATCCCTGCCGGCATCCTAGTGAACGTACTATTCTGGAACCGTGATGCTGATATCATTCGTTTGGCATTTGGTGGCGGTATTATTATTTTTGCCCTGTATCTCAATGAGTGGTTTGTTAAGCAAAAGGACCGCGCTCAATTAGCAGTTAGCTAGGCCCCTTCTCCTATGCATAAAATACAAAGGGGACACTAGGTCCCCTTTGAAATACTGACTCAAACATGTTCAAGCCACTTTATTTGGCTAAAAACTCACTACGTGTTTTATCACTTCGCTTGAACAGACCGCCTAGTGCAGTAGTTTGGGTCGATGAACTCGCATCCATAACACCACGAGCTTTAACACAATAATGTGTCGCATCGATACTCACCGCAACGTTATCGGTTTCTAACAACGTTTGCAGCGTAACAAGTACCTGCTGAGTTAGTCGCTCTTGCACCTGAGGTCGTTGACCGAAAAAGCGCACGATACGATTTATTTTAGAAAGGCCAATAATTTTGTTTTTTGGTAGATACGCAACTTTTGCCAACCCATCAATCGTTACAAAATGATGTTCACAGGTGCTAGTGAAAGAGATATCGCTCACCTTCACCATCTCATCCACTTTCATCTTATTCTCGATCACTGTGATCTTAGGAAACTGGCTGTAATCCAAGCCAGAAAAGATCTCTTTCACGTACATCTTAGCGATACGATGAGGTGTTTCACATAAACTGTCGTCGGTTAAGTCCAAACCCAGTGTGTAAACAACATCTTCAAATGCTGACTTGATTCGCTGGTACTTTTCTTCAGTGGTTAAGCCGTTATCAATCATTGGCGTTTCTAGGCCATGCTTGATCAAAGCATCACGAACTTTAGAAGCCTCTGCTGAAAGTGCAAAAGGGCTAACGTTGCTTGTTTCTGCCATTGCAGTAGTCATATCGATACCTGTCTCACTAATTCGTCTAACATGTACTCAGTGCGCCCCAGCTTTAATTAAGCCAAATGACGACCGCCGTCTAAAGCCAAAGTACGCCCAGTCATGTGACGACTATTTAAGAGGTATTGTACCGCTGCAACCCCCTCCTGTTCACCTGGTTCTAGGCATAATAGCGATTTTTTTAATGCTTTCTGCTGATATTCCTTATTGTCACCTTCTTGAAACATCAATAAAGAAGGCGCGATAGCATTCACTTTTACCTTCGGCGCCAGCTGGCGAGAGAAGGATAAACTTAAATTGGCGAGGCCTGCTTTACTCGATGCGTACGCAATATGCTTATCACTGCCTTTTTCCGCAACAAAATCTGTTAAGTGAATAATGTCAGTTGCTTCACCTAAGCTTTCAGCGGCATGGCATAGCAAGTTCTTTAGTGACATATTTATCTGGTAAGGCGCTGCCACATGGACCTGCCACATTCTCTCCATTAATGCATACAGATCTGATTCTTCCGACTCTGAGGCCCAATCAGAAGCATTGTGTATGATGCTTCTAAGACCGGTGTATTCCGATTGGATTTGTGTAATGAGATCATCAAGCTGCCGCTTCGATGTAAAATCTGCCTGGATACAATGCACACCAATGGAATTTAGCTCTTCTACCTCATGTGAGTGAGTGCGATAGCTCGTTACGACCAGCTCACCTTGAGCAATAAGGTGCTGAATAATCGCAAGGCCCAAGCGCCTCCCACCACCCGTTACCAAGTGAGGAAATCGAGTATTTGAAGCATCGGTATTGGAGTGACGATCCGATTTACTGATCATTTACTAAGCTCTCTCATCCATTCTGAGTAAACATACGTAAAGAAACTTAGTCCGGTTTAATAAAATAGTCTAAATTTCATACTACCTTTCTGCACATTAGCTGATGGAGCACACATGAAAAATCGTTCAGATTTACCTTCTATTCCCCAAGCCGCATTTGACTGGTATGACGAATACGCCCACGGTGATATTGATCGTAGAACCTTTATTCGTCGACTATCGACTTTAGGGGTTGCAGGACTCACCGTTTCGGCCGTGTCATCGGCGTTGTTGCCAAACTACGCTATGGCGGAACAAGTCTCTTTCAATGACCCAGACATAACCGCCAAGTACATTGAGATCGACGCCCCGAGTGGTCATGGAAAAGCGGGAGGATATTTGGTCACACCGAATAAAGTAACCAAAGATAATCCAGCTCCTGCAGTATTAGTTGTGCATGAGAACAGAGGGTTAAACCCATATATAGAGGATGTCGCTCGTCGACTAGCGAAAGCTGGATTCGTTGCCTTTGCGCCGGATGCTCTCTTCCCTCTCGGCGGCTATCCTGGGAATGATGATGAAGGGCGAGCAATGCAGAAAACCTTAGATAGAGAGAAAATCCTAGGGGACTTCACTGATGCTGCCACGTACTTAAAATCACAACCGATAACTACTGATAAGCTGGGGGTTGTCGGTTTCTGTTTTGGTGGGTACGTGTCCAATCAATTAGCGGCCTCTTGGCCTGAAATGATTAACGCTGCTGCTCCATTCTATGGCACTCCTCCTACAGCAGACCTACAAAGCATCAAAGGCCCGTTACTATTACATTTCGCGGAGCTGGACCAACGAGTGAATGCGACTTGGCCTGATTATGAGAATGCCCTAAAGACCCTAGGTGCTCAGTATGAAGCACACATGTACGAGCGTGTTAATCACGGGTTCCATAATGACTCAACAGCTCGCTACGATGAAAAAAGCGCTGAGTTAGCTTGGCAACGAACGTTAGACTTTTTCAATCAACATTTGAGCTAAAATGCGGTTCATGTAACCCTAGGCTACTTGCTCAGGGTTACATGCTCCTTAAGAAGCTTCCATAAAAGGTTTCGGCTTATCAAACGTTACACCGTTTGCAGGTGTCACGGATTGCCATAGAGATTGGCTCAATTCCTCGATTGGCGTCGTTGCGCCATTCGCTACCCATTCCGCAATACCCTTTGCCACATTTGGAAATGTTACACGAACCACTTTGGCGTCATCCAGCCAACTGCTAATTACTTGAGATGACAATTGATAGGTCGCTTTGGCAAAGCCTAAATGCTCAAGAGCCACCACATTAGAGAGCTGCTCTACCTGACCGTGCAAAGGTTTCACCATGATTCGGCGCCCCATGTGCAGCGCTTCAGAATTCAATTCGAAACCCGCATTACAGAGCACAGATTGGCACTCATGCAAATTCTTTTGAAACCCCTCTCGACTAAAAGGGAATACTTCAACATTACCGTATTTTCCAGGCTCGATATCTTTACAGTGCATTCGAAAAGTATAATTAGGCACTCCTTCGAGCCACTCCATCACATCTTCAGAATTCTCAAACGGCAAATACACCAACACTTGATCATCCATAGCACCAGATTGGCTGTCTGCGTGCTGAATAATTGGCGGTAAGATTGGCTGATCGAAATGGTGCCAGTGTACCCCCAGTCCACGAGAAACAGGCGCAAACCAACTCATAATCCAAGTGCCAATTGCATCACCAGTGTACTTAGGTATGTCGTAGTGAAAAGCGTACTGATGCCCCACTCCAATGCATGGCTTTCCTTGTCGCTTTGCGGCCCATGCTGTAATTGGCTCAAAATCCGTTAACACTAAATCATACGAAGACAAATCAAGCGTATATATGTCTTTCAGTAAACGTATTAATTGCGCATTACGATACGTAGCAAGAAAACTGACTTTGCCATTTTTCGCGACAAACGATAGTCCAGGAAAGGTTCGATAATTTCCAAAGCATGCCATATCGAAGTAATCTTTTTGATCTCGCCCAGAGAAGATAAAGTCAACCTCAATCCCCAAGCGAGCAAGCTCCTCACTCATTGCTCTGGCCCTCGTAATATGGCCATTTCCCGTTCCCTGAACACCGTAAAGAACCTTCATGCGAATACCTCAAACGCTAACATGGCACAAGACGTTCCCAGTAACGCCCCCATCGCCGTGTCAGTTGGAAAATGCACCCCTAAAAAGATACGAGACATGCCAACCATCACCGACCAACTATAAAAACTAACGTAAAACTCAGGGAACCACTCACTTAGACAGTAGGCCATGAAAAAGGCCCCCGACGTATGACCTGAAGGAAAAGAGAATTGATCGGATGGACGAATGAAGCTGGTAAAATCATCCAGTATGTCTGCTGGGCGGTTGCGCTTGAAGCTACGTTTCAAAACAAGATACAGGAGCCGTTCCAAAGCAAAGCCTACCGCTATGATAAGCGTCCAAGTCGGATAACCAAGGGCCCAAAATGACAACCCTAACAACACGTATAAGGGACCATCGGCTGAAATCGAAACGATTCGGCTTACCCTAGTGAGTAGCTGACGTCGTTTGCGGGCCATCAACCAGTAAAAAGTCGTTACGTCCATGTTATGAATGCTATTCAGTATGTTCATACCTTTTCCACCTATACATGTCTTCTATAGTTTCAAATTAGACCGTTTAGGTGTCACTTTCATGGCAGGGTCATGATGCTTTTATGACAACAAAAAAGCGCCTGAATAGGCGCTTTCTCTAGATCTTGGTAGAACAAGAATGGATTACATTTTGTTCGCTTCTTTGAATTTAGCCATCAGCTCAACAGGCTTTTTCTTCTTATTCTCGCCGTTCAATGCGTAAACAACTGTTTCACCATTTGGGCCAGCAGCGATATCAGTGTAACGAAGTGGCACCTCTCCAACGAGACGTGCGTTGTTCATCTCTTCAAGTGACTGGAATACATAAATACGCCCTTCCATGCGCATTTCACCATAGAAATCTTCCGCGCCGTTCAGGTCACCATCGAACATATCGATGCTCGCAATGCCGCTTGTCTTTTTCTTGTCTTCGTTGGTCAAACCAAATACCAGCGTCTCACCTTTTGGGCCTTCGCCAATGCGCACTTTACGGTAAGATGTTTCACCAATTGCAAGAAAGTCTTCATACGTTGCACGATCATCGAATAAGTAAATTCGACCTTCATCATGAACTTCGTACAAGTCTTGGTTATTTAAAGACACTTCTGTTGCAGCCATATTTGAACCAGGCTGTGTATTTGTGCCAGCACAAGCAGTAAGCAGCAAAGAGGAAGCAATTAAACCAACAAAAGGTAGTGAACGTTTAGCCATGAGATATTCTCCTTAATGTAATTACCCATAACTTAACAATTCAATATTGCAAAAATATTGCACTCCTAAAGCCAGTTGGTCAGCATAAAGCCAATCCCGAATGAGCGGGTGTAGTTATCGTAGTCTAGTAACGATTGACCATACCCCTCAAAGTATTGGGCATACCCTCGTACTTTGCCCCACATAGGGAAACTCACACCTAAGCGCACCGCACCTCGGTTAGTGGAGAAGTCTAGGTTATTTCTGAGTTGTAAATCGTAGGTCACATCATTAACAACATGAACGAGGGTCAATTCACCATGACCTAAGTACTTTTCGATATCCGGGTTATCATCATCAGCCTTCGACTCAGGTATACGATACCAAGGCTTGAACGATACAACCGTGTTGTCATGTTCAAAGACAAAATCTGCGAAAACACGATTCCAAGAACGTGAAAGAGGCTCTCCACGACCATTAGACTGATGATTAACACCAAAATTTATATGGGTCAGCTTCGTACCTAAAAACGTAAAATCTGTTTCCTTGGTTATAAAAGCTTCAGGTTCGTAACTCGTATCACGAAAAGGCGCCGAGATTTTGCTGTTATATGCCTGCCAATAAGATTCTTGCGTGTAGGCAAACCATAGCTTGGAATCATCCCCCAATACCCCTTTGGCAACAGGAAACTTCATACTCACTTGGAATTTAAACTCTGTATCCTGCAGGGTGTCATTAGGGTTGGCACTGTTGTACAAGTCTCGATTGCCGGACTTTTGAGCATAATAGACAGGCAGGAAGTAATTAGGTCGATGGGGCGTCAACACAAATGGGTCATTAGCCGTTTTTTCTTCTCGTTGCACTCGCTGCTCGACCATACCATTCGCTTTGCGAGCACGTTCCGCAATTGGTTCAGGTGTCTCTGGCTCCATCGTCGTCTCAGCAGTGCTGCCTGTTGGCACTACCTGTGACACACCCTCTTGAGCCCAAGCTCCAGAAGCAACGCCCACCCCTAAAAGCAACCAATTCATTTGTCGCCACATCATCACTTACTCCTAGATTAGAACGCTTGCACCTTCAATGTTAGGCAGGAATAACCTTCTTAAGGTAACTCTCGCCATCCATCTCAATGATCTCAACAGAGAGACTAACTTGTTTTACTGAAAAACGGCTTAAAGCATCTAGGACAGACTGTGAAAGTTCTGATTTTTGCTGTTTGTTTCTTCCAGGCAGCATTCTTACGGATACGTGTACAAATGCATCCTGAACGCCACCCGTAATAAAGTGCTTGCAGGCAAAGGCCCTAAGTTTAATATCTGCTGGCTTAAACAGTGCTGACTCGATACAGGCCTGCTGCACCGCTTCCATCCAATCTAGGGGCGGCACTTCCTGCTCTAAGTTCTGACTGTATTCAATAATACAATGTGGCATGAGGACTTCCTGTTTTTAACTTTGTTATGAAGTGTCAATATCCTAACTGTACATCAACCGTTGCAGGTAGCATATTCAGATGTCGATAATTGCGAACATTCTGCGCCACAATGGACACAGCACTTTCAATGGTTGTAGGTGCTGAGATGTGTGGCAAAACGGTAATATTTGGATGAGTCCAAAAGGTATGTGAACGCGGCAAAGGTTCATATTGAAAGACATCCAACACAGCATGATGAATACGCCCTACGTTTAACTCATGTAATAACGCATCTTCATCGACTATCTTGCCACGAGCGAAGTTAATTAGCTGAGCACCGGGCTTGAGTTTGGAAAGGTTTTCATGCCCTAGCAGCCCCTCTGTTTCCGGCGTCTGAGGCAAGAGACAAACCAGAATATCACTCTGAGAAAGTAAATCGTCAAGCCCATCTTGCCCATTTAAACACTCGACACCAGTAATATCTTTTGCACTTCGACTCCAACCTATGACAGAAAAGCCAAATTTTTTCAGTAACTTGGCCGATGCTTGACCTAACTCGCCTAAGCCTAGGACACCGATTTTTCTTTCAGGAGCTGGCACATAAGGCAAAGGAGTCCAAACAGCTTTTGCTTGTTGCATGCGATAGTCTGGCATATTGCGATGTAAATAAAGTGACCAGGCTAAAACCGCTTCACTCATAGTTCGACTGAGCTCAGGGTCAATGAGACGTACAATACTGTAGTTAGGAGTCGCATTTCCTTGGAGTAACTTCTCCACCCCAGCCCAGACACTGTGGACCCAGACCAAGCCTGGTAACTGTTTTAAGTCATCTGGATTTGGGTTTGCAATAATAGCAATCTCAGCTGTTTGCTTTTGCTGTTTACTTAACTTTGAAAAAGGCGTTATTGATTCATTTGGTAAAGCAGATGATAGAGCTTTAACCCAGTCCTGTTCTTCCTGTGTATTAAGCGAGCTTACAAAAGGGATTATCACTGAGGTCATTCCTTTTTTCTTGTTGTTCATGATATGGCACATTCAATCAACTAAATAATTTCAATCGCACTATGTGATTCACAATAGGATTTAAAATCGTCTGCACACATTGGGCGACCGAATAAATAGCCTTGATAAGTGTAACATCCCATGAGTTTCAACTGCTTGAAATGCTCTTCGGTTTCAACCCCCTCTGCGAGGACATTGAGTGAGAGTGCGCTCGCCATGGCAATCACAGCAAGTACTATGGCGTAATCATCTTTGTCATGAATCAAGTCTCGAACAAAGGACTGGTCAATTTTCAGGCGGTCGATCGGCAAATCCTTTAGGTATTTTAAGGATGAGTATCCTGTCCCAAAATCATCGACCGACAAACTGATGCCTAAATCCTTCAATCGCTCCATTTTAGCCAGTGCACCATCAAGATCTGACATGAGCGTTGTTTCCGTTATCTCGATATCCACTAAGTCAGGGGAAAGGCCACTGGCATCCAAAGCGGCGACAACATATTCCACTAATTTGGCATGAGCAAACTGCATTGGGCTTACATTGATCGAGACTTTCCAAGTATCCTTCCATAAACCTTGTCGACGCCATAAAGCTACTTGCTGAGTGGATTTTTGTAAGACAATCCGGCCAATGTCATGAATCAGGCCAATTTCTTCTGCGACAGGGATAAACTCCATCGGTGAAATAAAGCCGCGTTCTTGATCTTGCCAGCGAAGCAGTACCTCAGCACCAATAATTTCGCCTTTATCATTATTTTGTGGCTGATAGTACACTTCAAATTCATCTTCTTTGAGGGCTCGATGTAATGATTTTTCCATTTGTAAACGAGCATCTGAAAGCGATTTCATATCATCTTGGAAAAAGGCAAAGGTATTTCTGCCTTGCTCTTTAGCTTTGTATAAAGCGGTATCTGCCTGACGAAGAATGGTTGCAGTTGACTCTTCTGAACCGTCAAAAAAAGAGATCCCCATACTAGCCGTCACATGTAAATCATGCCCTTCTACATGTTTAGGTTTCGAGCATTCTATCAATACTTTCTGAATAAAGTGATTGATAGAGACGTTGCTTTCTTCCATATCTCCACGTACACAACCCCATAGAAATACAAACTCATCACCCCCTACACGAGCAAACGTTGTATTAGGCGAAACCAACGGCATTATCCCATTGACTACTTCGATCAATAGTTGATCGCCAACATTGTGCCCTAGTGCATCATTTATTGTTTTGAAGCGATCTAGATCCAATATAATCAGTGCACCAAAGCCCCCTGGTTTCATATCATCCATGGACTTCTGGAGGTGGTCAGTCATCAAGGTTCTATTAGGTAAGCGGGTTAGCGAATCATAAAATGACAAGCGGTTAATGCGCTGCTGGGCTTCTTTGCGCTCAGATAGATCTCGCATCAACAATACAAGTTCAGTTTCGCCTTGTACTTCATATTTACTAATCCGGATTTCGACTGGCACCAGCTTTTGCTGATTGGATAAAGTGGTTTCAGCAGTCATGACTTGATCTACGGGCAGATCTTTTAATGAAGACTGCAATGACGTCCAAAAACTCCCCCCCTGAATCGAAGCAAGTGGTGCTGAAGTTAGTTCCTCTGCCGTTTTGTGTAACAATTTCTCTGCGGCACCATTGACCACTTGAATATGCAATGAATGATTCAAAACAACAATGCCATCTGCGGCATGAGTAATCATCGCTTTTGAATGTTGGTGACTTCGGTCCAAGGCATCTAGAGCTTTGGTTAAGCGAAGCCACAGTTCATTAAATGTATTTTTAAGGCGCCCTAATTCATCGTTTCGGTGCATAGCATTAAAACTACCCGGAACAGAGACACCATTAGCTTCATCGACTCTTGCCAAAGACCATGTCAATTGTTTAACCGGCCGAGTAACAATTGCATAAAACAAAAAAGATAAAAGCAGTGCTAACAGTATGTCTTTAACTAAGTTCTGGGCAAAAAGCTGTGTGTTTACACTAATGATCTGTTCTACCAAGTACCTACGGTCGAGCTCCAATAGAATAGAGCCAAGAGGAAACTCAATTTCACTAAAGTTTAACTGTCGAGATACTGATAGCTGTTCCGCTAACAACCAACCAGCCACATTATTCGAAATGGACGGGGCAATAGATGGAGCTTTAGCTTGGGCAAAGACTTGTCCATTTTCATCAAAAACGGTCGCCTGCTGTATGGCTGGGTTATACAGCAGACTCTCTGCTTGCTGCTGAGCAAAAGTCGTATCTAAACGAAATAAGGCTTGGGATAAAGGTCGCTCAACGATAGAAAGGATATCGTTAAACTCTTTTTGAATACGATAAGGTTCTTGTTGCAGAGTCTGGTAGGCTTGCACAAAGCTGAGTGCGAAGCTCAAGACAACCGCTAACGCTAGGGTAGCGAGAGACTGCTTGATGTAAAGTGATCGATTTAATGCAGATATCATGCTTACCCTACAACCCAGTCTTCATGACAATAAAAGCAACTTAGCTAGAAATGTAAATCCTCATTCAAAATCGACTATACAGGGTTCATTGTTATATGCAAACCACTGTTATTATGATTTATCTCAGTAAGTTAGCGACTTATTAAAGCCTAAATTGCCATAACTGTTATAAATTTCTGTTATGGGAAGATTGAGTTTCAGGAACCAAATATAAGCAACTACTTCGACATCAATGTACCTGCTATTGATTTTGCTCCTTCGTATGTCTCATTTTTTTGTTGACGTCGAGACAATATGAAAGCGACAAATAGCACTCCAGCCAACACTAACCAGGACCCTAGTACAACAGCGCTCCAACCACCGTACTGCCAGAATGGATCTAGATAAAAACCACCCGCACTGGCTCCCAAATAGTAAAAGACTAAATACAAAGAGGACGCACTTGCTTTTGCTTGCTTGGCATTTTTGCTGACATAACTGCTTGCCGTAGAGTGACACAAAAAGAAGCCAAAGCAATTTACAAACAAGCCAATAATAATAGTTATCAGAGAAGGGTAAAGCGTCACTAACGAACCCAACATGATGGTTCCTGTCCCAATCATCATGATTTTAGGTTGGGACAAATAACCTGCTAGCTTACCTGAAAAAGCTGACCCTACCGTGCCACTCAAATAGGTCAAAAACAATAAGCTGACGTATTTGGCAGATAAACTATATGGGGCATCTTCGAGAACAAAGGTTATGTAGCTAAATTGGTTGATAAAAATGAAGAAGTTAAAACCACCAATTACATAGCACATGACTAGAACAGGGTTACGCATGTGCAGAGCAACATTGGTCACTAATGTGCGAACTAAAAAAGGCTTAGCTTGAAAATGTTGAGATTTAGGCAGTAGAACCCAGAATAATAGGAAACAAACAAGACTCACGACTGCCATCGTAGTAAATGCTGCAGAAGGCCCTTGCCACTCGCCAACAAAACCTCCTATAAGTCGCCCGCCTATTCCACCAAGGGTGTTACCACTGATGTACAAACCTACAGCAAGCGCCATGGCATGAGGTGTGTATTCGTCTCCAAGATATGCTACGGCAATAGCAGGCAGCCCCGCTAAGAAAAAACCCTGTATAGCACGCAGCAGCAACAGAGTGCTGTAATCGCTAGCAAGGCTCAGAGCATATGTTGTCAAGGTCACACCGAGAAGCGTCAATACCATAATTTTCTTACGGCCAAGCGCATCGGATAAAGGGCCATAAAAAAGCAACGAAAGACCGAGTGTTAAGGTGGTAATCGTAAAACTACTTGCAGCTTGAAGCTCGCTGATTTCATAGGTTTGCGCAATCATTGGCAACAGTGGCTGAGTGACGTAAACATTGGCAAACACCATAAAAGAGCCAATTATCAGCGCCAATGTACCTCGCCAAAATGCCCAACCATTCGATTCAATCAATGCCTTCACCCTGTATGCAATTACTTTAAAAGCACTATACGCTGACGCTATTCATCAATAAAATATATATAAATTATCATTTGGATCAAAAATTTTGATTGAAATAAAACCGCTACGCTATTTTTTAAAGGTTGCAGATACGCTCAGCTTTACTAGAGCCTCGGAGCAATTATTCGTGGCCCAGCCAGCTATCAGTATGGCCATTAAAAAACTTGAACGTGACTTCGACGTGACTCTTTTTCATAGGCGAGACAGAAAGATAAGCTTAACCGATGAGGGACGAGTGCTTTACGAGCATGCAAAGAAGCTGGTTCAGCAAGCCGACCAGACACAACTCGCAATGGAAGAACTAAGTGGCCTCAAAACAGGAGAGGTTCGGGTCGGTATCCCAAGCATGCTTGGCTCTTACTATTTTCCCCCTATCCTGATGGCCTTTCGACATCGTTACCCTAACTTGACCCTTCAAGTGATTGAGGGAGGCACATGGAAGCTTCAACAAATGTTAGAGAATGGCGAGATCGACCTTAGCGTCATTGTTGCTGAGGCACCAAATGAGTCACTGGAAACTCGGGCACTTCTCAAAGAACAAATGTTGGTCACCTTGAACCATGACCACCCCTTCGTAAAGTACCAAAGCATCTCACCTGAACTCTTTTTTCAAGAAGAGCTGGTGATGTTTAAAGAGGGCTATTTTCACCGGCGTGTCATTGACCGATTGGCA
>Ga0066192_1000137_pt1 | contig 12361 bp, 8 predicted proteins | sample WorMetvacBELIZE1_FD_58707 | JGI IMG/M metagenome (GOLD analysis project Ga0066192, IMG submission 58707) | Marine gutless worms symbiont microbial communities from Max Planck institute for Marine Microbiology, Germany - Olavius vacuus BELIZE.1... | ecosystem: Host-associated > Annelida >... | reverse complement strand
GACCTATAATGTGTTGGTGGGACGTTAAGCCTTACTCAATCAATCAATCAATCAATCAGCTATATTAAGAAAACTTTTCATAACATCAAGTAAAGAACGGAATCTGACAGCTGTAACTACATATGCACTTGAGAATTTTGATTACGATACTCGTCATTCACTTGGGCCCCCGGTGTTGGCCTTAATACACCACCGTTATCATGTGAACGTGGTACCCACTTAACAATAAGATTGCAGAGATAATCGTCGCACTTGACATAATATGTCACTTCGGTGACAAGTCTCAACACCAAGCAATCGACTGCAATGCAACTGTCAATCAAACCACAAGAAAATAATGCGCCAAAAACACAAATGTGGTAACAGACAAGATATATCAGCACATGACAAAGTGTTAAAACCAGACAAACTGGTCACAGTAATTGACCACTTGCACAATATCACAGACACTAATGCCTACAACTGTGCATACATACTTAAAATGTCCCTCACATCAGCAGCCAGGTATCAGATACTCCCAAATGCCAAAGTAAACATTTCTATACCATGTCACAAAACAAAATGTGCAAATTCTATTTTAATCATCACCTCAACAATTGTAGAGATAATTTTATACTTTTTGTAACAATTTGTGCGAGACGTTGCTGCAAAACAAAGCAACAGCATGCCAAGTTAAATCGACCGGCATCACTGAACGCATACTGTGTTAAGATCTTCAGAAATCTATAAAAACGGTGTCTTTCCTAACACATAACTTCAATTCAATGTTAATCTTCCTCAGAGAATTTTAACAATGTGTGAAGCTATTGTGTCATGCCAATACTATTAGATTTAAAAACATCGGGGCTAATTAATAATTAATTAGTTAAATAACTGCAAGTAAGTAGTATCATTTCTCTCAAATCGACTGGCACAAAGTTACAAAACATATCTCTGCAATCGTTGAATTTATAGCGAGAATAAATGTAGCACATTTATTTTGAGCACGTTACATATTCGGTGACAAAAAGTGCCTGTCATTTTACACATCACTGACTACTTACTTCATTTACAACTCCACTGAAGCACAGTCAAAAATTGTTCTTATTGAACATTATTATTAATTACTTGCTCATAACACATCAGTTTGCTGTCAGTATTACATGCTCTCAGCCCTGCCATGTTCAAGAAGCTACTCAAAACGCACTTCTTTAACACAGCATTTTCCACCTGCTAGTTTTTAGCCCGCAGACTTCTATGACACTGTATAATGCACCTATATTCTTAACGTAATAAGTGCACTAGAAATTCCATGATGATGATGATGATATAATGCAGTGAAGTAGCCAAAATTTGGGAAACTTGGCTGAAGTAACTGCTAAAATAGTACTTAATACCATCATACCAACTATTCACACAAAAACAGCAGCATAACACAGAAAAACTATTACACAAGACTTATACTCAACTTCACATTCACTAGTAAACAAACACACTGGAACATACGGACATTCTCTGGAATTCACACAAAGACCGACTATTACACTCACGACTAAGACGTAACTCTGTCAAAATTTCAATCAGATAAATTATACACACAAAATTACGAATATCATGGTAATTTTTGCATCTCTGTAGCACGCTCTGTCAATCAAAAAGGCTACAACAATATGACGACGATTCACTCTGACAGTTCACTGACACAGACTTATCATCATATTACAACAGCTCTCTAATAAAAACACTACGCTTTATGGCTGTTGATTTATTGCTCACATAACGGTCATCACATCTGTCTCCTAAATGCAGCATCGACAAACTGAGATGATAATTTATAACTTATTGAATTCTAATATGGACTGAACAACAAATATAAAATTTGTCAGAAAAGAGCCTGCTGAAGAAAATACAGATACATTTAACATATCAAGTTTCACGTTGAGGGCTCGTCTTCGTTGGAAGTTAACCTCAATACAGTTCAAGTATCTATTCTAAACAACTAACCACTAATCAAGCTCGTAACCAAAAACAGCTCATACAAATGCAACTAGCAGTTGGCAGCGATTTATCTGTAAATAAAATGTCACATGGCACAATGACTTTAAGACCCGTGACACACTTGTACAATGTAACACTACGACTCGTCGCTCGTACGGTACAAAAATTATTTACGTCAACGCACAGCACAGGATAAAACTGCACGGCATGCAAAATAGTCAATAGCAAGTATCACGCAAGCGTTCTTGTAATATCCAACACTTATCTTATATTACTTATCTATAATGGCAGTATGTTTGTATCTATCGAATGCTTTGATAATGCCAGATCAAAATAGACAAATACTGTTGTGGCTTCCAACCTGTAAACAACAGATGCATCTTTTGACTGCCTTGCACATATATGCTCAATAGCAGGTAATATATACAGTGTTAGTTAAAAGTTGGACCCCTGTTACATATCCTATACTCCAAATACGCCAAACCAATATTAGTAATGTTTAGTACAATTCCTGCCTGATTACCTTTATTCCTTCTTGAAAAGTAAAAAAAATCTGGGAACCAGCTGGCGTTATGAGAACGGCAGCCAATGAACTGTTATGGTAGAGATGCATGTAAGTGCAACAGATTAATAAGTTTAAATTTTATCGTTCCAAAAGTTAGGCCTTCTGTGATTTATACTGTTGCTATCGTTGCACTTTCTGTTAACGATCTCCAAAGCGAAATAACCCAACTTAAGACGACTTACGTTACATTATGTGATTTCTTCTAAGTGCATAAAACCAAAACCAAAAAATAAAGTGGCTTCTGTTCTGGTTGGTACAGAAAAAACCTGAACTAGTTATCTGTCTGTAACAAATCTTTACTTAAGTACAGATTAAATACAGATTCTTTATACCAAAAGTCTATCACACCGAGTTAAGAGTAACTGAAGTTACTTGAACATGTAACTGGGGTCCGTTTTGTTTGACACGCAGTGTAGTTGGAATACTGGCCCCACATGGGCAGAGACCCACTGGACACAGTGGACAGGTTGATGCCCACATGCTCAGACCCCTCTTCGCCATACCAAACGTCACAGCAACACATACCAATCACCATATTGCTGAACAGTGGTCCCTCAGCAAATAACAAAAAAATCATCGTTAACACAAGCTGCAATAGCCATCAGATGCGACTGCAGGAATTTCACGGAAAAAAAGACTACTGAAAATGAGTTTGGCGTCAGACATCGGTGAAACGCAAATTACTAGCACCAACTGGCGACAAAGTCGAAGTCTTTGAAGGACTGCTGCTCAGTGGATGAGATATGTCTTCTTTCACGAGGCGGAGTCAGTATTGGTTTCTCCACGGTGAACTCACTATCAAAGTTGCTCACATCCTCCGGATGACGCTTCATGCACAGAGATGCAGTCATATCACATACTGTGTTGGTAGCCACCATCATGCAGTCATTAATGTCAAAAGAGCAGAGCAAACATTTACAGACAGAAACATTTAGTTTAAATCATTATAACTATCATTTCTTTCACAGGTGCTGTTAGCTCCTGGAGATGACGCCTTCTAGCATTATGGATTCTACCATCAGGAAGTCAGATGTGCCTACATGTAAAAAGGCATTTTCTGAAGTATTTGGTCATTCTCACTAAATGCTTTTCCCGATGCCACAAAGTCACAACAGGAAATGAGCTCCGCTAAGAATTCATCGTGTTAACCACGAAGCTAGCGCTAATATTTTCCACGAAGTACTGGTAGCATCAAACATATATAATAAAGTTATAGTCCAGACCCTGAAGCGCCATATACACTGAGTGATGCCATCAGAGCTTTGTTGCCTTCCCAGCTTTGTCCTTAATATTGCCACCTTCTGAACATATGCAGCATCATCAACTCCACAGTGACTCAATGGTCTGGTCTGTCTACCACACATGGAGTTGCACCGGCTGACCACACCTGCTGACGACAGCCTTCTACATGATGCTGATGACAAAGCGGTTAACTGACTAAGGATCGTGGCGATGAAAACATTTGTCAAAAATAACACATTTGTTCAAAACAACAAGATCCAAAGGCATGGCAGCAGATGTTACTTACAATTGTTGGAATGAATGTTGGCTTGAACTTTCTGGCCAGCAGGTCATGCCAATTCAGAGTCTATCAAAACAACGCAACAAGTACACATTACACCGACAAACACAGCAGAAAGAAACTAACCACAGATGATTGGTCGACCAAGGATAGCAAAAACGAAATCCAGATGAAATAAAATCTGTTTAACAGGCCTATTTTCTACGGATGCTACACACATCCGGGCATGGAAATATGTGGTATGCTGGAGCTAGACTGATGCCCCCTTCACCTCCACTGCCTGACCAACAGCACCAAAAGCATAAACCTTCTTAGAAGAAGACACCCTGGTTGACCACACTCCACCTCTCTAAGAATATCACCAACGACCTGTCCTCCTTGGGGCTCCTGGAGGCAAGAGATACAGCCCAGAATTGATCATTTTGCAGGTTATGCACTTGTAGTTGTGCATGCCGATATTGGATTAGACTGGACCGGCATAGGTTTTCAGGCCCAGGCATGGCAAATCAGAAACAAGGCCTGCAGTGTCAGAAGCATTCATAATAGCAACAAGAGGGTATGGGGGAGCACAGCTATCTCAGCAGGGTCCACAGAACAGCAGAATTATGCTCGGTTACTTCTATCACAAAGTTACATAGTTAAGTTATTTCAGTGCTGAAAACCTGTAGGAGCAGAAGAGTTGCTTTGCTCTAAACGTGTTTGTCTGCATGAAACTCAATCACAAACAAAAAGTGACATTCGCATCTGAAAATACTTGTCCTAAAAATGATAGCGGTGTACTGGTAGACTCTCTATCAGATACATCCACAAACTGTAATCACTAACCCGAAAGAAAGCCTGCCGTTTTATGTCTTCTGCATCTCTTTCACTAGAACCTAGTCGTTTCTCTGGGTTTTTCTTCAGCAACTGCACAAAACACAATAAATGAACACTAGTTACAACAGGTCACACAATTACAATACATTTCACTCGAGAATGGTAAAGCCCAGTTGTTCTTCAAACGTAAGCAGAATGAATCATAAAAACATGATGTGGTACCCGTCGCATGATCGACAGAGCTTCAACACTGAGGTGTCGAGGATATCGCACTTCTTCATTGACAATGCTGTCGAACACCTCCTCTTCATCATCACCCGGAAATGGAGACTACAAACAGATGACAAGCAGCAACTGTTTCCTCATCTGTGAAAAGTAAAGCAAGATGCATCATTCAAAACAATAATTACGATGACAGTATGTCGGCTCTTTATGGTCAAACTTAGAAAAATGCAGCAGAATTCTCTATAGCAAACAGAATGTAATACTGATTTCTATCATTACGAAATCAGTTCCTGTACATGGAGTTCTCGCTAAGTCTTATAACTAGCAAAGACAAGCACAGCATTATCAGTATGCTAGTCTTCTTGTATTTGATGAAATATGTGCACGTTCACTTAATTTCATACATCGATGCCTTTCGATGATTCAGATTTTATTAGATACATATCTTATTACTGCATAAATTATGGTCGTAGTACCGGTAATTCATGTATTGGTAATAATGTTATCTTCTGTCTGCAACAGTATAACTGTAACATGGAAGAACTATTCTCTGGTCACAGGAACAATATTATTGAGTCGTATATTGGCCGTTGTACTGACTGTTCACATAATGCATTGGCTAATCTGTTGCACGAGCTTATAATGGCTAGAGATGGTTTGTTGGTGCTGCCTGAGTGGTTTACATGCAATAATATATAACCTATGATCTTGTTCATAGCGAATGCATTTTATAACGAGTGTGACACTGTGACTTCGTTGCATTGTTTTTACATGTCTGTCTTGCTGCGTTCTGCTATGTTTCTGTTCCTGTCTGTCTTGTACTCAGTGCACAATATTAACAATAAATAAATAAATTGCTGTAATAAGACACTGAATACATACCTCACCAACAAGCATCTCAAAAATGAGCACACCTAGGCCCCACCAATCCACTGCACGTGTGTATGAAGTATCTGTAAGAACCTCGGGTGCAAGAAACTCTGGTGTGCCACAGAATGTTGACGTTCGATCACCAAAACCCATTCCTTCCTTGCAAAGTCCAAAGTCGGCAATTTTGACAAATCCGTCAGCATCAAGCAACAGATTGTCCAGCTTCAGGTCCCTGTGACCAACACAAATGCACACAAATCTTCACAGTGTTACAATTGTACAACAACACGACAATACACACAACCAATCCAACAAAAATTTTCTAACTTTATTTGGTATTCCTCAAAAAAAACCTCTAAAGATTGATGATGTGGTGTTTTCACAGGCTGGGTGCCCTTCTTGGTACCCAACCCACAGTGAACATTACACTGTACTTAATAATGTAAACTACTTATCATACATCCGAATGCAAATAAATCGCAATGTATTGACTAAGACTAGTTGGTTATGTTGCCCATTTCCAGAGTGTACCGGTACTCTTGCTAAACTGTTCTTCTGTCAGCCTTAAATATCTACTAAGTCAACACAACTATCAAGATTGATTTCCAATAACTTGCGTTACCACATAATCAGGGATGTGAATGACGAGTCCAGCACTCGCCCGAGTGGCTATGGCCACGCAGTCTTTATAATGACAATGATGATACTACTATGCCAATGCTACTGCAAGTGCCAACACTGAAACACACTGCCGGTCACCAATAACATTTTACTCCCGTAAGCAAACAGCAGTATAACAAGATTTACTGTCACCAGATAGTTAAAGAACAAATCTGAGCTGGTACTATCAACTGTCGTTGGCATGGCCTTCTCGGATGCAGCACCACATATCTGGATCAGCCCACCTGACGACTCTGCACAGTCACTGTCATCATTCTGCCAGTCATTTAAAACACATCTCTTCCATGAGTCATTTCCTGACAGTGTTTTCTGACGAGTTCATGTTTCTCTTGTGAACTCTAGTGCACCTAGAAACAGTATTGCTATTTAACGCCACTCGAAAACACTCGGAATAAATTAGATTTTACTGATACTATAAAACAAGCCTGCTGCAAAAATTGGCTTCACATACCGATAGACAATCTTGTTGTCATGTAGATACTGCAGACCAAGCACAACACAGCCTGCATAGAAGACAGTACGCGGCTCGCTGAACACTTCGGTATGAATGTGCATCATTAAGTCACCGCCGTTCACGTACTCCATCACAAAACACAGATGCTCCTGCAAACCATACAACACTGCATTCAACTGACAAAGTCCAATGCAGACCAACAGAATCGTCACTTGGATATTGTTTCGATAACAGATTTCGCCCACTAGTGAAGAAAAATATGAACAAATGCAACAGATCAATGCTAACATGTCATTATATCAGTAAGATTCTACTTACAACCACCAGTGAGGGAGATGGCATCAGCACATACTCATCATTCCCTCCCCAGTAAAACTAATACTGCCACGTTTTCTGAATCTCTGCATATACTAGTTGCATCACTACTAGTGAAGCCACAACTAAAAGCTGAAAAACTGTCAGCAGAAAAACACATCATCCCACTGAAGCAATGACCCGAGACGGGGCAGCCCCATCAACCACTTCATGCAGTCAAGCCTACAGACCACACCTTTTGATGATCGGTCTTCTAGACTCTGATGACGACACCTAGCTGAGAGACAGGAAATGAAAGTAAAGTAAAGTAATGTGAATTTGTACAGCACTTTGTCATGTAGTAGGCTACACCTTGAAAGCGCCGAGATATGGCCCATGTGTAAGAAGGGGATCACACAGTTTTACCTGCTACCAACACACGAACCATACCTGCCTTTACTCCCCATCCACAAGGTGCCAACCCACGAAGGGATGGCTAGGCTGAGTTGGCCTGGGTGGCTGGTTACATACCGATATAAATGTCCCGCATCGGAAATTGAACCTGGACAACGTCATCCATCCAAGTACTAACCGGGTCCGATGTAGGTTAATTCTGTTGATTGAGGCTAACAAGCTACCACACCACTACACCAGACCAACACCAAATGAAATGAACTACAACTCATCAGTTTTAGAGTGCAATAGTCTGTCACGATATGAACCTACCTGCTGATCAGTCTCATACAGTGACTGAATACTGCAAAAAAACTTGATAAAATAAAGTGCCAGAATGCATTAGTGACAATATGCTGAAACACAAACAACATGAGGTAATTCTAACCGTAGTCTGAAAGCATGCCATTAGGTTGACAAGAAATGGATGCCGAATTCTGTTTGCCACTTCGAATATGTTTCGCTCTGACATCAGGCTGTCAACCTCATCTCGGGCAATGACGTCGCCTTTCTTCAGAGCTTTTATGGCAAAGTATTCTCCTGTTACTTTATACTGTGTCAACAGCACCTGTTGCATGACAAGCAACACAGTATCACTACCTTCACTAATCACCACTGACCATTGGCATGGCTAGGACTTTTGATCAGAATTCAAGTTACATGGTTCCGTTTCATTCATGGTTCGGTAGGTACAGAGAATCTTGCTGACTATAAAATGTACGAAGCTCTTCAACAATGATTAATACATTACAATACTATCTAACACTTCTGATGTATTCCACAGATATATTTTTGGTGTCTGCACGAAAATTGTAATCTGTGTGGGGTTCAAGGACTCCAATAAGATAATAATCACTACCCTTAATGATCACAACACAATCAGCAACAGAAGCATTATATCCACCAAAAAACAATACTTCATAATGTCCTTACACAGCACAACAATATGCTACATGTTGAACCACCTCAATATTAAGGCCAGGGGCGTAGCCAGAGGGGGGACATGGGTGCATGTCCCACCCATCACCGTAGGTCAATTTTTGTCACGGCCCCATAGGTGTTCACCAGGGTTTCCATATTCTGCCCCTGGACCCGCTGGGGACTTCCGTCCCTCAGAGCCCCTGGTTTGTTCCCCCTAGTAAATTCCTTGCTACGCCCCTGATTAAGGCCAACAAACCTTTCCAAAGTGTCCACGGCCCAGTACAGCAATGCATCGGAACTTGTCAAACGATAAACTATCAAATCCTTGGCGGCTGCAGATAGCATCAAACCAGACATATCACAGTTTCAGCTTTACATATTCACTTATTTTACTTCATTTTGTGTGAATTGCTCTGTTTTCACTAACAACTGTTTGTTTTGAAATAATTGTGCATATCAATTTCATACCATCCACATCTTAGCTTAACTCGGAAGAAAAGTTTTGCTGACTACCTCTGAAAAGCAGAATTAATTGTATTTTCTCTCATGAAAGAAATAACATTCTGTCAGAAACTAGATTTATATGATTTCTTTTTGCTTCAGTTCTCAGTCTACACACTCACACACCACTGTATTTGGATGTCCAATACCGTACATTATACAGTAACGGTGGTCCCATACTTGTAGGTCAAGCACAAAGCTCACAGCTGCACACTGATATTAATCACAAACCCAGCAGTAGGCCGCCATTAGTTTCTGCCAGGCCCAGTAGAGTGTCGGACTTATGATCAAGACAGCACGGCTTTGACTGTCGTCTAGACACTGCTGTGCAGTAACAATGGGCAAGTTATTCATCTCGTACACACAATTACATTTGCCGCAGTCATGTAGACAAACTCACAGCTGAATGTTGGCATCTGAAGCGGCTGACGACATTACATGTGCGTGTCGTGATGACAAATCAGGAGACTGAGATTGTTTCTTGTTGTCTACAACACGTTGTGAAGCTGGAGATTGATATGGTGGAGTCTCGTGAACATGTTTCTGTGAAGCATTGGCACCCTTAGCCACGTCATTCTGTCAATTCAAAAAACACAGTGTCACAAACCGACATTACTGAGTCGCAGAATGAAAAATTCACCCAGTGTCAAATGTCACTACTCGCGGAGACAATGCATCGCAATGTGGCATCGTAATGATGACACTGTTGTAATGATGATATACATAGTCAATGGGAAACAGTAAATATGTAATGTTGTTATAATCCTAGAACTGAATGAAGTAAAATTTGACACACATATGGCACACATAACTACATCAGCGCTATCACTTTGTATGATGAAATTCAAACAGATAAGCAAGACGGCTTCCTGTCAACATAACATAAAGTGTATATCTCAAATACTTTGATAACAATTATCAATTGACAACAAGCATCGACACTTTACACGTCAGATACCTGATCACGCCCTCATCCAGCATTTATATTTATATCTACAACATCTATATGATTACCTGTTGAAATGATGTAATGACATAACGACTCCCATTAACCATACCGTGGAGTCATGCCCACTGACCAGACATGCTGATCGTTACATACTGCTAATTACTATGCAATTACCAAGTTGAGAAACATGGCAATGAAAGAATTTATGAAATAAAATCTGCTAATTTAGAGAAGTTTCCAGCTTATAAGAAAACAAGGATAAACCACGTAAACAAACCCAAATATATGCATCATTACACAATATTAACTATGAGAAATACACAAAATGCTGTAGCTTACCGTAGCTGCTCTAGGTGTAACTGTGAAGTCTTCCTGCAGTGGAGGTGGCGGTGTTGGCGGCTTCTCTGGCTCCACAGCTTCACCATCAGAACCTGTCAGTTCGTCTGTCGTTGATTTTCTTATTCTAGACGTCCTCTGACCTACACAACAATGTCACAGTAATTTATGTACATAATCATCATAGCATCGTCAGCAAATGCTTTATGTGCTAGTGTATCTACAACCTGTAATGCTGCTGAACTGCTTAGTACAGTTAGAAGTCGACCGTAAACTGAAATGCTCATAGTGTACTAAGTGTAACATGCACAGTTTTGACACAAGATGTCTTCTATTTGTTTGCAACTTACGGCACACCGTAAGTCCGTTTCGATCTAACTAATAAGTACGTGAACTATGCAAATGCCATACGAGCACTAGTGGAATCAATGGCAGAAATAACTGTAGCATTAGTAGATACCAGTGCACATAAAATGGCAATAAATAGGCAATGTGAGACGTCCAATGGCACTGACCTGTTGGTGTTTGAAGCGAACCTCGTACAAACATTCGTGTCCATGTGGTGAAGTCCATGTCGTCTGGCCTGGTGACATTTCTGCCTACAAGTATTAAATACAATTTTCTATGAAATTTACGAACATTACACAAAAGAACTGCCAAGTAATCGTTCTCAGCATCTCACCTCACTTTTGTCAAAACTTCACCGATAATGTTAGCACTACGATGAATGAAAATAATATCACTGGAAGACAGTTCAAACATGGTCAAATTTTTACATAAAAACAGCAATTAATTACAGTCGATTTCATGAGTGCTTTCATTTGCCAAGTCTATCAGTTAGGTAACTGTGATGACACCAGCAAAATGCAATTGTAACAAGACAATCATCAGCAAGTAGGTGAACAGCACTACTCTATGATGTGGTGGACAGGAATCATATTACATTAATTTCAGTAAATTACTGAGAGTAAATTAAATAATCCTTAGCAGTATTGTATAACCAATTAAAAACACAACACTGGTGATATTGTATCTGCACCAACATTGTAAACCTATCCAAAAATTCAGGCAAAATGTACTATTTGTCTTGTGGAAAATTGTAAAATTGTATCAAACTCACCTTTGCGTTTGGAAAACAATTTACGCTGACGCTGAAGTTTTGGTCTCGTGGACAGCATGGGATTGATTTGAAAAGAAATCTGCAAAGTGCAAATATTGCATGTACCACGCAATGAAATACTGACAGAAGCAGTAGTCATTAACAGCACTAGCATTAACTCACAGTAAACAATGCATAAAAACATAATCTTAATGTCTAAAATACTGTTGCATACAGTAAGCAAGCTTACATCTATCTTCAACTTCACGACACCATTCACTGAAGAATTTGTTCAACCTCAACTAGTTGGATGCCAATCAACCTGTGTAAAGACCAACCAGGAAGTCTTTCCATAAATTTTTTTGGAGCAGTCTTAATCTAGACAATGATGTGACTGCGATATTAATGAATAACATATTTTACAATGTGAACAAAGTGAATATAAAAATTCCTGGATCCAGAACTGTAACATCCCAATATCTGATGACTGTTGTTTTTTGTCTGAAGGCCTATTCAACTCAAAAATTTCACAGAAATTCATCCACAGATAATCCTTCTACAGACAGTTTGTTGGCCAAGTCAACCACCTTAGCAGATATAATAAAAATTACACAATTCTATTGGCGGCTTGGTGTAGCGGTTAGCGTCGTTGGTCGCATCAATGAAGTTAATCAACATCGGGCCCGGTTAGTTCATGA
>Ga0066192_1000136_pt1 | contig 12367 bp, 12 predicted proteins | sample WorMetvacBELIZE1_FD_58707 | JGI IMG/M metagenome (GOLD analysis project Ga0066192, IMG submission 58707) | Marine gutless worms symbiont microbial communities from Max Planck institute for Marine Microbiology, Germany - Olavius vacuus BELIZE.1... | ecosystem: Host-associated > Annelida >... | reverse complement strand
ACTGCGTCACCACGAACAAATTTAGATGCACCATCCATTGAGCCGTGAAAGTCTGCTTCATTCGCAACTTCTTTACGTCTTAGTCTAGCAGTTTCTTGATCAATCAAGCCGGCATTCAAGTCGGCATCAATAGCCATTTGCTTACCCGGTAAGGCATCCAAGGTAAATCGTGCCGATACTTCAGAAATACGTTCACCACCTTTGGTGATCACAACAAAGTTAATGATCATTAAAATGATGAATACGACCATACCGACGACATAGTTACCGCCGATGACGACCTCACCGAAAGCTTGAATAACTTTACCAGCAGCGTCGCCACCATTATGACCTTCAAGTAATACAATACGGGTCGAGGCAACGTTTAGCGTTAGGCGTAGAAGAGTCGCAACCAGAAGAATTGTCGGGAAGATAGAGAAATCGAGTGGTCTCTTCGCCGTTGTGCTTACTAATAAAACCAGTATCGCAAGTACGATATTGAAGGTGAATAGGGCATCCAATAGTAGTGGAGGCAATGGCAAAATGACCATTGCTAACACCATCAACAGTACAACGGGTATCCCGATGTAGCCTTTTGTCGAAGTTTGGATCTGTTTTAACCGGTTAAACATGCTCTTGTATCCTTGGGTAAACGCTGGTTAATCAGTGCTGCAAATGTTTAGGAATAGAAAAAATAGGCAATGGGTGTGGCTTTTTGCCCGAGCCTTTACGAAAAGCCTTCAGCTGCAATACGTAAGTCAGAATATGCGCCACTGCAATATAGAGCTGGCTTGGAATCGCTTGCTCAATAGCGGTGGTGTAATAGATTGAACGCGTCAGAGGTGGCGAATTGATAATTTCGACTTGGTTTTCTCTTGCGATTCTTTGAATGTGCATTGCTGTTTCATCGACGCCTTTAGCTACTACAAATGGGGCTTCAGAGAGGCTCATATCGTACTTTAACGCCACCGCGTAGTGGGTTGGGTTGGTGATCACAACGTCCGCAGTTGGCACCATCTTATCAATTTTACGTCGGGCGAACTGTTGTTGAATCTGGCGAATACGTTGTTTAACTTCAGGTCGTCCCTCGTTATTTTTAAATTCTTCTTTAAGCTCTTGCTTTGTCATTTTGAGCTCTTTTAAGTGCTCCCATCGTTGGTAAGGAATATCGATGACACCAAAAATGAGAAGTGCAAAGCCCATCAGGAGCAACCCTTCAAACAAGATAGACATGATCATCGTTACCCCTTGATTAAGAGGTAGGCTTTGCATCCCTAACAATGGCTGAAGGTGGTTATCTAGATAGCCGTAAAGGACGGCAAAAACTACAGTGACTTTGAGCGTTGACTTAATTAACTCGACTAGAGATCGAGTCGAAAACATGCGTTTTATACCTGAAAGAGGATTCAGCTTGCTTAACTTGGGCAACATGTTTGCTGGACGAAACATCCAACCACCTAGCACAAGTGTACTGGCGACGGTAACGATGATGATGACAGCAAACATAGGTACTAGCATTTCGATGATCATCGCTAGGCTTTGCCCGATTTGTTCCACCATTTGATTCGGTGATGCGAGATCGTCTTTGGTCAATGCCATATTGTAACGGAAGACACCCGTCATACTCTGCCAAATATTGGAGAGCTGAGAGTAGAAATAGAGAGCGACAGCCAAAAAAATAACTGCGGTCGTAAACTCTTTTGCTCTTGGGATCTGCCCCTCTTGTCTCGCTTTCTTAACTTTCTGCGGGGAGGCTTTTTCAGTTTTGTCTTGTGAAGATTGATCGTTCATGCGCCCCCCATCATGAAGCTGTTTAAATAACGCAAAGTATCGTGTACTAGAGCGGTATACCGGCTAGGCACGCCTGAAATTGAAAGCAGAACACTAAATAGACCAAGCATCATGGTCATAGGAAAACCGAGTGCGTATACGTTCAGTGAAGGCGCGGCTCGGTTCATTACACCAAAACTGATGTTGGCGAGCAGCATAGAAACGATCGCGGGTAGGGCGAGAGCGAGAGCAGATGTAAACATCCAGCCAAATACATTTAGGACCCCGTGTATTGAGAGCAAGGAGATCCCCGATCCTACAGGCCATATTACAAAGCTCTGAATCAAAATATCAATGATGAGTAAGTGCCCTTCTAAAGCCAAAAACAATAAGGTTGAAAACAGTAAGAAGACACGACCTAAGATTGCAACGGAGAGGCCATTGACAGGATCATTCATCATCGCCATACCAAGACCCATTTGCAATGAGACGATCTGACCCAGCATTGTAAAAATGGTAAAAAGCATATGTAGAATTAAGCCAAACATTATCCCCCAAATTGCCTGTTCGAATGCAAGGAACAGTGAGGTGAGAGAAAATAGCTCAACTTCAGGCATTACGGGCATCAATGGTGCCGTGATGACGACAATTGAAAGTGCGAGTAGGCTCCTGACCCAAACAGGGATAAGTGCATCCCCGAAAAACGGCATGGAAATGAAAACGGCGCCAATACGAAAAAATGGCCACCAAAGTTGACCAAGTATGACGGAAAGCTCGGCAAACGTAATGGCCATTAGCCAATCATTCCCGGAATGTTATGGAACAGATAATCAAACAGTTCCATGATTTTACGCAGCATCCAATGGCCAGCAAAAATGACCATAAGTAGAGTGACCAATAGTTTGGGAAGAAAACTTAAGGTTTGCTCATTGATCTGAGTTGCTGCTTGAAATACTGCTATTCCGAGACCGACCACAAGTCCTGGTACGACTAAAACGGCCACCATTAAGATAATGAGCCATACCGCGTCAGAAAACAAAGTTACCGTCATTTCAGGAGTCATGATTTATTTCTCCCTGTTACCCAAAGCTTGCAGACAAGGTGCCTACCGTCATGGCCCAGCCATCAACCAAAACGAAGACCATTAACTTGAATGGTAAAGAAACGATCAGCGGTGATAGCATCATCATGCCCATAGCCATCAAAACACTGGCAACGACCAAGTCAATAATGAGAAATGGAATAAATAGCATAAAGCCAATTTGAAATGCCGTTTTTAGCTCACTTATCACAAAGGCTGGGAGTACAACTGCGAAGGAAATCTCCTCGATATTTTGATCGATAGGCTCATTAGCGATTCGCAGCATTTGCTCCAAAGCACTTTGATGGGTCTGAGCTAGCATGAAGTTCCTAACGGGCTTTTCCGCGACAGAGAATGCCTGAATCAAGGTTATTTCACCATTATCGTATGGCTGAAAAGCATTGTCGTAGATGTCAGACCATACTGGTCGCATTATCAAAATAGTCAGCGAGAGTGCGATACCGACAAGAACGCGGTTAGGAGGGCTTTGTTGTAGGCCTAATGCTTGTCTTAGTATCGCCAAAACAACGATGATACGAGTAAAACTGGTTGCCATTAAAATAAAAGCAGGCAAAAAGCTCAATGCCGTCATTAACAACAGGATTTGGAGCTTAACGCTGTATTCTTGCTGTGTTTGACCATCTGTCACTGACAAAAATGTGAGGCCACTCTCTGTTGCAAATGTTGGGAATGACATCATCCCCAACGTGCACAGTGCGATAAATGCAGCTAGGAGTGAAGGCTTTTTAAAAATGCGCATGCTTTTAGGTACCACTGTTTATCGACCAACACCAGATAAAGCAGAATCAAGAACGTCGATAAGTCTTAAACCGTATTTTTCATTAATAACAACAACTTCAGCATGACCCATTAATGCGCCATTGACTTTCACGTCTAGCGGTTCGCCATTGAGTTTATCTAACTCTAATACCGTACCTTCCCCCGCTTTCATCAAATCTCCTAGGGCAATTTCTTTACTTGCAACCTCTAGAGTTACAGTAACAGGAATGTTCTTAAAGAAACTCAGATCTCTCTCAGCGAAAGCTGGAGTGTCTGTAGATACTTCGTTGTCCAAGTCTTCAAGTTGGAAGTCATCAAAGTTAATGTCGTCACTGTCGAAAGCAGTGTTTTCAAAAGATTCGCTCATTAGTGCGATTCCTTATTTTGGTTAAAAATCAATACGAGTTGGCCGTCGTTTTCTGCCACGCGACCTGAGAAAAGTGTTTGGTTACCAATGCTTAGTGGGACATTGGCAAACAACTCTATTGGAAGAATATCTTCCGGTTGAAGCTGCACAACATCACTTAACGACATCGTCTTTTTAGCTAGTACAGCATTCAAACGAACAGGGGCTGAGGTTAACGCCTGCTTAAACGGTTCGTTCAGATCGGACTTTGATTGAAGCTCCAGCTCGTCAATTAGGGTTTGTACTAGTTGACCGTCCAACTTCATGTGGATGGTGCCAACATGATCCTTGAACTTAATGGTTAACTGCACATGCAGGCCAACGCCGCTGGTAGGTTCAAAGCGTTCGGCCTTCCACATTTCTGAGGGTGCTAACCAGTTTCCCATCAGTTTACTGATTTTTTCTTGAATTCGGATATCACTACTGGTTAAAGACGTTGTAGAACGTTCAACCGTTGCACCATAAAATCGATCTGCAAGTTTAATCAGAGTTTCTGTCTCAGTATGTATGTATATAAGGCCACCACTTTGGTGCCTTAGTGTCGATGTCGTGTTCGCTTCCATTTCAGATGGTGAAAACGAATGTAGCTCGACAGAATGTATCTTCGCTTCGACTTTGTTGGTTTTAAGCCAGTTCTGCAGCTCATTAGTTAAGCCATTACAAGACTCCGAAATTAGGGTAAACAACTTTTCACGTATGATATGAATAGGCTTTCCTAACAATTCTACATTTAAAATCTGCACGTCTGAATTAGCCATTTAAACTCTGCTTCTTTATATATTTTACCTTGCGTTAACAATTGTCTTTAATCCACAATCGCAGCGACAGTCTACACAGGGTTATTTATTATTTATTAGCATGGCATTTTAATAATGTGACTTCGGTTCATATGTTGACATGGAGTTGACAAAGTCATCTTCAAATAAAATCAGAAAACGGGTACTTTGATTTATAAATAAGTTAATAATAAAAAATATTAAAATTTAACGAGCAAAGCTCGTTTTTTATACTCTCTATTACCAATAGAGAATTAGTCAGGAAGTTATGTGGTTTACATTTCTAACTTATTGTTTTGTTAGTTTTAAATCATTGAACGGCAGGCTTGGTTGCTTAAATAACACACAACTTAAAGCGAGTGATGTTGTTTCAAAGTAGGACTTTTATATGGTTTTGTATGCCCATAATTTTAATGGTACGGCATATCTAATTAGTTTTCTTCAGTCATGGAAATGTCAAAAATATAGTGATGTAAAACGTTTTCGTCGCTGTTTATCTACGTTTTTGGCTCTCGGTCTATTTTCTGTGCCTCACCTTAATGCCTCGGAATATATTAATGTGCCAATGGATTTATCCAGTTGGTCATTTAAAGGAGGAAAATTTGAATGCAAATTGGTTCATTCAAAGGTTCCGCAGGGGAAGTTTTATTTCCGCTTGTTACCAAATGATAATGTTTCTTTTGTTGCCGAATTAAGTAGTAATGACAAAAGTTGGAGTAGAGCTTCACTTCAGAGTGTTCGAGCTCCATGGCAAAAGGGGCGTGAACCCTTTGTTATTGATACTCTTGAAGTAGTGAATAACCAGAAGCGCTTAGTCTTCCAACAGGGAATATCAGAGCTTTTAGATAATGTTCACCAAGGTCGATGGGTTACGCTGTCACTAAGCGGAAGTAATGATTCCTTAAAGCTAACGATTCCGACAATACAGATGAATACATCTTTAGATTCTCTTGACGCATGTAGGTCTGAGTTACCAAAAATGACCTTTGCTCAGGCTAGAGATGTTGTATTGCCGTTTGCTTTTGGGCAACTATCACTATCAGCCTCTCAATCTCACAAACTTAGAGCTTTGAAAAGTTACATCATTAGAGATGATCGCATAACCAAAATATTAGTCGACGGCTATACCGACAATGTTGGTTCCTCGGTTGCCAACCTATCTGTATCACGAAAGAGAGCGGAAAAAGTCGCAGATATGCTGACGCAGCTAGGTATTGATAAAGGCCTGATTGAAGTAAGAGCACACGGGGCCCGCTATCCAGTCGCTAGCAACAGTACTGCTGATGGTCGAGATAGGAATCGCCGCGTTACATTGCGATTGGTTCGCGATAACGAAGAAATTGTTCCACGTAATTCACGTAACACTGAGATCAACAAGAATAAGGTAATAGTGCAATGATGGCGAAAATGGAAGTTCTGTTGGTTGAGCCGAATGATGTTATTGCTCAACCAGTTTTGCATGTCTTGCAGAAGGCGGGGTATCTCATTCGTCATGCTCGTACAGGACGAAGTGCATTATTGGAAGAAAGAGCAAAAATTACCTTAGTGAGCTCAAATCTTCCGGATATGTGTGTCCGTGAATTTGTCGCTTGCCATCAAAAGCAGCGTAATTCTGGCGTTGTTATTGCGATTGTCGATCAAGAGCAAGGCATTCTTGCAGCAGAGACAATGAAAGCAGGGGCGACAGATTATTTGCTGCGCCCGTTTGAAAGTAACCAACTTTTGAGTTTACTTACTCGTGTTGAGGCTCTTGAAAAGCCACTTGCGAACATTGTTGCCGAGTCTTGGCGCAGTAAGCAGGTACTTCAGTTGGCTCACCGTGCGGCGTGTACAACAGCAAGTGTATTGATTACTGGTGAATCGGGAACTGGTAAAGAAGTGCTTGCCCGTTATGTTCATGAGCACAGTTCATGTGCTGATGGGCCTTTTGTCGCAGTGAACTGCGCAGCAATCCCTGAATCTATGTTGGAAGCAGTGCTTTTTGGTCATGTGAAGGGAGCGTTTACCGGAGCGAGTGCTTCACAGAGTGGTAAATTTGAAGAGGCCAATGGCGGTACTATCCTTCTTGATGAGATAGGAGAAATGTCTCCTGCTGTACAAGCGAAGCTATTGCGCGTGCTTCAAGAGCGTGAGGTCGAGAGAGTTGGTAGTCATAAAGCGATTCAGCTAGATATCCGCGTCATCGCTGCAACGAACAAAGACCTGCGAGAAGAAGTGCAAAAAGGTACTTTCCGTGAAGACCTTTACTATCGATTAGATGTCCTCCCACTTCATTGGCCACCGCTGAGAGAGCGCAAAGAAGATATCTTGCCTATCAGTCACTTTTTCATCGAAAAATATCAAGATAAAAGCCAATGCTATTTGTCTCACGATGCTGTGACTGCCTTAAGCCAATATCACTGGCCAGGAAATATTCGTGAACTAGAAAATGTCATTCAACGAGCGTTGGTTATGCGCCACGGTGACTACATTACGGCTCAGGATCTAATGTTACCGATTGAGTTAGTGACTTCAGCCCAGCCTGTAGAACCGACATCTAGCTTTGGCCATGTTGAGGCGAAGAAGCAAGCAGAGTTCCAATTCATCCTAGATAAGTTACGTCAGTTCGGCGGCAATCGAACAAAAACAGCAGATGCGTTAGGAGTTTCGACTCGTGCATTAAGGTACAAGCTTGCGGCAATGCGTGAGCACGGAATCGATTTACAGTCGGCACTTGGCTCAGCAGCCTAAAGGAGAGAGATGATGGCTAGTCAACCACTAAACAATGCGGTATCAGCGGAGCAACTCATGCTCTCCAAGATGGAAGTTATGCGTACTCAAGTTCAGTCACCTGAATTTGTTGTCAGCGCGAATCCACTTGACGTTAAAGAATTGAATGCACCTATGTCTTTTTCTCAAGCAATGACGAGTGTTCTCGATACGGTGAATCAACATCAGTCCGTTGCGAGTCAGAAAATGACAGCAGTTGAAACAGGGCAAAGTGATGATTTGACTGGGGCGATGATTGCAAGTCAAAAAGCCAGTCTGTCGTTCAATGCGTTAATGCAAGTACGTAACAAAGTAGTTATGTCATTTGAAGATATTATGAAGATGCCGGTGTAGAGAATGTCTGAACTATCGACTCAAGTGGCAGGCAACGCCACCATTCAACCTTCTGTGAGTACAACCTCTCAAACTAGCACTTTAAAAGGGATGGATGACATCTCTTTTAAGCTCAAAAAACTATGGTCTAGTAGCCAACGTAATTTGGTGCTTTCTGCGGTATTGGCCGCAATCGTGGCTGCCATTATTGTTGTTGCACTCTGGAGTTCTTCACAGAGCTTTAGGCCTCTTTACAGCCAGCAAGAGCGTTTTGATATCGGTGAGATTATTTCTGTTCTGGAAACGGAAGGGATCAGCTACCGTATGCAAGAACAAAATGGGCAAGTACTCGTACCTGAAGGTGATGTTGCTCGCATCCGAATGTTGCTTGCGGCAAAAGGAGTAAAAGCTAAACTTCCGACAGGTTTGGACTCTCTAAAAGAAGACAGTTCTTTAGGCACTAGCCAGTTCATGGAAACGGCGCGCTACCGACATGGATTAGAGGGTGAGTTAGTACGCACTATCATGTCACTGAATGCAGTATCAAATGCTCGTGTGCATTTGGCTATTCCTCGTCAGACACTATTTGTACGTCAGAATACTGAGAATCCGTCAGCATCCGTGATGTTAGAACTGAAACCAGGTGAGGATTTAAAACCTGAGCAAGTTGAAGCCATTATCAACTTGATCGTGGGTAGTGTGACGGCGATGAAGCCTGAGTTTGTTTCTGTTATTGACCAATACGGACGATTACTAAGTGCTGATGTAGCTTCGCTAGAGGCGGGTAAAGTTAATGCAAAGTACTTGGAATACCAAAAGAACGTCGAGAAGCAAATCATTCAACGAGCGTCTGACATGCTTACACCGATAGTCGGGCCAAGTAACTTCCGAGTTCAAGTTGCCGCTGATATGAATTTCAGCCAGGTAGAGGAAACTCAAGAGATATTGGATAGCACGCCAGTTGTACGCAATGAACATACGATTCAAAATAATTCCATTGATCAGATTGCGCTAGGTGTTCCTGGGTCTCTGAGTAACCAACCTCCAGTGACAGGTGATAAGCCAAATACAGAAGATAGCCAAAATACCAATGCTCGCTCCGAGATCAACCGCCAATACGCGGTGGGCAGTAGCGTGCGTCGTACTCAGTACCAACAAGGTCAAATTGAGAAATTGAGTGTCTCTGTTCTTCTAAACTCTCAAGCAGCTCCAAATGGCACTGCTTGGACGGACGCAGAGAAAGCACAAATCACGACCATGGTTATGGACGCTGTCGGTATTACAGAAAATAGAGGGGACAGCTTAAGCCTAATGAGCTTTAACTTTACCCCAATCGATATTGATGCGCCATTGGCACTACCGTGGTGGCAAGATCCGACAGTCCAGCAGCCGATCCGCTATGTTATTGGTGGCATGCTGGGTATGGCGATGATTTTCTTCGTGCTGCGTCCTCTGATTATGCATCTAACGGGTGTCGATAGAAGAGATCAAGAGCTTGATTTTGCGGAGCCACAAGAAGAGCCGGTTTATGACAATGTTCAAACTCGAGAAGAGCGTGAACGTGAAGAAACACTCAACCGACGTTTGTCAGAAAAAGGTATCGCGGTGTCGTCTGGCTTAGACGTGAACAGCGATATGTTACCGCCTCCGGGTTCGCCGCTTGAAATTCAATTGAAACATCTACAGCTCATCGCAAATGAAGAGCCAGAACGTGTAGCGGAAGTACTAAAACAATGGGTAAACGTGAATGAACACAGCACAGTCGAAGCAAAAGCAGACGCTTAGTCATGTAGAGCAGACGGCTCTTGTCTTGTTAGGTATGGGTGAGGACGCTGCAGCTAAAGTATTGCAGCACTTCAGTCGTGATGAAACCCAACGAGTGACCAGAGCAATGGCTCGGTTAAGCGGCATTAAGAGTGATTCTGCACACGGAATTATCCAGCATTTCTTTGAAGATTTTCGCGAGCATAGTGGTATTCGTGGTGCTTCTAAAGAATATCTTTCGAACACGTTGCGTAAAGCACTTGGTAATGACTTAGCGAAAGGGCTGCTGAATAACCTGTATGGCGATGAGATTCGAAACAACATGCAACGTTTGCAATGGGTAGATGCAGAAGTTTTAGCCCGTTTTATTGCTAATGAACACCCGCAGATGCAGGCTATTTTTCTTGCTTACTTACCCGCAGACAGTTCTTCTGCAGTGTTGAAACATCTACCGGAAGATTATCATGATGAGCTGCTCTTTCGCATTGCTCGATTACAGGATATCGACCATCAGGTAGCGGCCGATCTTAATGACCTTATCGAGCGCTGTATCGAGCAGGTATCGACCAGTCAGAGCGCGCCAATGTCGGGTGTGAAGCAGGTTGCCGATATCATAAACCGCTTCGAAGGAGATCGTGCTTCGTTGATGGAAATGCTGAAGCTTCATGATGAAGAAGTTGTTCGAGAGATTGAGCAAAATATGTTCGACTTCATGGTGCTGGGGCGTCAGAAAGAAGAAACCATGGACCTTCTGGTGCAACAGGTGCCAATGGAACTGTGGGCTGTTGCATTGAAAGGTGCAGAAATTACCTTACAACAAGCTATCAAGCGTTCTATGCCTCAGCGCATGGTTAAGGCATTAGAAGATGATATGCAGGTACGTGGTGCTGTAGGCTTGAGTAGTGTTGAGCGCGCTCGCCAAGAGATTATGGAATTGGTCCGTGAACTGAGCGAGGCTGGCGAGATTGATTTGATCTTGTACGAAGAGCCTACAGTGGAGTAAAGCTATGGCTGATTTTAACAACGTACTCGTTTCTAAAAAAATGCGTTTACCATCTTCTGCGTATCGCGTTCATCGCTTTCCACCATTGGCTCAACCTAATCTTATTGATGAAAACTTGGGATTAGACAATGAGTGGCAAGACACCCAAGTCGATCTTCAACAGCGTTTAGAGGCCGGTTTTCAACAAGGCTTACAACAAGGTCATGAAGAAGGTTTTCGTCAAGGTGTGGAACAAGGCCAGCAACAAGGCGTACTTGAAGGGCAAAAAGAGGGCTTTCAGAAAGGGTTTGTATCAGGGGAGCAATCTGGCAAGCAAATGTTCAGTGAAGCCGCAAAGCCAGTCAATGAGCTATACCAAGCTTTGGCACGTTGGCAAGCAGAAAAAGAGCAGCAGCAGCGTCATATGATTTGTGAATTGGTACAAAAAGTAGCTCAGCAAGTTATTCGTGCAGAATTGACGTTGATGCCACAGCAAATTCTCGCTCTGGTCGACGAAACCCTAGGAGCTATGCCAGGTAAGCATGAGACAGTGACGGTTCACCTGAACCCGCAAGATCTTGAACGAATTACTCAAATAAATGCTGACCTACCAGCGAGCTGGAAACTTGTCGCAAACCCAGAATTGCAGACCGGTGGATGCCATTTAGTTACTGATGATGCAGAGGCCGATGCAAGTTGTGACTCTCGGTTAGAAGCTTGTATGGACAACGTAAAGCAACACCTTTTAGAAGAGGTGGCACTGCCTCAAGTTGAAGGTATTGATGAGTAATGCAATGCCACGAGGCTTATTAAGCGAACGCATGAGTGATGCGATCGCGTCACTCGATTCTATCCCTGTTGCGAGAGTGACTGGGCGACTGGTCAAAGTGAATGGTTTAATGCTGCAAGCCGTAGGGTGCCGATTCAAATTGGAGCAGCGTTGCCTCGTCGAGACGGATGAAGGCGATATGATTGAAGCCCAAGTTGTCGGGTTTGATCATACCGTTGCGTATTTAATGCCGATTCGCCGTTTAGGTGGTCTGTTTGCAGGCGCAAAAGTTATCCCGCTTGATGGTGATAGTAGCGTACAGTTAAGCAGTAACTGGCTAGGTAGAGTGGTTAACGGCCTTGGTGAAGTGCTGGATGATGGTCCAGTGCTGAAAGGAGGAGAGCGAGTCTCTCTCGAACCAAAGCAGATTAACCCACTGAAACGCCGTCCAGTTGATACACCACTAAATGTTGGAGTGAGGGCGATAAATGGTTTGCTTACTGTTGGGAAGGGGCAACGTATCGGCTTAATGGCCGGAAGTGGTGTCGGTAAAAGTGTTTTAATGGGAATGATTACCCAAAATACAGAAGCTGATGTCATTGTTGTTGGCTTGATTGGTGAGCGTGGTCGAGAGGTGAGAGAGTTTGTAGAAAGAAACCTAACACCTGAAGCTCGTAAGAAAGCGATCATTATTGCTGCTCCAGCGGATGAATCCCCTTTGATGAGATTAAGAGCCACCTTACTATGTCATCGTGTGGCAGAGTATTTTCGTGACCAAGGTAAAGATGTTCTGTTGTTAATGGATTCTTTGACTCGCTACGCCATGGCACAACGTGAGATTGCACTGTCTTTGGGGGAACCACCAGCTTCACGTGGCTATCCACCTTCTGTTTTTAGTGTGCTCCCGCAACTACTTGAAAGAGCGGGTAACAGTGAAAACCCACACGGAAGTTTGACGGCTATTTATACGGTATTGGCG
>Ga0066192_1000135_pt1 | contig 12409 bp, 12 predicted proteins | sample WorMetvacBELIZE1_FD_58707 | JGI IMG/M metagenome (GOLD analysis project Ga0066192, IMG submission 58707) | Marine gutless worms symbiont microbial communities from Max Planck institute for Marine Microbiology, Germany - Olavius vacuus BELIZE.1... | ecosystem: Host-associated > Annelida >... | reverse complement strand
CTCAGCTTTAATGCGTCTGCGTGCCGCGGTATTAACGTCGCGAATTGCGGAATACTATCGTGACCAAGGTAAGAACGTGTTGCTGCTAATGGATTCTTTAACGCGATATGCTCAAGCCCAACGTGAGATAGCCCTGTCGGTTGGTGAGCCACCAGCTACGAAAGGTTATCCGCCTTCAGTATTCTCTAAGTTACCTTGGCTCGTGGAACGCGCTGGTAATGGTAAGGAAGGAGGGGGCTCTGTGACAGCGTTTTATACGGTGTTAACAGAGGGGGATGACCAGCAAGATCCCATTGCAGACGCTTCTCGTGCCATCCTCGATGGTCATATTGTTCTCTCGAGGCGATTAGCCGAAGAGGGGCATTATCCTGCGATTGATGTCGAAGCCTCTATTTCTAGGGCTATGCCACACATAGTAACGGAGCCGCATTTACAGGGTGCGATGCGCGTTAAGCAGCTTTATTCTCGCTACCAGCAAAATAGAGACCTGATTGCTGTGGGTGCCTACACCAAAGGTACTGACCCTGAGTTGGATCAAGCCATTACGCTGATTTCTGCAATCAATGATTTCTTGCGCCAGTCTTTAACAGAAAGTTTTACCCTTGATCAAAGTCTTGAAGCGCTAGTAAAGGCAATGACTTCAGTGCCGGCAAAGTAGACGGTCTATTGTTAAGCCGCTAATATCAAGTGAACTCTGAGGGATTCGCATGAAAAAATCTGAGCGCATGCAAGTATTGGTTAATCTTTCCCAACGCAAAGAAGATGAAGTTGCCAAGGCATTGGCGAAGGATCAAGCTCGTTTACAGCATGACCAGCAAAAGCTTCAGGAGCTTAAGGATTATGCGGCCCAATATGATCAAGAACGCAATTTGCTCGGTCTCTCCCCTTACCTAACGACTAACTATCAGCATTTCGTTAACCGTCTTCAGCAGGCTATTCAGCAGCAAGATCAGCAAGTTAAGCGTTCCCAGCAGCAAGTTACGATGTCAATGAAACGTTGGCAGAACGCTCGAGCTAAAACCAAAGGAATGGATTGGCTTAAAGACAAAAGTGTTCGTGAAGAGCTTAATATCGAAAGCAAACAAGAGCAGAAGCAAATTGATGAGTTTGCTAATAGAGCTTTTTTTGAGAGGATGCGTTCGTAATGCAGAGCTCAATGTTGCCTTCAAGTACTGCTAACGGAACGCTTTTTGAGATTGAAGGCGCGATATTGGCGTTACAAAGTTACCCTCTTAAAGCGCACAGAACGCTGGAAACTTTGCTTAAAGCTTTGCTTGGTCAAGTATCAGACAGGGACATGTCTCGTTATATTGAAGAAGTCTGTCACTTAATGGATCGGTTGCTTGAGCAAGGGCGTTTTTTAGAGCCTACTCAACGCAGTCTATTACTGGCTTGGACAACGGAACTGCGCTCCCAGTGGATACGAATCCAAGGCTTCCAGGAAAGTGAAGATTTAGGGTTATTACAAAGAATTCATGCGGAGTTAATTCGCCAAGAAAAGAGCCAAGAGCAAACGGTTCAATCGTTCTACGGTTTTTACCAGGGAGCAATCTCCGATGGGTTTCAGTATTTGACCCAGTTATCAGACCTTGGCTATTGGGTCATTGATCGTGCTGACAATCATGTTGACTCCCGTGCTCACCAAGATACCTTGCACCTGCGAGTGAGTCTGGAAACAGGTTTATCACTTAGTGATTTGCAGGCGCGTTTACCAAGCTTTGGTTGGGAAAGCGCCCAAGAGAACGAGCAAGGCTCTTTGTCTCTGCCTGCAAACAGCGAAAACTATTGGATTGATTGGTTACACTTGTTGGCGTCAGAAAGAGAGGTATGGCGCAAAAGCACTTCTTTTTTGCGGTTTTATAAGTCTTTACAAGAGCAGGTGCGGAGTCAGTTCTCTCAATCTTTGGATAACTTGTGTGAGCCTGCCAGTGCAACACATTTAAATGTCTTACTGAATTCCGAGCCGCCTTCCTCTGTGGTTGGTTTTGACTTGTATGGTGGGCGTGTCTTCCTACACGATCAAGTTGGGGCAGTACAAAAAGTGCTGTTGTTATCTGAGTCGGTTATTCCTGTGTATCGCTTGTCATACAGAGACCAGCAATATGTGGTGCCGATCTTCAAAGTGGAAACCGATGGACAATTAGCCCCGGGTTCAGCTCTTGGTTGGTGGTATGAGCAGGGTGGGTGGAATAGCCAGCCACTAGATCAGGAGACCGTCAGTTATGTGTTGTTACGAGGGGCAAATAGCCAAGAGTTGACCCCGATACTGTATGATGAAATGGTGAGAGAGTATGCGGTGGTATTGCGCTCAAGCTGTTTACCATCGGGAATACAGAACGTATGGAATATTCGTGGTGAGTTCCTAGTTGAGCCAGCAAGGCCATCCTCAAACGTTCATGTAAGTGGTGTTCAGCGTCATACTTATTCTTCGTTATTTCATCAAACGAAAAGCCGCAAGCCAGTGTATTTCGAGTTAATGCCTTCTTGTGGTGTGGAACTGTATTCGGACATGGTGGTTGGGCTTGTACCTGTTCAGTCATTAACAAGATTGATGGATTGCTTTATCTATCACAGTGGTCATACAGTGCCTCTTATTGAACCCCCTGAAAGTGCTCGCAGAGCTGATGATATGGTGATTATTGTGTCTTCTAAGGGCGTGTTTTTTGCTTTTCGTGGGCGTTATAGTTTGAATCAAAATGAGCTTCATACTCTAGTTGAAGGAGATCAATTTACCTTGTCTAGTGTCGAAGGAACGCAAAGTATTACGATAGACTTCATTAAGCAGGGGTGGTTTTTGCTTGATCAAAGGCATACTTATATACTTCAAACTCAGCTATTAGAGATATTAACGTAGCATGCAGACTTCTCATTCAGCTCATACTGCTTTTGATAAACGACGGATTCGATTTTCTGATTGGGTAATGCAGTATGCCATTGTCTTTGTCCTATTGTTCGCTGGTTTACTGTTTGGTAGTTACTACTTCTTAAATCAACAACAAGCAATGAATGTTAAGCTGGTGCATCAGCTCAATGATGTGGCGCTTTCTAGTTATGAAATTGAGTTGGGCTGGCAGTCGCTAGTGGTGGACAGGAAACAGAGTAGTCGAGATGAAATTTCCAATCTCATACTGCGGGAAGCAGAGTTAGCCCAGCGGCTAAAAGATCTGCTCCCAACATTAGATAATCTGCCTTATGCTCCGGTGACGATTTCACGTTATAGCTTAGAGGAGCAAGCCCAGTTAGCCAGCAGTCGACTCTCTCAAGTTAGGGCTGTAGCGCGTGAGCGAAGTTCTCATTTAGATGCGGGGATGATGATCTCTACTCCTATGTTGACTGCTTTTAGTGCTGCTTTTCTGTTACTGATGGGGTACTTGATTTGGGGATGGAGAAGGGTGCTTTCTGACCGCAGAGAGGCTATCCAGTTTTTTCATGCTCAAATAGATAAAGCTCAAGTTGGTAACAAAATCCCTGTCCCCGTTGTGCGCAATGATGAATTTGGAGAATTTGCTCGATATTTGAATGCGTATATTCATTTATCACAAACCGAAAGGCGTGAGGGGGATCGTCTTGGCCAGATTTATAAGCTTGCACTCAGTGAATCTCTATCGCACAAGCTGGTGCTGAACTCGTCAAATGAAGTGATTGCAACGAGTGCGGGCTTTTCTGAATTATGGGTTCTAGAACCTGCTACTCTCTCTGAAATCTTAGGTGTTGATGAGTATTTGTCCTCTTTGGATGGAGAAGTGATTTCTGATGCCTTCATTGGTAGTCAAGAAAGTTCGCCAATATTACTGGGTAAAGATGCTTATGAAGTCCGCGGTTCTGAAATAACACTAGACGGTGAGGTGGTTGGCTTTTTATTAGAGCTGACAAAAGTTGTGCCTCGAACAGAGCTGAAAATTCTAGAAGCTTCTTTGAGTCTGATGGCTCAGGATGTCTGGGACGCCCCCATACGCATCCTTGATGACGCCTCTCCTTACTATAGTTTCTCAGGTAAATTGGAGAAAATTCGTCAAGATGTAGCGGCATTTTTGGACGCTGCAAGCCAATTAGTGCAAGACGATGACAAACAATATCTCAAGGTTACTAAACTGCAACAGTTGTTAGAGTGGTTGAATGCTAACCTAAAATCTACCTCGATCGAATCTGACACTGTTGAGATTTATCAGCAGAAACTTCGATCTGATGTAGAGAATAGTAAGAACGACTTCCTAAAAGTTAGAGAGCAAATTGAATACCGCTTTGAGCTGTATGAGGCTTATTTACAGCAGCTGCTTGAATGGCAGGCGGCACAGGGTACTTGGGTTGCGACGGTAAATGGTGGCTTACAAGACACCAAAGAAGCAGTGCTCAATTTGCTAAGTATTGTCCATACAGAATCAACAGATGTCAGTGTGGTTGAACATAGTGTGATAGATCTGGCGCATGATATTGATACGGTTCTTGTTTCGATTGTTGAGTCCAAACCTCTGCCGAAAGAACTGAGGTTAGAGCATATCAAAAGCAGCGAGTCGGACTTAATGCGTCACTTAAACCATGTTCAGACTAAGCTTGATCTTTTGTCTTCTACGATTAACGAGGGCCTTCCTCTAACTCATAAGTCGTTATAGCTTTAATTGAGAACCACTAGGGTAGTGAGGCTAGCGTTATGATCATCAACCAGTTTGACGACGCCAAATCGATTGCAATGTTAACCATTAAAGGTCGTTTTGATTACTCCTGTCAGCAGGAGTTTCGTGAATGTTTCGGACAATACTCCAAAGGAACCGAGTTTGTAATAGATCTCACAGAAGTCAGCTATATTGATAGCTCTGCGCTAGGTATGTTGCTCTTGCTCAGGGATCATGCAGGTGGTGATGGCGGTAAGGTAACTATACAAGGAGCCTCAGACTTTGTTAGTAGTGCGCTGAAAATGGCACGATTCGAGCGCTTGTTTACTTTCCACTAAATATATTAGGACTCGGCAATGAAGGATCAAAAACTCAAAATCTTAGTGGCGGACGATAATCCTTCTGACAGAATGTTGCTTGAAACGATGCTGGGTCAGTTAGGTCATCTAGTGGCGACAGCAGTGGATGGTCAGGATGCTGTAGACAAGTTCGATCCCAACACCATTCAGCTCGTTTGTCTTGATATCAAGATGCCACGTAAGGATGGTTGGGAAGCAGCCTTAGAGATTCAAAACATTGCCCAAGAAAAGATGATTCCCATTGTCTTTTTGTCTGGAGTTTCTGATCCTGAAGTTCTGCAAAAATGTCTCGAAGTCGGAGCAACCGACTTTATCTCAAAACCCTACAACCCCACTCTCGTATCAGCAAAGCTGAATGCCATCGCGCGTTTATTAGTGATGCAGAATATGCTGTCAGAGCAGCGTGATGAACTGTCTCTGCTTAATCAGCAAATGGTGCATGACCAAGAAGTAGCTAAATTGGTTTATGAGAGAATTACCCATTCAAACTGTTTGTCTGATCCCGCCCTGAGAACATTACACCATGGTAGCCATATTTTTAATGGCGATGTGATTTTGGCTGCCTACAAGCCAAATGGCGGTATGCACGTATTATTGGGGGACTTTACTGGACATGGTTTGTCAGCCGCGATTGGAGCGTTACCACTGGCAGATATTTTCTTCGAATGGACCGAAAAAGGGTTTGTTATGCGACAGATCCTTCCTGAAATTAATAAGCGCCTTCACAACATTTTGCCCCCAAATATGTTTTGTGCCGCGGCTTTTATAGACATAAATGCCCACAACAGAACCATCGCTGTATGGAATGCAGGATTACCTGACTTACTCTATTTTTCTGCTGATGAGAAACTTCCACGAATGATCCGCTCTGACTCACTGCCGTTAGGGATTTTGAATGAACATGAGTTTGAAGCGAATATTGAGTTATTGACCTATGAAAGTGGGGATTATCTTGTGGCATTCACGGATGGTGTCTATGAGGCTCGTACCAAAGAAAACAAAATTCAATACAACAGTGCTTTAGATCCTTTGTATGCGGGTGAGGTGTCAACGCAGCAGTTCGAGTGGTTGGAGAAAATGCTGCATGATGAGGGAATACTTAAGAACCCTCATGATGATATTTCGGTTTTAGGGATCAATTTATCACTCGCGCAAGATGGTAGTCTGCAGTCCAAATCAGCGAATTTGGAAAAGAGGCTTGATGCCCCCGCAGATTTTGCTTTTAGTTATGAGTTAAATGCTGAGTCGTTAAAGAATACGGACCCTTTGCCTTACCTATTACAGATCTTAACGACCGTGCCTGAGCTGAGTAAGCGCTCAAGTGAAGTTTTTATGATTCTCTCTGAAATGTATTCTAATGCCTTAGAGCACGGAATCTTAAAGCTAGACTCGAAACTTAAAACGACCGTTGAAGGTTTTGCTGAGTATTACTCGTCTAGAGAATCCAAACTGCAGCAGTTAACAGAAGGGTGGTTAAAAATCGACGTCAAAGTTAGTGCGATGAATCAAGGAGGTTGTTTATGTCTTACCATGTCAGACAGTGGTGATGGCTATGATATCTCTGTAATTGACTTTGATGATTTTGATCATGAGCGTCCCTTCAATAGAGGTCTGAGTTTGATCCATCAGATGTGCAAGAGCGTTGAACTGTCTGAAAATGGTTCAAAAATTTCCGTGCAGTATTGTTGGTAGACTTGGCCTCTAATTTGCTAATTCTAATTAGCACGATTGGAGGTTGCCTATGATTACTAGCTCACACTTAATGTCGCCGGTCACGGCATCAGTGAAACAATCCAAACCTTTGGCTGGTTCTTCTAATGAGAGCGAAGGTAGCTTTGCTTCTACATTTCAAAAAACTGTTTACGAAGACCAGCAAGAAGCCAAGTCGACTGCAGCCTCCGCACCATCTGAGAAAACTCAATCCAATCAATCATCTAATCAATCTGAGTCATTGCCAGCTGAAGGAGATGAGCAGGTGGAAGCTGTTGATGCTGTAGCAGATAGTGAAGCGAGTGAAAGTGCTCCGACATTACCTCAAACAGCTTCTGAGTATATTAAGGGGGAATCTGAAAAAGATGTAGTCACTGACGATGAAGAGGTGTCTGGCGGCAATGTTGAGCAGTTGGATAGGCAAGACCTTGCAGGGGAGAACCTTTCGAAAGAACAGAGTTTAGAGGATGTCGAACCCGCCGCTAAATTAAATCAAGCAGAAAATGAAGAAGTGCTGAACAGTCAAGATCAGATGACTGTTGATGATGATCGTGTTGAGCAGTCCGAATTGGCGAGTCAAGCTGGTGTAAAAACTCAAAGTGATTCAGGGCAATCTAGACCCGTTGAGAATGAATTGGATGTGGAAAAAGTGGAGGAAACTTCTTCACTAGAATCTGCTGAGGAACCCGATAAGCAAAGCCTACCATTCTCTGATGACAGCGATGAGCAAATCGCTGCTGGTGACTCCGAAAATATGGATGCCGATAAGGTTGAGAAAGTAGATACCTTATCTGAATTCACAGAACAAGGGCAACTAAAAGAAAGTGGCAAGCCGCTATCTGAAGTAGAGTCTACTTCCTTGAATACTCAACAAAAAGGTGACGCTTCAGCAGAAGCTAGTGCTGTAACGGGCGGAGAGAGCGTTAGCATTCAAAAAGGGGAAGAGGGTCAGGCTCAAGTTATAGCGGGTCAACATGATCATTCGGTTGTTGTAAAGGATGATATTGATTCCGCCATTACGGCCGGGCAAAAGGATACATCAATTGCGAATGTGGTTGCTGGGAGTACCGTCACCAATGTGACTAAAGAAAGTGATTTGAGCGCTGCCCCTAGTGTGCCCAGCTCAAATACCACTGCCCGTGACGCAAGTGCCTCAGGCCTTGAGCTAGCAACCGAAAATCTACGTCTGATGATGGAGCAAATGTCTAAACAAGGGGCTGCTGCAAGCACGAATACCAATGCACCCCTTTCTCAGTCATTATCATCGGATGCTAAGCTTGAAAGCGGAGCTCTTGTTCAGGTTGAGGGTGAGCTTATTCAAGTCGATACAGAGGATGGCTTGATTAGCAAAAATATAGATAATTTGCTGGGAGATAAAAAAAGCTTCGAACAGATCTTGTCCAGCCTTGGTAGCGTGTCTCAGCAAGGGCAACTAAATTCCAGCCTTTTCTCTACGGTAGCTAGTACTACAGCAGCAAGAAATGATTCGCTAGCGGCTCAATTAACAATGCAGTCGATGCCAGATGCGCAAGCTTTTCCAAATGAGATGGCAACAAAGGTTGCTTGGGTGGCAAAAGAAGGGTTTAAAGTGGCTCATATACAATTGGACCCGCCTGAACTGGGGAGTTTAGCTGTCAAGGTGTCTGTAGATCAGGATTCTAATACTCACGTAAGCTTCGTTGCTAGCTCAGCGCAAGCGAAAGATGCTCTCGAAGGTCAAATGCAGAGGCTGAGGGATATGTTACAGCAGCAAGGTCTGGAACTGGACTCAGTTGATGTTGAGGTATCGCAAGGTAATGGGCAAGCATTTGGTTCTAACAATTCCGATCATGAATCAGGTGGAACCCAATCCGATTCGGGCCTTGTTTCCGATTCGGATGGCCTCGATGAGGATCTTGATAATGTGACGTATGTTGCGCCTGCTGAGCAAGGTATTGATTATTACGCATAGAAAACCATGGTGATTCACTATAATCTTTGTAGAATAGTGTGATTCACACATTTTATGAATGTGATTGGTTTAATTTGCATGAACAAGGGTTGTATATGGCAGACGATGAATTAGATGTTGGCGCTGAAGAAGGGAAAAAAGGCGGCAAGAAAAAACTTATCATCATCATTGTGGTTGCATTGTTAGTACTGGGCGGTGGTGGTGCAGCGGCTTTCTTCTTTTTAATGGGCGGTGATGACTCTGAAGCTGCAGAAGGTGAAGAGGTTGCTGTTGAAGAAATGGTGCAAACGGAAGGTCCTGCTATTTACCTAGATTTAGACCAAGCATTTGTCGTAGATTTTATGGTGTCTGGTAAGCAGCGCTATTTGCAATTAAATATGACACTGAAGTCTCGTGATCAAGGGCAAATTGACGCAGTGAAAATTCATATGCCTTTGATTCGTAATAGCCTAGTTCTTTTGTTCTCAAGCCAATCTTTTGATGAATTGCAGACGATTGAAGGTAAACAGGCTCTGAAGCTTGCAGCAGTTGAGACGGTGAACAATATATTAACTCAAGAAACAGGGTTAGGTGGCATTGAAGATGTGTTGTTTACTAACTTTGTGATGCAGTAAAAGGTTGTTCATATGGCTGCACAAGATCTCTTATCTCAGGACGAAATTGATGCACTCTTGCATGGTGCCGATGATAAGCCTGATGCGGACGATAATGCCGACGCAGGCGGCATTTCCTCGTATGATATTACCAGCCAAGAAAGGATTGTGCGTGGGCGAATGCCCACGTTGGAAATGATTAATGAGCGTTTTGCTCGTTATACACGTATTAGTCTCTTTAATTTGCTGCGACGTACCGCAGATGTTTCCTCCGGCGGACTTCAGATAATGAAATTCGGGGAGTACGTTCATACCTTATATGTTCCAACCAGCCTTAACTTAGTCAAATTTCGTCCTTTGCGAAGCACTGCTTTGTTTATTCTGGATGCGAAATTAGTATTTAAGTTGGTGGATAACTTCTTTGGTGGTGACGGTCGTCACGCCAAGATTGAGGGGCGTGAATTTACACCTACAGAAATTCGTATAGTTCAGTTGATGCTTGAGCAAGTCTTCGTCGACTTAACAGAAGCTTGGGCACCTGTGCTTAAAGTCGATTTGGAGTACATCAGCTCTGAAGTAAACCCTGCGATGGCTAACATCGTAAGCCCTAGCGAAGTTGTAGTGGTGTCGACATTCCACATTGAACTAGATGGTGGCGGTGGAGAGCTTCATATTACCTTGCCATATTCTATGATCGAGCCTGTGCGAGAGTTGCTCGATGCGGGTGTGCAAAGTGATGTGGATGAGAAGGACGAGCGTTGGGGGAAATCTCTAGAGCAAGATGTTCGTGAATTAGATGTGAAGCTGCAAGTCAATGTGTTGAACAAGAAAGTGCGCCTTGGTGATGTTATGAAGTTCAAGGCTGGTGATATTTTACCTATTGAAATGCCTGAGCTGGTGACAGTAAGAGCCAACAATGTGCCAACATTCAAAGGCAAGTTGGGGGTCAGCAATGGCCGGTATGCAGTTGAAATGATAGAAAGTTGTAAAACTACAAAGAGTTAGGTCAGAAGTATGGCAGAAGAAACAAATCCAGATGCAGAAGGTATGGATGAAGATTTAGCGGACGAATGGGCTGCGGCCATGTCCGAAGCAGGGGAAAGCGAGTCTGGAGAGTCCGGTGAAGGATTGGATGACGAGTGGGCAGCTGCTATGTCTGAGCAGGACGTTAAGCCTGTTCAATTAGATCAATTGGGCTCTTCTGCGGGTGGCGCTTTAAGCTCGGATATGGATTTGATCATGGACATTCCTGTGACCTTATCCATGGAGCTTGGTAATACTGAAATCGCTATTCGTAACCTTTTGCAGCTGACGCAGGGGTCTGTAGTTGAACTGGACCGTTTTGCTGGTGAACCGCTTGACGTGCTTGTAAATGGCACCTTGATCGCTCATGGTGAGGTGGTTGTCGTAAACGATAAATACGGTATTCGTTTAACCGATGTGGTTAGCCCTAGTGAACGTATAAAGCGCTTGAAATAGAGAGAGCGATGCTTCAATTATTTCTCCTGATCAGCGGCAGTATTATTTCATTGCACAGTGCCGCATCTCCCTATGAGGGCGGCTTGCAAATGGCAGATGCTTCATCAATCTGGCGTTTGTTCTTTGCTTTGGCATTTTTGATTGTGCTGATTCCCTTGGTTATATTTGGTCTTAAAAGACTGCAAGGGCTACAGCACAAATTTTCTAAGTCCGAAATTCAAGTTATTGCTTCTCAATCTATCGGAACTAAAGAACGATTGTTGTTAATTGAAGTGCAAGGAAAGCGTTTATTGATAGGCGCAACATCGAACTCGATTACTTGTTTAAGAGAGTTTGATAATCGAGGCGATCAATTCGCGGAATTGATGAGTGAACAGTTATCCGATGATACATAAGCGTCTAATTTTTTCTTTCTTTTTTCTGATATTTAGTTGCTTGCCAGCCATTGTAAATGCTGAGCCTGGTTTGCCAGCAGTGACTGTGACAACAAATCCTGATGGCAGTCAGGAGTACACGGTGACGTTACAGATTCTCTTCATGATGACGGCGTTGACGCTGCTTCCAGCGGCACTCATCATGATGACATCGTTCACGCGTATTATTATCGTTTTGTCGATACTGCGCCAAGCAATTGGTTTGCAGCAATCCCCTTCCAATCAGATTCTGCTTGGTATGGCTTTGTTTCTAACGCTTTTTATCATGACGCCAACTCTTGATAAGGTAAATGAACTGGCGTTACAACCTTATCTTAATAATGAAATGACCTCTCTGCAGGCTGTTGAAGCAGCGGCACAACCGGTTAGAGAGTTTATGTTGGCTCAGACTCGTGAAGACGATGTGGCTTTATATGTAAAGCTGGCTGGAAAAGAAGGTCAAATCGATTCACTGGAAACGTTGCCATTCACAATTTTAATGCCTGCATTTGTTACCAGTGAATTGAAAACCGCATTTCAAATCGGTTTTATGCTGTTTATACCCTTCCTAATTGTGGATATGGTGGTGGCCAGTGTCTTAATGGCAATGGGTATGATGATGCTTTCTCCTATTATCATTTCATTACCTTTCAAAATAATGTTGTTTGTGATGGTGGACGGTTGGTCTATGATCATGGGGACATTAGCTGCTAGTTTCGGGATTTAATAATGGACCCTCAAGTAGTTCTTGGTTTATATGGGCAAGGCTTTTACTTGATCGTTGTGATGGTGTCCGCCGTGATGGTCCCAAGTCTTGTGGTTGGTTTGATTGTCAGTATCTTTCAAGCTGCCACGCAAATTAACGAGCAGACGCTGTCTTTTTTGCCGCGTTTAATCGTTACTATCTTTGCCATAATGCACTTAGGCCCTTGGCTTCTTACAACTCTGACGGACTTCTTTAATCAACTGTTCGTCGATATCCCGATGTTGATTGGCTAATGTTAGCTTTTAATACGGACGAGCTGATGGCTCTGACGATAAGCTTCCTGCTTCCTTTCTTTAGAATTGGTGCCTTTCTGATGGCTCTACCGCTTTTTGGAAGTCAGTTGGTCAGTACAAGAGTGCGGCTGCTGTTTGCATTTGTGCTTGCCATTATCATCACTCCCTTAGTGCCTATGCCACAGTATGATCCGTTTTCGCCGGCTTTTGTGCTACTGATCGCAGAGCAGTTGATTATCGGTATTGTGCTAGGGTTTGTGGTGACAGTGCTGTTTCAAATCTTTTCTCTGGCTGG
>Ga0066192_1000134_pt1 | contig 12440 bp, 6 predicted proteins | sample WorMetvacBELIZE1_FD_58707 | JGI IMG/M metagenome (GOLD analysis project Ga0066192, IMG submission 58707) | Marine gutless worms symbiont microbial communities from Max Planck institute for Marine Microbiology, Germany - Olavius vacuus BELIZE.1... | ecosystem: Host-associated > Annelida >... | reverse complement strand
CTTGAACGGCGTAATGGCCGTTACATTGCGTCATTTCACTGAATTTGGTAAACCCGTGTTGCAGAAATCGATCTGTGGCGGAATTTATGCAAGAGTCTATTGTATGTTGTAGTGCTTGTACGGTGTCGTCGTAAAGAAAGGTCACGTTCGCTATCTCATCTCCTGATGAGTTTCTTGTATGGTATTCAGTTAAGACGATCTTGAGCAAACATGGCCGAGCAGCAAATGCAACGCCATTGTGTCAATTAAGACAAAGGCCATAAGTGCCATTGTCTTAATTGACACAATGGCGTTGCATCCTCCTACTCCTCTTTTCTCATCTGTGCCAAGGCCATAAGTGCCATGGCACAGATGAGAAAAGAGGAGTAGGAGGATCAATTGTCACCTATTATACGTCAGCGTTTATAACGTACGTAATATGGGGGTCTTGTCCCGTAATATGGTGCAGTATTTAAACTGCTAACAGCATCAACACATCAATTAGTACTTAGAAATCAAACTTTAACAATAAAAGGGCAGGGGAAAACGCCTAACGCGCAACCACCGACGCTACGCCATCTTGTCATTAGCAACCAGTTTCACTAGAGAGGCTACTTATACATAAAATTTATCAATAGAATAAATCTACCTAGTTTTCCAGTATTATAAACAGAGTTAATTAGTATAAAAATAACACATTAGTTGTTATAACGTGGTAGTTGAAAAGCTAGTTAAGGAAATAAAAGTAATAGGCAACATGAATGTACGGTATTGATTTTTACCGTTACTTTATACGTTTATGTACATCGTGTTACTTACTTTGCAGTGTTGTGTTGTCAGGTACTTGGTTTTCAATCATTTGGTTAGTAATTAGTTTTCTACATAACTGTACGGTGTTTCCGGTCACTTTTGAGGCGTGTTGTGTGTTTACTAAATTTAATTATTGAATTGTGCTTCTTTAAAAAGACGTAATCAGGAGACACGTAGAGTTAGAGGTGATTTGACTGAAGTCTTTCAGATTGTAAACGACTATAGACTCAGACTTACAGACATGCCAAGGTGGTGAAATAAATAATGCGTGAGACCATTCACCTCCTTCTTCCTCCACCTCTCCTTCCCTTCTCTTTCCCGTCTCCGTTCTTTCCCCTTCTCCTTATTTTCCGTTTCCTTCATTTCCGTAAGTTTAAAGTAGGCCTCTTAAATCTAGCTACGGGAACTGGCGAACAGTACTGTAAGCTTCCCGTAGCAGAGTCCCAGCCGAATTTGGTATATTCTAACCTTGAAATTTGACTTCTGGCGTCGTCGAAGAACCGTGGGCCATATCCAGGAATAGCCCCCGGTGGCTAATCCTAATATTATACTAACACTAAGGCTAACTTAAACCCAGGGGCCAATCCTGGATAATGCCGAACCCTGATCTCTGCAGTTATTATCGGTATTGTCGTCTTGATTACGCTTTATTTTTGTGAATATTCACCGTAATAGACCTTGTTAAATCTGAAATCCGATGTATGTTTTAAAAGCACAAAGCACAAAACTCTGCAAATTGCAAAATACAGCCTCGTCTCCGAAGCAAAGGTCCACCTGTAAGTTTTACAAACACCAACTTGCTAATTTGTTTTGTTTGTGGACGATATACTGAAGTTTTTCTATGTAGTTTGCCCTCTCAGACAATGTTTGTGCGCTCACATGCTTACTTGCTACGATATTTCCTGGTCACTTAGTGCACGGAGGTGAGCCTGTCCAAACCGTTGGCTTCGGCCTAATGTCATAATCTGACATTTGGCCCATCTCTAATTTCAGTCAAAAATAGCAATCCCTGCAGCACGGTTTCTCTGTGAGCGCTGAGCTGCTTGTTTAAAACAAATCTAGCTCTGCAGCAAGTTGATTGTTTATATATGTGTCATGATCTGTAATTATTTACTGTGCATTTGATGTATTATGAATGCAGGTAAGCGGAAAATTATGTCTGAAGTTTTTAAGAAGAAGAAGAAGAAGAAAAGGCATCGCTCAGGCTCTTCTAACGATTTTGAAGCACCTAATAAACGGAAAAAAGTCGAAGCAACTGATACTGCAGATGACAGTGTCATATTGTCACTGCCACCTGGTGGTTTAAACTGCGATACTTCAGTTGTGGAAGGTCGACGGAAGAAGAAGCATAAACATCACCATGCATCTGGTGTGGATTTTAATATTATTGAACATGGTAGTGTAAAATTAAATCGGACTGGTACTGATAGTTTTTGTAACACAAGTGACATCAGTGTTGAGCAGCAGAGTTATGTGTCTGGACTCAAGAAAAGTAATTCTCACAAAAGACCCAAAGATGTCAAGCAACAAGACAGTCCAAGTCAAGAGCAGACTGCACGCTGCAGTCTAACTGTCAACCGAATGTGCCCTCCAGAGCTGAGGTAGTGGCTGGCAACTGTTATTTGCACGTTATTGTTTGCTTAATTTTTTTGTGGCTTGAATGAAAGATTGTTTTAAAATGATAGTACATTATGCAGGCTGTGGTTGTTGTGACAAAAGCTATAAATGTTGTGCTTGTTCAGTTCACCTAACAACAGATTATATTGTTTTACGTACTAAGGGCAAGTTGCAGGAACGTCACGGAAGTCGCCACTTAACAGTGTACCATTTATCTTTAACTAGGTCTTAACACCCTAATTTGTTGCATGAAAATACTTAACCTTGAGTACAGATTTAGGATATTTTGTGGTTGCTGATGACGTAACCTGGACGTAATTACTCTGCATACGACTTGTATCCTAGCAAAAGCAGCCTGATTTAATTGCAGAACTTTTAGTTTGATTGATATTATCAAAACTCTCTTGAACTATTTCACATGCAGATAACCACAGTAGTGTCTTGGCAGTTAAGTGATACCAAAATTTAAGTGTCGAATATCAGCCACTTAAGTATCTTAAGTATCGCTTTACATTTCAAGCGATGCTTTTTTGCTTAAGTACCTAGTACTTAAAAGGCAGTCAAGAGTTAATGAACTTTTAAAGTAACATTCTTGCAGTTTCACCCTAAGAGGCATCAGCACTGCGACAGCAGTTGTCGTTCAAACTGGAAAATATTGTCACAATAAAACATTTTAAAACAAATCACCAGTTTTTAATATGTCACTGAACAGCAGTGAGTGAACTTGGTAACAAACAGCTTTTGAAAAAAATATTTCCGAGGCTGCTTTAACAGTCATATGCACATTTAGTTTACTAGTTAGTAGACCGCCAGTCTATTGTTCATGCAGCCACCATTTTACTTAATCAGTTACATTAGTCATTTGTGTGAGGCTTGTGCATATATTGTGGTTTGCCATTCTGCGTGTGAACTGCTGCTAGGTTTCAGCGGCCGGCAGGTTTTACAGAGGTCCATCCCAGCAGTAGTAACATTTGGTGGGAAGATGTTGCTGGCAGCGAGCACAAGGAACTGTGGCTTGTGCGGGCACCTGCTAATGTTAGTGACCTGAATGGTTTTGCAATCTACTACAGTATTGTATTCGCACATAGGCCTACTATGCACATAATGTCAATAGATGTGTTAGTGTATATTAGCTTATGTAAGTGGTTGTTGGCATTTCATTTAAGAACGATATAAAATATTAGATGCACTTTAAGCTGGAATATGTACCGTGTCCAAGAAAAAAGTAAGCCATTGTTATCTCTCGAAGAAAAATATTTGATTAAAGCACTGCAAGAGTCAAAGAAATGCATATAAAAATGTTTATGAACTTTATCATCTGCTGTAGCCATAAAATTTTTATTAAATGTTTAATATTTATAAAAAAATTTGTGGACTTTTTTGTTTTCAAGCATTGGAATTTCCCCCCAAAACGACCTTTTTGTTTTGCAGGGTAGTGTAGAGACAATGTTTAGGTGAGGTGGGAAACGTTTATCTTTGTGCAAAGTTATTCAGGATACTACATACCAAATTTTGTCAGAATCGTCCAAGGTGTATAGAAGATATGACAAAACATTTTGACTTACTTTTTTCTTGGACACAGTGTATATAGCACTACATAAATGAACAGTTAATTATTGTGTGTCTAGAAATGTCAGTCAGTATTAGATGCTGTTCGCTGTTGATGTAAGCATTAAACAACTTCTGAATGACGTTCATGCAGTGTCATTCAACATTACACTTGCCTAAGTACCCGTATTACTCCCTTTTAAGTAGGTCTTAAACACTCCACTTTAATTTAGTTTATCAGCATGAAAATATTGCTTATAAAATGAAAATGGAGATTTAAGGAATTTTATGTGCAACAACCCATTTATTGGCTGACGACATAAAGCTGCCGTTTATATTTAGCAGGCAACTTGTGTCCTACTGATATTATCTACTTGACACGTAGCCTGGAATTTACCAAGAATGCACAAAATGCTCATATAGGTAGTTATATGGTGACAATTTTTTTCAAGTGAATATTAATCACTGAACATTTGATGTGATGCAAAGTGATCAAAGCTATTTGGCACCGTTTTGCATGCCATTAAATATTTTTTTCAACCGGCAAAACATTTCTGTAGAAAGCTCGCACATTTCACACAGATCATTCTATGCATTATCAGAGTTTGGGAATACTGAATGCACATGTTTACAAATGTTACTGATTCAGGGTGATTGATGAGTGGTATTGCAGGCAGATTGATCTGTTAGCTAAATCAAGTCTGAAGGAAAATTTGAAAGTTTAACGCTGGGTGCTAGAAAGTTCAGAACTGAATTGCATTGCAAACTGATAGCTTTCTGCTTGTCTGACAGTGTCACATATCAGACTATTAGCACTAGCAGGTCTTTCAACACGGAACATTGACAACTTAAATATAGACCCTGAAATCAAAAATGTAGTGGAACTGCGCACTGATAGCAGATTAAAATTTTCGAGCTCTGCTTATTTCTACTTGAGTGAGAATTTGAGTAATAAGTATCTTTTGACTGGCATTTATGCACTTGGCCTAACTGTTTATTGTTTGTCTGTTTTGCAGTGCACTCCATCATCTTTAGAGCACTGCTCTGCTGTTATTGGGCAGAGTGTACAGTTTTCCGGAAATGAGGTTAGTGACCTGTTTTTGTTGATTGTTTTATGTTAATGTTTTGCGAGGTATTGTGTAAGTGAAGCTGTGTTAGCCATACCCTGCAACTGCACTTCAGTGTTTAGTGCTATGTGTTACATGCCAAAGCTGCTGCAGCTGCCATAGCATACACGTACACATGAAAGTGTTAGTGCATTAACATCGACATTGTGGATAAAAGTTTTAATGAATTCTTTCACCATGCATTCTGTGTAAACTCAGTCAAGACTTTGTGGGACATCACTGTCAATCATTGTCAGTTACTTTTGAAAACGTGTTATATTGCGTGCAGAACACATGCTGAAGAAATATGGTGTGCTAGCTAACAGTGCAGACTGTACTGATGAAGGTTAATGCTGGGTGGATAACTTCAACAGCGTTTGTTTATTTTTAATGAACCTTTAAGATTTTATTTATTTGTAATTAACTCGTTGGGTAATTTCGATTTGTAGGGTGACACGTACAGTGTTACGGTGCAAGAACCTGCTGATCAAGTAAGTAATACGGTATACTGTGGCAGCCAGTTGATTTATTATTAATCTACTTCACTGCCTGATCATTTGCGCAATCTATCTGTTGACTCCAAACAATTTAGGCGGGACGTGAAGATGTATCTGTTCGCTGGACATTCGAAAATTTAGCGCATTAGAGGAGTGACATAATCGCGCTGTACAAATCGACATTTACTTACTTACTTACTATGTGAATAAAACATGGTAATGCTAAGTTTATGGCATAGAATATGTAATTTTTAAAAAATATTGATTAATTCGTGAATGTTGCTTAAAACATATTCAGTAAAGGTTCAATTTGATCGCTATATGGTGTTAAATTTATATTAATGTCTGGATGGAATTTAACCTAAGTAACAAACTGATCTGCAGTAAACAAGTAAACAAATAAATACCCACACATGCATACATTCTATACTCTGTCTCAAAAAACGGACTGTAGGCTCTATACTTTCTTACTCACCTACTGATTATGACACCTTTTGGGATTTGGAATAGTGAGAATTTTAGCTATTGATTGCATGTTTGGTTGTACTTATGTGTCAACAAAAACAAATACTTTTGAACACTACAGCACACTTTTTTAATTCCAGAAACTGGGTAGCTCTGGAAGGAGTTGGTTTATTACAACGAGTATTCAAACTGATACCCCTTTGCTTGCACATAGCTGGTAATGTCTTCAACTGATACAGAATTTTCTCTTATTTGCTTAAGATGTTGTTTACACACACACTGCAGGCACATCTGCTTCTGTGAATTCAGTAACGGATCTAATGTATAAGTGTACGATTTGAGTAAATATAAAATATATACACAATTACATAATATATACATATACATACATACATATATACAGAACATATATTACAGCAATCATTATTAACTGATACCATAATAAGGACCTTTGTTTGAACTTTGGGATACAGACCTATCAAGTGTCATGCATTGGGCATGAGAGTCACGCATTGAGGCTCCATCTTGTGCTTTCATGCATGCTGCTTCAAATCTCACGCATTCATTCTACCAAAGTGTCAACTGTCATATACATACTTTTTATCCCCGTAATTAAGGGAGTGTTTGTTATCAAAAACTGCAACATGGAGCTATAGTAAGTAGCATATTCTAGTTCACTGAAGTCTAAAGTCAACAAAATTTGGCCTCTGTTTTTGACATGTCAACTTCGAGTTGCTCTCATTTAAAAATGGAACAACATAGCTGAAATCTGAAACTAGCACTGCAGGCACATCTGCACTGACATATTTCCAATGCAGCTAAATGATTGGCGCATTAAACAAAGAAAATGAAGCGGAGAGCAGCCATTAGCTGAAAGACTGCCATTGCTATTTTCGTAAACATATTAAAAGCAATTGTAATTTGTCTGAGCTATAGAAACACACATTTAAGCATTTTTGAAACACGTTTGTGTTACATTTTCTCTTATTATTCACATAACAACAACTACAGAGATAACCTATTAACCACTGTTTCATTAGATATATTTGTATTACATTCATTGGTAAACCGTGAGCATAGATTATTGTGTTCGTTCTTGCAGTCAGGTCATCTGGTGGTACTGCTTCCAAGCAAGTATGACCACAAATACCGTCTTGGTAAATTTACATGCTAATTTTTTATGTGATTCTAAAGTACAGCTGATTTAGATGTGTGTATTTAATATGTACACAGTGATGTCACGTTTTTTATGGTTCACTGTGTATAACCATATCGTTTTAGCAACATATACTTGATTAATAAGTTTAATTGTAAACAAATCTCTGTTCTGTTGCATTGAAACCACATACCATAAAACAGGCTAACTAATGCGGGTAACATTGATAATAATGTGTCGCAGTATATTCTGAAGCAAATAACCTGTGAAAACTGAAGGTAATAGACAACATCTGAGCTATAATACTTGTCTTGGAGGTAAGAGGGCAGTTTTTACAGTTCTCCAGATTGGTTTTTTTCACACTGGGCCCATTTCACTTCATTTGTGTTGATGTGTTTGTTTTTTGTGTGTTTTTGTTTTACATTGCATAGTTGTTGTATTATTGTGAGCGTAATGGTTGGACCTGTCGGGATTGAAGCCTTGTTATTTTTTGTACTTTTTACTGATTATTACACGATATCTTACAAAATGCATGTGGGAACTTACCAATCACAATTGCATGATAACTTCTATTTCCCACCTTCTTATTATTCGACCTTGTCACGTTGCATCCTGACAGCTTGTTCGATAAAAGAATATTGCATTGTATGCTGTTGTATCTAATTTACAAGTTAGATGTACAGTACTTGGTGACAAAGATGAACTGATAAGATTTTGATATCAAAAGGTCAAAGGTCAAGGTCATGATGAGACTAAATATTTTTAAAAACACTTATCGACTCTTGAAATTTTGAAGGTTATGCATTCAAACATTATGGTCAAAAATCTGTTTTTTTTTTCTGGTGTAACCATACTAGTCGATGGAGGACCATTTAGTTCTCTTCTTATGCTTCTTGTAATTAATATAATGTTTGTATCATATACATATGTATTATTTATTTATACATTGTAAGGGAAAATGAACTGTGCCATTTTATTTTTGCATTAACTTTGTCAAACCTTTGTGTTGTATTTTTGTAGCATCACCTATACACAGTTTTGTGACTGTTACGAAGAATGTGTTCACTAAACCCGATACTGAAAAAGGTTGCTTACATCTGTTGTGATTTTTCAAACTGTAAGATGTAACAGTGTGATCACATATCACCTTTTATAATTGTTCAGTATCTTTACGAAAATGATTAGTGAAATATGTTGAAAACTTATGTTTAGCAGCTGTATCTTTTTTGAGCATAATCTTTCAAAACGTTAATTGATTTTTGAAACTTTGTCATCGAAGGCAAAAAACTGGCAAAAAACTTGTTACTTTTTGCACTTTTTACTGATTATTAGGCCACACAGTCTAAGAGCCATATTGTTCACAGTGTCATTGATCGGATTATAATACTTTCTGTAAAACAGGACTTTCTTAAGGTAAGAAAATGTATTGCTATAAATTGCGGAAACATGTGTGACTGCTGTGTTTCTAAGTAAGATTCTGTTACAATTCTTCTGTATACATGTTGGTCGTTTTTATTATGCAACATTATACATCAGATAGCTAACAGCTGACTGTCCAAGGTTATGTTTTTATATTGTGTCATAAATTATTTCCACTTTGGTGTAGCATATACTAGTTTTCTCTTTGTATCGTGACATTGTTCCTGCAGATTGCAGATTGGTTGTGAAAATTTATGAAAGTTGTGAAAATTATGCTGATCTTTCACTGACCATTGTCTATGTGACTGCTGAGCATCTTTATACTTTGTCTTTATTTGATCACAATAGTAACAAGACCAGTAGCTGTTAGGGGAACAGCGCTTGCTTATTGTTGTTGTGTTTCAGGGTCAAAGTCCAGGAAGAAGAAAAAGAAACACAAACATGCAAAGCATGAGAGAACTGAACATGTTGAGAGAGTCGCTGATAATTTGTGATGACTGTCCTGTGCATAACGCCTGTGATAATTAAATGTTGTTCTGTTTGTATTATTATTTGTGTATTAGGTGCATTATGATTGATGGTCGAATTACTGACTGCCATTATTTTACGGAATTAAATAAAAATAACTTATTGATAATGTAACAAGATAAGGTGAAATAACTGATGAAGTGTCAATTTGTTCTGTAAATGGAATTCATGCATATATCAAGTGAATATTTTTAGTTTAATAATGTTTAAAAAAGTTTAGTATGATTGTTATATTTTTTGGACATTATCAATTGTGATGAAGGACATTGAAGTTAAAGCATGAGATGTTACAAACTTTTGAAATTTACCCATATTTGCTTTGACACCAGTTGGACATTACTTGATTACAAATTGCAATTTGATTCATACACAGTTTTAATCACCTCGACTCGACAATACGATCCAAACATTACAAGATTTGATTCATATAGTGTGTGCAGTTCAATAGTGATTTGATTCAGAATTTGTTAGCAGTTTGATTCAGGAGAAATGCAGTTGGGCACATCATGATATGTTAACTCACTTTTCTCAGCCTCTCCTAATTTCAATCCTTCTTATACTAACCTTATATTTATACTAGCCTGTAATTATTAAATTATTGTCAGACTTCAGCTGCATTCGTATGGCAATTATAAGTTTAAATAATAATTTCAAAAAATTCCATTTATCAAGAAACCAAAAGTCCAAACAGCTTCTAATTTGTTATTGTTGGCATTTGAGATTTGGTCCTTAGTGATTTCATATTTAGCTGTGAGGTTTGATTCAAGATTGGAGATTTGCTTTGAAGAGGGATTTGAGAGTTGAGACTAAAAATCTACATCCAAATTTTCTATATAGCGTTTCGATATCAATATATCGAGTTGTATTGTATCAGCCACCTCAGTATAAATTTTTTAAATATATCACCACGTTCAATTTTTGTTCTTGAGGGTTGATTTTATATTACCAGACAGTAATGCCAGTAAGAATTTAGTTATCACAGTGGTCGAAGAGATTAATTGACTCCGTAGTAGGTACTTATATCTAACGACTTGACATGCATGAAAATTTTGCAAATGATATGAAGTACCTGCCATTAAATAGTAATTTCAGATACCGAAATAGCTTTTCATGCATCAAAACTTACCCAATAAATATCTTTATCGCGATAGTTCGTCAATATCCCATCGAACGGTATCGAAATCGAAAAAGTTATATCGAAGCATCACTACGTCAAGGATGTCACGTGGGAAAAATGGCGGCGTGTATGTTTATGTTTATTTTTTTGTGATTTAATCATTGTGTGAATCGCAGTGTGTCGGAATTATTATAGACATATGTAGATGATTTAACTGTATCGTTGAGAAAAACTTTAGAACGATGCCTGCTACTGACGGAAAAGAAGAACCTGCGGTTCGACGAAGTTCGCGTCGACGCGTTCCCACTGTGTTGGAGCAGCCTGTTCTGGAGCAACCGGTCCTTAGTGCTCGGCGTGAAGTTCATGGCCGCAGAACGCAACAGAGAACTCCACCTCGAGTACTGAAGCAGAGGTATAAATGGCTATTGGACATGGCTTCTAACGAAACTGCTGAATCTGACTCCATTGACAGCGAATCTGATGTTGAAAGTCATAAAATTGTTTCAGACGATGATGCAGACACTGACGTGAAACAGCAGCCATATTTGGCGAGGCGTTGTATTAGTTATCCAGATGCCGATGTGGAAGACAGCGTAGCTGAAGGGCTTGTGTTGCCGCCAAGTTGCAACGATCTCATGATTAATACAGAACATTCACTGTTGGCTGCGGGTGTGTATGAGGGGCTGCGTTGTTTCGTAAAGCCACTGAGGTTATCGCCATTCCGCTTCGAGGACTTTTGTGCGGCAGTGAATTCTAACGAGGATTCGAATCTGCTGGATGAAATCCACATTTCTTTGCTGCGTGTTTTACTGCGTGCAGATGAAGCAGCAGGAACTGTGCTTGCTTCCCCCGAACCAAAGGACAGTGTTGCTATTGCTCTTTGGTGTGGGATGTTTGATTCACTTTCATGGTATGAGAGCATTCGGCTTTACCTTGTTAGCTTTCCACATTCAGCTGCATTGAGCACAATTGTAGGAGTCATAGGTCAGTGTTCACAGTACACAAGTCTCAGTGTGCATGACCGGCTAACGTTATTACAAGCTCTGGTTGACTTGTTTCTGCTGACTGCCAGTGCACGTGATTTTATGGCAACATATGGATCAGAAATTCTTCATGAAGATCAGTGCAGATACTGTCACAAGTCAGTTGAGCAAATTTGTTCTTCATTTACCATATTTTAAATTTTTAAATTTTTTACGTGATAATTATGTGATTATTGCATTGTGTAAAATTGCATCATTTTCCATTATGATTTTTATTAAACTACATCGTTCATTAATCAGTACATGTGAGTGTAAACTGAGAGGACATAAAATTTAGTTTACATGGCTGTGCAAAACAGGCTTGGAGATTTGCTGTGCTGCGAAACATGCCCTGCAGTCTATCATCTGGAATGCCTAGATCCACCTCTGACAGAAGTTCCCACAGGCACTTGGTTTTGTCCCATCTGTGCTAAGCATCAGGTTTGGCTTACTAAGTTTGTAATTAGTAACCATATCGATTATCAATAATGCGATATCATGATATCGATTGCGGATTCGTCGACCTTGCAATATTGCGGGCACCCAGAGGGCAGATGATATTGAGCATGAACGTGTGTCTCACGTGTATACTGCTTGCCGGCACAGACTGAATTCACAGCAACAGTTACACGAGTGCACACAAGCCAATGCCAAACAGTGCTAAACGGCGATAATTATCTCGAGGACAGTCGAATAAATGGCCAGCCGGTGACAGGGTGCCGTCATGCCATTTAACACACACAACGGGGAGTTTGCTTTCCTTCCGATAATTAAACCCCTCGCCTGTCGCCTCAGTTAACACTTGACAGTCGGCTGTCCTCTGTTGTGTGCGGTGGCTGGCCGTCGACTGGCCTGCCGAGAGAATTAACTGATATTTGTTTACAGTATTGATGATATTTGATGATATTATTCAATCATACAGAGTTTTGTAAATCTTGGCTGAAAATGGTAGGAGGATCGCATGATTTCCCATTTAATGAAACAACCAAATTTACAAACAGAGTTATGTTATTCAGCTTCACTGCATTATGCTTACAGGTGTGCATTATAGGGTTTTATTTTGTAGGTTGTTGCTGTGGCAAACTAGTAAACTTCAGAATGTTTGCATATCTGCTGTTTATACAGTGTGTTCCAAAAAAGTGACGCCAAAATAGAAATCATAATAACTGCAACAAA
>Ga0066192_1000133_pt1 | contig 12453 bp, 6 predicted proteins | sample WorMetvacBELIZE1_FD_58707 | JGI IMG/M metagenome (GOLD analysis project Ga0066192, IMG submission 58707) | Marine gutless worms symbiont microbial communities from Max Planck institute for Marine Microbiology, Germany - Olavius vacuus BELIZE.1... | ecosystem: Host-associated > Annelida >... | reverse complement strand
TGGGTAAAAAGTTCCAAATGTTGACAACTCTAGTAGTAAAGAAATGTCTCCGATAACCACAACACTGCTGCTTAGTATTAAGTGCTGACACTGTGGTGGTTCTGTGTGTCAACAGTTGACCATCATTAAAGACCATTTGACGCTGTCGTTCTTGGTGGACAATGAAGATGCACTTGTTGATACGGCTGCTGACGAATTTAATGTCAATGCACCGATCTATGTCGGTGGAGTTCCACACAGTTTCCTGTCACCAGATGAAACGTTGGTAAGCAACGACAATTAACATAGAGTACTTGTTGAAGTCTGCTGAAAACTGCTGATGTCGTATTGCATCGCTTTTAAAGTTCTTGTCGTTTTTGAAAAATTGCAGTTTAGATTACTGGAGGAATAATGCGTTCACATTACCTCATACTTTATGTAACACATCACACATTAATGTAACGTTGCCTTAAATTTTAGTCCTTCCAAATGCACTTTTTGGCATAGGCATGCTGATTGAAATTTCACTGTTTAACCCCATCTGGTTACTTTTGCAGATAAGCGAGCGGTAATAGCTAGGAAACTGTTGTTAGCTACCAAAAATGCAAGGTGTAGTTATTGTGGTATCATACAATCCACAGTCAACGAATCCACATTCTACCTGTCATAAACAATATGCTGTGGCAAACTGAATTTGTTAAGTAATACGTGATATTTTTTTTAGAATTTACTGTGCTGTTAGCCAGTTTTGTTTTATCGATTTGAAGCTTTTGCATCTTGTCTTTTCATAGTCTTATATGTCTGACTATGCTTACAGATGACGGAAAGTTTCAAAGGCTGCATACAGGACTTTTATCTCAATGGAAAACCTGTAGATGTCATCAACTCACTGAAGATTATGGGCGTTCGCCAGTGCTTTTCAAAAACTGAACCTGGCGTGCACTTTGACTCTTATGGCTTTGCCATTTTTGGTTGGTATACCAATCTTTATTTGCATATGCTGAAAGTTTATTGAAGTACATATGTACATTCTTAGTTAACATATTTCGTCCAACTTGTGACTGTGTAGTCATTCTAGTCGGAATTTAGATATTATTTACTGTTAACTTATAAATTTAGCCGACTATATTCTGTCTCTCATATATCATAAGGTGCGGCTTGGAGACCAGAGCATTGCTTGTGCTTAAGCATAATCAAAGTTTTTCTTTAAGTGATGCCTTAAATTTGAAAAATGAAGTTAACATACATTATTAATATTATGCCACATTATCATTTTTATTATTATTATGAAATGTACCGATTAGAGTGACTCTGAAGATGCTAGAGGGGCGCAATACATCAGTGATGTTAAAGTGACAGTTATATAGAGAGCTGAATTTCATCAGTGATAATTGAAGCTCAGTGTGTAGAAGAATCTCTTTACTATCTAGCTTTCATTTCAAGAGGGTTTAGTAGGCTATGTGGTTATTTCTCATGAATTTTTTTGAAATAAAACACTACAACAGATGGAGTAAATTTGACCACTTTGCTGTTTCTTTTAGCACAGCAGAAAGGATGCTGTCCAGCTGTGCTTGTTATTGTTGAATGTGAAATCTTTGAGGCATGCTGTGGCACGTTCATTAATATTCATGAGCTACAAGTGACTGGTTTAATTGTTGTGTGCAGCTCAGCAGTTTGTGATCAGTACGCAGCTGGAGGTCAGCTTTGACTTCAGAACAGTGCAGCAGAATGGCGTCATCATCACTACCAGCAACACGTACAGTGGCATTGCTATTGAGATGTACGAAGGAAAGGTGAGACGTCAGCTGAATATCAATTACCTCTTTCGTCATATGTCTCGGCTAATAGCACACAGTTTCATTTGTTCTTTACCATACTTTTCAGTGTAGGCTCATATTTACCAGACTTACTTCTAAAGATTGATGGTGGTAGAACCTCGTGACATCCCCACACTGGAGTCACAGTCCTGTGAGTTCTGTCTGTTGTGTGATGTGTTGACAGCTGGTGTGGACCGTGGTAGAACCTCGTGACGTCCACATACTGGAGTCACAGTCCTGTGAGTTCTGTCTCTGTGACAACCGTTGGCACTCGGTTCACGCCATCATGGCTGATGGTCGTCTCACACTGCGCGTCGATGCCGCCACTGTCACCAACTTTCTCACGTCATCATCGCTTGACCTTCATGACGAGTTGTTCATCGGTGGATTCTCAGGTACGCTCTGTGAGACATGCGCCAGGTGGCCAGTAGACTGTATTGAAGAAAGACATTGTACTACTGTCTGTGATGATAATATTCATTCCTACCACTTTCTCCATACGTGACTCCTTCACTGTAATACTCACAGGCTCAAAACTCACTTATCCACAAACCATTTCCACTGATGATGACAGCGATTATGATGATTATGATGATGATGATGTATTGTGATGTAACAGTGTACGCTCATCCTCAGCAGGCGGCACAGACTGGTGACTTCTTCGGCGGCTGTCTGCGCAGCCTGCGTATCAACGGTCAGCTGGTAGACTGGCACTCTGCACACGAGCTGGTTGACGTCCACGTCAGCGGATGTCCCATTGCCGAGGAGGACGTCTATGCGTAGATCAGCCTCGTCACTTCTACCTCACTGGTCACAGGACTTGACCCTCCTCACTCGCTGTACTGTATTCAACTGTCAGCAGATGATCAGAGATCAGATACTACAGAGTAGGTGGTTGGACTTACTGTCGTCCATACACAAGATGTTGGCAGTATCCATGTGTTGTATGCTGATGGGACTGCACTGACTGATGCTGAAGCTGACTGAAAATGATACTTAAACTTTCACTGGATTGCGACAGCGACGGCTGACAGTCTGACTCAGTGGTAGAAGTGTAAAATTAGAGGTGGGGGAACGCTACATTCAGGTTCGGACCTCTGACAATGGTCATGTGCCTTTCCCTACCATTATAACAATCTGAGGTGGGGGAATGCTTTGAGCGATAAACTGGAGGTGGGGGAACGGCGTTCCGTTGCGTCCCATTACACTTCAACCACTGGTCTGACTTGTTTTCAGCGTGAAACTGTCGTCCATTTTTCATTGTTAAATGTGCTCAAAGTTTTTTTTTAATTTTGCAACACTCTAATCATCTTCGTTTCTACTAACAGTAATGATGATGATGATAATGATAGCGATGTCGATCACTAACATATCTACTGTTATGTGGAACTCAGGCATTAACTGATCAGACAGAATCAGATGCTGAAATTTTTCATTATTTATTTTTATGTTCAATTACAAAATGCACACATGCACTTTTATATATTATGCTTACTTTGTATGATAATTTCACATCAGTTTTCTTTGTGATTTCCTGTTTGACCTTGAATGATTCAAGGTCATGCTAATCAACAGCTAATACGTAACTTCCTATTAGTGCTGTGTATTAAAAAGTATCCTTTGTGTGACATTTTCACCTATATGGTTAAACTGCTAAAGTGAACGTGAACGCGAACCTGGGGTAATTTTTTACAATAAAGAACGACGAAACGTCTGCATAAGAATTTCTGACTGGACTAATGAAACCCGTACTCATAGTTGCAGCATTGACAGAGTGAGAAGTGACAGAATGACTGGAATTATTTCTAAAAGTCAATCACTGTCGTAAATGATGGTGGCAGTTAGAGGTCTGTAGTACCAAGATCAATAGGCCTATGTTGCAGATTTTTTGAAGCTGTTGTTTGTGACTATAATATGCAGTCCCGGACCCAAGCGATGTCGAGTGACTTTAGACTCACAGTCGACATAAAACAAGAAGTTGTCCGTGTAGGCCTACGTGTGTGTGAAACAATGTTGATTCGTTGCTTGACACTGCCTTAACTTTGCTGTTGTGATTAGCTGCATGGCGAAGACGTCACTGCGGTAGTCTTTTTTGTCATTGACAGTTGTTGTAGAGGAATAACACTGAGCTGGGCAGAAACACTGCCCATGGTGGGGGTACGGGCAAAGCCCCCCTCCCTCTCCGAAAGGTCTGAGCAGTTTCTTTGTATGTGACTGCAAATTCCTGCTGCACAGTTTTACAGATTCCTAGTCACCCAGAGGATCAGCCTTCTTCTTCTGTCTGATCTCGACAGTTTCAGCAACCCGGCTGGATTGGCGTTGAGGATGCGCACCATTCCCTTCTGTTTTCCCCGTGGCTACGCCACAAACGAGTGATTATGTCAGTTGAGCAATAATGGAAAATAAATTGAGGGACATGGCATATGATGTTAACTGCTGTTTATTTGAGCCTGTGTCTGCGTTTGTCGCCCGCTTTACGACAGTGCGTTGACATCTCGTGTCAAGATCTGTGGACTGCAGAGCAGCTACACGTGCCACGATCGCACCAGCTTCGAGTCTTTCCAAAACTTGCTCCCAGTAGTTCCCGACTTTGTGTGGTTCACTTGATTACAGAATGCACCATTTATACTAAAATTTTAAAAACATTCTGGAGGAGCTCCTGTTTAATCCACATCTTTCAATCACCGTGACCCCCAACTGCTGCTATCATTCTGTTGTAACGAAAACGATCCGCTGCATTGTACAACTCTATTTTCTTCTGTTAACTGAGGCCATGTCAATTCCAGTCACACCGTGTGAAGCGGGATCTGGACGTTTTCCCCGACATTCCTCCCAATCCCATGGCTATCAGCCTATCACTACACTTCGTAAACGTCCTACACCCGTGCAAAGCCACCCGGACAGAAGTGTGCATGAGCCCGTGTAGTAAAATGTAAACTTTTAATATGTTCCAGTAGGCCTACAGCTGTTTAAATTTTGACAACACCCCACTGTGATAGCCCTCCCATTAGTTCTTTAGATTATGTCAGATCTGCCGGCGCGTAGAACATTCTGCCAAATGCTCATCTTCTGTAATCAGCGCTAAGTGTTCATCATAAATTTCTAAATACTAACAATAAATATGATAAATGCTTGTCGATATAGATCAGCGGACGTCGCCGATGTTTTTGTATCATACGCCAGCCTGTATAAGCTTGTGTTATCCCGTTTCCTGCCATTATGCTGTCGTCTTGGCGTGATCAGCAGTAGGCTCTGTAGTATAATGAACGATGTATGGATGCTATGACAAATGTAGCGCGGTGTCAAATGCAGACATCTCGGAATGTAAGTTGAGTGCGGAGACCTCGTGTTAAGTATTGGGACGTATGTTAATAATTTTGTTTACAGTGTCCACGCTGGACAATATGGCACATTAAAATTTGTTTCGTCAAATGTCCATGCGATGTTAACCTCTAGTGTTGTCGCACGGTAGGCGGTGCTTAGGCATATGCGATAACTGTACGATATTGCCTTGCGCCACGAGCATGCTCAAGTCCGACCAATGTCCGCGGCGTATTTCGGTGCGTCATACGACAATGTTTAATACTGAATGTCGTATTGGGCTTATAGGCCCTAGCAGTCTTTATTTTATTTATTTTTTTGCTTTGGTTTTTAGCTATAATTGGACTGTAGATGATCGGTAGGTTAGTGTATGAATGACGTTTTAGTGCATATTTTTGTTACATTAGCAACGAAACGTTTTTATGGTGTTTTTCGTTTCTGTCAATAAATGAACTTAAATGTTGTCTTTGTGCGTTTGTTGCTGTTGCTACGCGGGCGCAATTGTTTCGATGCCAGTGGAGCAGACAAGTAAAATTCAGGGTGAGCCAAAAAAGCTGTGCAATTTTTAGAAGTTTGTAACTTCTGCACATGCAGTGGCGTCACTAAGGCTGGTGTCACCCGGGGCGGTAGGCCGGTAGCCTAACTGATGATGTCACCTATTTTTCCTGAAAAAAACTGACGACCTTTTTGTCGTCTTGTCACCACTCCCACATCGTTTGCCCAATGTTCTTTCTAAATTCAGCCACAGAAAAATTAATTTCATTCGGGTGTCAGCCCCCTTGAATGGTGTCACCCGGGGTGGTCCGCCCCCTCCAACCTCAACCCCTAGTAACGCCACTGTGCACATGATAACGTTGTACCGCGTTTAATGTATCACAATGTTCACAATGTTCAGCTCTATCCGGAGTGAGAATGTTAGTTTGAGCATTGCCATGTTTAAATATTCATTGCATATGTCCAACAAAACCATACTAACACTGATAATAGGGGAAAGACTTCTAGAGCAAGAGTCAATTTTAGGACATGTTTTGAGGGCGACGACGAAAAAAAGGTTGTCAACTTTTTTGAGGAAAAAAGTGCACCCCAGACAAAATCCTGGCTACGCTTATGCGCCGTCTACGATTGTCTAGACTTACTTTCAACACATGGCTGAATACTGTGAAATACTGAATACTTCGCACACTTTCAATGTAAATACGTTTGTTTTTTTTCCACAAAATATGAATATTTCCTTTAATAACATTTTTGTTGGTTGTTTACGGTAGAACGTAACAGGTACGAGACGACATTGAAATGTGTTAGGCGGTTGATTGGCTGCACGATGGCGCTGCGTCTGCTGTATCTGCAACATACAAAACAAGCAGCATTATGATAATGTAAACTATAACTACGCACAGTTATTTTTGATCTGACTCCTCGGTTGTCCTATCGCTTTCACCAGCCCGGCACAATGTGCTACGTAGCTCGAGTGTTCGACAGACAGAACATTAACAGGGAATACAGTTTTGACCGGGAGCAATGTAGAGTACGTGCGAGTCGAGTGACGCATTAAGCACAACGTATTCGATAACATGGAAGGCCGTCCTGGACGTACTCGACGCGTAGATTACGACGCCTAGTAATTTTCTACACCGCGTTGTAGGATTGCTACGCGTTGTAGACGTCATGCAGTTGTTCTACCACGCATCGTAGCGTAACCTACAACGCGTTGTAATTATTATACTGCGCGTTGTAGACATGAACCAATCATTCCATTGTCTACAACCTATACGTTGTAGAATATAGCCAACGCGACGCATTGCAGTGAAGCCGGCCGTTTATTTCCTGTTGACTACAACGCGTAGGCCTAGTAGAACATGCAATATAATTGGATGTTGATGTCTACAACGCGTAGCAAAATGATTATAACGAGTCGTAGAAAATTAACGTCGCAATCTACGCGTATTGTCTAAAACGGCCTTCCATACAACGTATACGTTTTATGCCATATGCTACTTAGTCATTATAATCACCATCGTATTCGAGTGGGTCAATGGGCACTTTTTGTTCCTCTTGAGCCCCCTTTGTGGGTTCAGGGGCAACGTACGCGCTATTCACCTTAGGCTTATTGGAAACCTAATACGCGACTTCCTATTCGTCATAATTATACTTTTTTCACTTGTGCTTTCGTTTTGTCACAAAGCACGCGTATGACAGACAGACAGACAGACGGGCGGACAGAATCCGACAACAATAGCTCGCTGTAACGGAGTTTGATGCGCGCTAATAATAATGACAACTTTGTTCTTTACAGTTCTTACATACATTCTGAAAATGATATTGTGTGAAAATTAAGACAACAGTATCACTGTGAAAAGTGCTGTTATTTGCAACAGTTGAAAATGTGTGCAACTGCTCACGTGCTGCGTGCCTAATATCTGTAGTCTCTTCGTTCCTTTTCGTTGTATATAGTGTTTGTCTCTCTGTCTGCACTCTTGTCGTATTATGGTATTTCTCTCTACAACTCTTCGGTGAGATAAAGTTTATGTACATCAAAATTTAAAAAATAATAATAATAACTGGAGATCAACAGGAGTTGTTAAGCTTGGCTGTCGTTACATTCATGATCTTTGTCGCACAATTTTGTCTATATCTCTGATTGATATCAGGCTCGACGGTGGAGGCTGTTGACATTCAGTATGTTGAATATAAGCTATGATATTATAAGCATACTAAAGTTAAAAGTACTGCAGTCGAGACAGTCAGGCCGCATGTAACTTATGTCATAAGCACGGGGTATTATCATGTAATGACTCTGAGAAAGTGAAAGTTGTTCACAAACATGTTGCGTCTGTTACCAAACAGTATAATTTAGTACTTCACGGCCAAAGAACGGTGATACTCTGCGCCTGGGATGTTAACCGCGGGCCTCGTAGGAAGTAACGAGGGCCTACATAATAATAGGCTGTCGTTACTTTCTACGAAACCCGCGGTTAACATCCTGTACGACGCCGTTACCTTTACACCATTGGCGCGTCACTATCTTTATTAATATCACGCCGAACGCAGCTGTGCTTCCTGTGCATACATGATACATTGCCAATGTAGTGTTAACGAATTACCAGTGACACATGGACTTGCAGCGGACGAAACTCATTCCTCCCGTCAGACAGCTGTTAATGCATGAACCCGGGCCGCGTTTCAGCGTCCTGCTTCTGTTTCTGCGCAGCCAGTATCTTTTACTGACGCCGCTTCTGTCGTCGACAACCAGCTGACGCCATCCAGGCGCCAGCTGCTGCTGCTGTTCGGGTACCGTCATCACCGCATCATTTAACCACTCGTCATAGTGGTCGTTGTCGTTGTCGTTGTGTGACAACAGGCGTTCGATGATGTTCAGCAGTCTGTGCTGCTGCTGCTGCTGCTGCAGTCTGCCCGCTGCCGGTAAAAAGTCCACTTCATTCGCTGATCCCAGATACCTTGAATCTGAATCGCACAACAAACAAAGCTGTATTATCTCGACAGCCGTTCGAAGACGAGATGCTCACATAGTGCAGCGTTGTCATATCTTGCCACAAATACACAGCACCAATCGTACAATAGATCAGTCCATTACAGACCCGCGGTGTGGATGATTGACGTGAAGTATGCCTATAAGTAGGTTGGTTGCGTAGCACAGCTAGGCCCAGGAACCGCCGCCATCCTCCGCCGCCGCCAGTCGATGAAGCCCCAAGTCGAAGACAGTCGATGAACTATCGAACCGCCGCCGATTGCGCTCCGCGCCGCCGCCGCTAACTCGTCGACTTAATGCATTTTGTTCAACTGTATCGACGTATTTTGGGCAAAGTTTTAAGTCGACTGGCAAGTCGATCACGTGTACTCAAGTCAGTCAGTCGACTGACAATGAGTTAGTCAAGTAAGTCGACTAAGTCAGTCGATGGTACGCCAAGTCAGTCGATCATACGCTCAGTGACGGATGATTATACCCACACTATCTGAGAAAAAAGTAGGCCAAAAATCTAGTTTTTTTCGGCAGTATATGAGTTGTCTAAGGCAAATAATTGAAGGAGTGAATGAGCCTACGTTTCGAGTGTCTCAAAACAAGCATGAGACACGTTGTCGTTAGTACCTGCTGCCTCAGTCATGCCTCGGTCCCCTAAGTCCCACGCGTTATGAGTGCCCGTGACTTCACGCAGTTAAGACCCTCGTATGGACGAACGGCCAACAAATTGCTATAACGATTCGCCTTTGATGTGATTGCGTGATGTTTTGACTATGCGGCCTTTGATTGGTGCATCTGAGCATTTTACCTGCTGTGGATAGACAGGAGGTAGCCAGGTGCGTGGCAGATCGAGAACTGCTCAGGACAATGTGCTGTGTTTAGTATCCGCAGTCGTGGTGTCTGCGGGGGTTGCGGAGGCCGCAGGAGGTAGGTGTAAATTTCCAAGAATATGACGTCGAAGTAGCATTTTCTCTCTGTTTGACACCTGTGATCTGTTACAACATCGCAGTAGGCCTCTCCCACGACTTGTCCAAAATTATTATTCAATTATCTCAAATTGTGCAGCAGTAGCAGACCAGAACTATAACGTCAGACCATGCAAACATGATGCAACGAGAAGCTCAGCTACCGCAGAAAAAGCTTGCGTCGCTATGTCGTAGCCTACGGTGCAAAACGCATTGTATTTCGATATGCTGAACCGTTTAGGCGTGGATCACGACTTTGACAGATAGACAGACGGATGGACGGGCGGCTGGACAGACGGACTACAGCCACATAGTGCTGGTAAGCCCATTTCGATCAAATCGAAAGTGGGGAATAACTTTCAAACGTGCTAAACACCAAACGCGTCTATTATGCGATTCCACTGCACAGTAAATAGTTGGTTATTAAACTGAAATCGTCCTACTCTGTATAAGGTTAAAGTTGGTCTACATGAGGGACGATTTTGTGGCTTTTCGAGAATAATTATGCTCTGCGGTGATAGTAGGACTGAAATGGTCGAACACGAAAGGTATCTTATCCGATCGTACTGGTTCTCTGTAACCTCTGCGAATATCGCCATAAATGATACATCGCTAAAAATTGGATTTTTAGACAGACAGTATATAAGGCTGTCTTCAATCACTTTGACGTAATGAACCCTAACGCTACCGAACTCGGTGAAATAACGCAGAATAACGGACACTACGCAGTTGAAGGTCATTGAAGGTCACCGATTTTGGTACCAATCGGAAGCTCATATGCGACTTCCTATTAGTGGCTAATACTAACTTACATCGTATCCCGCACCGTTTCGAAGTTATTGCAGATTATTGGTCACATTTTTGCTTTCGACAGGGGTACCTGTCTTTAGCACACTCGTTCGGGGCCGAACCCCTAAACTCGGGACCACGAAATTTGGCCCAAGAAACAAGAAAGATCGCTCTATCGTACAGTGATGATACAGTTACAGAGAATTATTTCGTTTTGTCATAGTGCACGCGTTTGATAGAGAGACGGACCGACAATGTCGACTCGACATCAAGAGCGCGCGCGCTAAAAAAACTACCGGAAAAAAGCAACTCATCTGACTGAATGCACCGAGAAATGATACGCGAGTTTGGTCTACGCTTACATTACAATAACCACTGTCCAAATTGAATTACAAGCTACGACGGGACAGGCAATAGGTCAAAGGTGAAGACGAACGGACACATACGCGTGATGTGACCTCTAAGTGGGATAGGCGCACAACAAGTTGTACAGAGAGCAGAGTCTTAATGGAATTAGCGATTCCAGCGGCAGTCTGAGTACTTCCATTGAAACAGGATTAATTACGCGTTGCTAGTGATGTCCAGTCTCTGTACCTGTTGGGATGCGGACGACAGCAGCCTGGGCGAGCTGCGGCAGCTGGACTGTGAGAACCACAAATGACATTAGCAGCACCAGGAGTAAGCGAACGTTCACTGGACCGTAGTCGGCCGCTGCACTGCAGAGCACTTTTTTCCGACACATCTGATCGGCGAATCGGCGTTATCGTCAGTCTGTAATAGTCGACGATGTTCGTTCTTTGTCAGCTCTGTATACATAACGCCAATTTGAATAGCGTAAGATACGCTACTGTAGCCAAGTAATTAAACTTCATCAACCTCTACAACTTTACACACACATTTATGACTGCGGAACGTGTCTCGTGTATACAGTATTTTGTTACCGTGTACTGTTATCGTTTGAACGACATATCCGCTGTCTTCCGTGATACGTACTACCTATAGAATAATAGTAATCTTCATTTCACCGCCGCAATATACAATGTGTCCCATAAAATTGATACCCCTAAACATTTTGTTCTGACAAGTGCAAACCTGCATTGAATTCAACGTAACCGTACATGCATATTAAGCCTTGATGTATTTGGGTCATTGTTACCAAATTTTGTAATCCATCTTACCGTTTAAAAGATTTTTAATTTTGCAAAACGTTTTCAAATTACTTGTTATATGCGCACATGGCGCTTACGTCATGAATAACGACCATGTTCTGATAAAAAATAAATAAATAAAATGTTGTCAAAAGATGACAAAATTTTAATTAACGACCTCACAGTTGAAAACGATATAGTACTAAATTTCCAAGAAAAAAACTGGTCATTTGCCTCCGTTAATCGCCTGCTGCGATCTGGGGCATTTTGCAAGAGTGAGTGTACCGCTGCCGGATCCGTGACGTGTTATTATCTGAAAGAACGACTGCTTGAGGAATGGCACCACTTTGACCAGCGTATCATTGACAGAGCAGTCAGCCAGTGGCAACAGCGACTGCATAGGTTATTCGCGAGAATAGAGGACACTCTGAACATCCAATTTAAACGTTCTGTCTGATTAGATTACAGCAAAGTTGTGTTGTATAGTCGAACTTGTAGGTGCTCTTATTTAATGTTTGATTTCTACGTATTGCTGCGGAATATTTTAATATAACTTCATGTGATTATGGGAATATAATTATGTGGCTATGTACTTGTGAAATTATATTTTTTGGTGAAAGTTTACACATGTTAATGAAAAATCTTCAACGGTATCACTTTTTGGGACACACCTTATACGTGTACGTTTATTTGCCAACCAGGCAGAAAATCAAAGCAAAAAACAGATAGACAAACAGACAGAGACAGACAGACACTACAGAAAACTAACATACAAACGAACAGTTAGAAACACCATCGAATAGCGTCTCACATATACTGCTAGCATCAACATAACTGTTAAGAAACAATATCATAAGTATAATGCAACTATTTAAGGAAGTTTTTCAGCACTTAAGACAACAAGTAGCTCAGCTATCGCAGAGAGACCGCGCTGCAGGGTGGGTTAGTTATCGCCA
>Ga0066192_1000132_pt1 | contig 12463 bp, 4 predicted proteins | sample WorMetvacBELIZE1_FD_58707 | JGI IMG/M metagenome (GOLD analysis project Ga0066192, IMG submission 58707) | Marine gutless worms symbiont microbial communities from Max Planck institute for Marine Microbiology, Germany - Olavius vacuus BELIZE.1... | ecosystem: Host-associated > Annelida >... | reverse complement strand
AGCTCAAGTCCTTGGCCTTGGCCTTGGCCTTGCAGGTCAAGTCCTTGTTAACATCACTGGGTGTCAGTGCGGTCCTTCATATGCACATGCCAGGTGCTTCATTTTCCAGTCGTACATATCCCGGTCCCGCATATTCAGCGCCCCGGTAGGTCCTCTATAGACTTAGCTACTTGTCAGCTTTTCATTGCACGCTAATGCTTGCATATCGTGTCATGTCGCATCGTAAGGAATTACTCACTCAAATATTAAAACTTTTCAGCATAGACCTGAGCTTATGGTACCCATTCGACTGTCTTTATAGACTGTCAATCATCACTCGCTCATTAGTTTCTTGTTGTTTTATAGTTGTTTTATAGCTTTTATTCGTCAATTGTCAGTGTGATGTCATGCGGTGGACTAAACTAGTGACGTGCGTAATAATGCGTGCCGCGTTGTGTTGTGCTCGTATAATGTCAGTTTTGCCTCAGAATAACTGATGACTTCGTAGACAGCTCACTAGACTGTGCGCTGTAAAACGTTGCAATCGATATTTGACTTTTTCTCTGTAAAATCTTAACGGATTTTTTAATAACTTTGCATCGTTTTAATCGTGAAAGAATGTTGCGCGTTACCGTAGTAAAGGTGCCCACATTGCCTTAAACGTGTGCGCACACTATTAGTTACCAGTTAGCGACTCTGCTACTGTGTTACTCCGATCTGGGCATTAGCGGCCGCGACGACGACGACGTTGAACGGAGGTCGAATTCTGCTTTGTCTCAGTTTTGACGTTGCTCGTTTTATGTGGCTTTACTGTCGAATAACGGCGGCCATTACCGTTTACGGTCATTGAGCAGTACACATATATGCTGTGACGAGAATAGCCGACGATCTGTGGACATTGCGCAGCAGGAGTTCCTGAGTACGACTCCTGCTGATATAGCGCCGGCGCCAACAACAGCCGTCTGAACGACGACCGCTGCGATGCTCATAAAGTGGCCGAAATGCAGTGTTGCGCGCACATTTTATGCTCGTTCCGGGACGCTGACAGTCGACGCCGCCCGCGTCTCGAGCAATATCTGCCACTTCAACAGTCGCAGCTGCACGCTGTCACAGAAGCCGACGTGAACTCGTATTCAGTTCATGTATTGTGCGTGATCTTGGTACACAATTACGAGTTCTGCTCCGTACAATGAGGCCGAAATTACCGCATCGTAATATGCTTATGCAAACTCTGTCATCTGTGAATAGCGTTTCGCTTTATTTAGTCGGAACGGGTGAGTATCGCCGTCTTTGTCTTTGTATCTCTCCGGCTGCAGCAAATTCAGTCGTCGTGGATCGGTATTTGTTGGTCTGATCACGGACGACTGGCTGTCGTGTCCTGCTCGAATTGAACGCTAATACTGTTTCTCTTTGCGTCCGTTTCTCAGCGCAAGCGATGTGTCGGTTAGGAGATGGTATCACTGATTGCTAATGGCGTCATGCTTCTGCTAGCCTCTCGTCTTCTTCTTGTCGACCGCCGCCGGCATCGACGTAGTTGGCCGTCACTAGTCGAGGATGAAACTCGTTCTGCCAGTAACCTTTGAATTCTCTTCGCTAGAAACGCTCAATACATGCTGACTGCACCTACTTTCATCGTGGCGCCATGGTCAAGCTAAAATATGTAGTTCGTTCGCAGTGCATGCGTCTGAAGTGACGCAAGACACGAGGAGATGAGGGGTGCATAACAAGCGATCAAACGCTGACGGATAGTCAGCTTAGTAAATTTCGTGTGAAATTATACAAAAAAACAAGGGCACCCGGAGACCGACGGAGAGTGCAGATCTCCGCCAAACAAATGCCGTGTGTTTGCAATGCAATACGGTTCACTTATTTCCTGTGCGATGGACAGTGACGGCTTCAGCAGGCCACGGCGGCAAGGGACGTGGCTGTTGCAGTGGTAAAAAGTACCGCTGAATTTTTCCAGTATTCTGATCTTCGCGATCCAGAAGAGGACGACTTCCAAAATTTAACCATTTTTTCCTTGTCCGACGATAAATCTCTGGTAGAATAGGCATGAATATTTGATCCGTAGTTTCTACGCGAAGCTGCTCAAAGACAAACAGACAGACAGGCAAACGAACGCCGGATATTACATAGCCTCCTGGCGGAGACAATTAGAGAAAAAGAACTGCAGGCAAACCGATGAGCATACGAAATACGATATGCACCCCAGAGTCCGTAACTGATTGATTGATTGAGTAGAGCAGAGATGCATTTGATTTCGGTGCGGAGATATAAGTTTTTCCAAGCAGCCGATTGCAATGGTGCTGGCACCCAAACTTACGACACCAGGAGAAAATATACACTAGAACTAACCCTAAGGTAAACCGATCCTATATACGAAAAAAACGCACACAAACCTAAGTCAATAGGCCAGTAGTTCACTACTCACTAGTAAGAACACATGGGTGTGCTTATAATAGTGCAGTACACAATGTGGCACACGATATCATATAGCCAAGATAAAGAACAGTTCAGATAAGAAATCGATCATAGATCGAGGGCTAGCCGAAATCCGGATCAAGGTCAAAAGTCATATAGTCGAACAGGATGTGGTATATTCAAAATACGATGTGATTCAATCGTGCAATTAAAACAGACGTACGAATGTTTTGATACGTGCCCAGAGTCGGTCCGGATCCGGAGTTTTGATTTGGAGCCCGGATCAGGTTGAGTTCCGAAATCTATTGAAAACGTCCATGTCCGACGCTACATAGTTAATTTTCATAAAGATCCAGTCAGTTTCTACAGAGATATAAGCAAAAGTGTTGAGAAATGCCTTATCTCGCAATGCTGAAAAATCCGTTAAAAAAGTCCTGGATCCGGACCCGGAAGCGGACGACTTCCAAAGTTTAATCAGTTCTTCGTGTGGCCGGTGCTTACCTGTACGTAAAGTTTGGTGAAGATTGCTCTTAAACTGTGACCCGTGAGCGCGAACAGACAAACAAACAATGCGACAATGCGACAGACAAACGCTAATAACAAACATGCTAGTCGAAATATCCATTTCATGACATTTCGTCCAGCAGTAATCTTCTATCTTAAGCCCGGTAAACACTATCCGTGTTCACGGCCTGTGAACACAAGTACTGTGTACCGGGCTTTATGCAGGCGATCATCAAAGTTTAGATGTTGTCTACTGGAGGGCAGAGGGACACAGAGTCCGTAGAGACAGTCCGCAGAAAACTGGCGGCATACAATATCGCAAGAGACCAGATTACGCGACAGTGCTGCAGCAAAATTAGCTCAGCTCACTATGTCACTGCAGTCTATGAGAAAAGCTTATCGGCTGAAACATTTTGCATTATCTTACTACTTTATTGCCTCAATGTTGTCTAATAAAGTAAGGCGTTATTCAACTGGAAACAGTCGATAGAGCACGCAGTTACGCCGGGTTCGCCGGCGCCGTGATTTGTGGAGTCGTCGGCGACGGTCCGTTCATACTGCAGCGACAGAATTGCGATTCAGTTCTCTGTTTCCGCAATCTGCTCGTGCCGAGAGACGACACGAGCTATGGATGAAGGACCGAGGTCATCTAGTCATCGACGGATGTGCTGTGCTGGTCGATGTGTTTAGTCTACGCCGGCGCCGTCATTTCCGCGCCGCTCTATTACGCCGTACGTCATGCCTCGCCGGACACCGGGCGTCGCCGGTGTATAGCCGTGGCACGCCACCATTACTGGTCAACGATTGATGCGGTCGCCAGGGCCTGTCACTGAACCCGCCGGCGCCCGCCGGGTGACGGCCGTAAATCTCGTCGCCGACGAGAGAGATTAATAAATTGCACCGCGCATCGCAAGTGCTGTCTGGACTAAATTCGTAATCATGAATTGCGAGAATGAACGGGCAGACAGAGAGAGATCGCCGTGGTCGTCTGTATGATCCTCGCACGGATCGTAAACGGCAACGGCGCAATTTGGTCTATGTACATTTTATGTGGCTCCGCTGCTACTGTTCTAACCTACATATGGCCGAGTAGCCACTGTTTATTGTCCAACGGGCAATCAATCAATGAACTGCGCCGCCAAATAACTGTACGTGCGCTTTGCCCGTAAATCAGGACCGAACGATTACGCCATTCGCTCTCTCGGTGACATCGTGGACAATGCGGATGTCATCACGGCGAGTAACAATATGGATTCCAGCAGTAGTAACCAACAACACAAACGTGATTGCAATGTTTTGTGGGCTGTCAGCGATTCTCAATCACTCAGGTAATGTTACATACTTTGATACAAGACATTATACTAGCGAAGTACACTTAGGGTGTGAACGTCAGAAATAAAATGGCACAAAGTGGAGATATCAAAGGAGAGCGATTCCTCGAAGTTCATGATTTCGCTCGGGCCACATAATTTCCAATGTTTAAATGAGAAATCCTGCTACATTATTTCTGTCGTATGACTGACAAATTACACAGAAATAAAGATTTGTCGCAGAAGAATGACGTCAAGTAGACAAACCGGCCGAAGAATAATTGTGTAAATACCAAGTATGCAGTGTAGTAGTAATTTAGTAGTATTAGTAATTTTATTTGCATGAAAAACCACTCGAAAAAGACAGTAAAAGGTATGAATATAACGAAAAAATATACAATATTATTTATGCAATCCCAAACTTACACCATGCAAACAAGGCCGTCATAGAAGTTGCAGAACTTATAGTCTAAGGACCTTAATTGTAAGCTAACTGATACGCTACTTTACGTAATTTTGTGTTAGTTGTAACTACTGACGAGATGGGTCGGGTGAAGGTCAAGGGTCAAGGACAAAGTTTAACGTCACACGTTGACCTTGACCCTGCGTTCTGTGTAACTTCACGTGACCATATCCTGACAAATCACAGGCGGCTACCGTAGTTACTCGTATGGCAATGGCCGTATTACAGCGGTCAGCTATAGCCGCAGAAGTGACTGTGCCGTTACCCAGTGCGACGCTCGTTTTAATTTTTTTCCACGTTTTCAGTGCAAGAAGACGGTTTGTCACCAGTTGTACGAGCTGACGGCGAATTGGTCAAAAATTAAATTAACATGCCTTTATCACGTTGAAAACGCAGCTTTTGAAAAGGACAGTACGTTCAGTGCGGAAATAATATACGATGCCGGTGCTCGACGAGCGAGGAGTAAATTAAGTTAGTGGCGAGCCGCAGCTGCCGCAGCAATTGTCGACCGTAATCTGCTGTTCTCGCAAAGCACAAAATGCTCCAGTGAATGGTGGACAAGCCAGACGTGAATCTACAGGATTCACGAACGCTTGCCAGTCTACAGCCGTAGACTCCTTGAATCCATTATCTGGAGACGCAGTGACGGCTCAAGTAGGCGGCCGTGTCACTTGCAGCCGTCTTTTAACAGACAAACGCTGAAAGCTTTACGATTTCCGTGCCGGAAAGTAACTGATATAGTGACTTCGGTGGCATCGGCTTACTGTTTACGTGTACCGAGTGAAAATACTTCGCACCAACATGCAGAACAGTACAAAGAAAAAAACTCCATTAATTTCAAACGTTTAAAACAACAGTCTGATGTACATTCATATTTAATGTGTATGTTCCGGGTTTCGACGCTGTCATATTTCGGACTCACAATGCTCGAGAGTTTAGCCTTTCGGTCTCTTTTTGCACTGTCGTGGGCTGTCCCAAATAACTAATATTCCAGCCCGCAATTAAGATAATACGTAACGCTAATGTTTATTTTTGCAGAGACAGCCGGGCCTTTCTTTACTGATATACTGATACACTGTTAGTGACTTGAGCACTGGCAAGTGGCGAGGACTCTTGTTAGTGGTATTAGACTTTCACTATGGAGTTTTTTATCAGTCGGTCTTGGTCTTGATCTTTAGAGAAAGCAGTTATGTTAAATCCACAATTGCGACATGTCTGTGGTTGCGGCCCTATAGTTAATACATACAGCGTATTGCACATCGGCTTTCGTGCAGTCGGCGAGCGTGGGCCTTATTGCGCGCGTAATTTCCATCAGTCAATCTTAGTGTTTACAAGACCATGAAGCCCGGCAAATATACCGTAATTGCACCAGTCCCGTTCCGGAAACTAGTAGATCACGTGACCGACTGGCGAGCAGCTGGCGCTCGGTACAAGTACATAATTTTCGGCTCGAGACGGGGCTCGCTGACATAAGTACGTATGCAATGGATGCGTGGTCGGCTGCGGTTAAGCGGCTGCAGAGGGACGGCGTATCGCGACGGTCGATGTATGTTTTCAGGAGGACGCGCTGCGCGTCGGCCGATGGCACTCGTCGTAGATCGGTCTGCGCGATCGATGTAGGCGCGGTCGGTCGGTCGGCGTCACCGTTCAGCGACCTTGTCTCCGTCGAGCCACACACTCCCACAGAGCTCGTCCGCCTTTGTGTGCAGCTCAGTTATTTCTATCCGTTCAGCGTTCATCACGACTTGACCTTCATCCACTTCTGCGGACACAGCAGGAAGAGACCGGACCAGTGCGCCTTATGCGATTGGTCTACGATGGATGAGAGTGTCGATAGCCGAAACGATATGCCCTGGACCATGCGCAGTAAATTGGTCGCAGCCTATCTTCGCAGAGTTTAATACTTTTAGGCCGTCCGACGTTAGTCGGGAAGGCCTTCAGTTTTACCAATGAACTTTTTCTTTTCTTTCATTCTTTCTTTTTTATCAATCCACCGTGCTCAGCAGCCGCGCAGTTGATGGCCATCAAATATATTCCGGAGGTTCGGTCGTAAGTAAAGCTTCAACAATTGATCCAGAGATCTCGCCCACCCTCTCCTAATTTTTACATGGGTCAAAAAGTGCGAAATTTGGCGTTGTTTTCAACATCACTCAATTTTGAGCCGCATGCGTTTGAATATGCAGCAAGATAGCCGAACTCTGAAAAATTTCTTCTGTAGAAATGATCGGCCTATGCCTCCGCCAAGTTTGGTGAAGTGTGAAGTTAGGTTTAAGCACCCCTGGGAACCGTTCGGTAAAAGTGTGTGCCCCACAGCCTAAACTTGCATGGCGAAAATGTGCTAAATCGTCAATAACTTAGCCCCGGATTATTCAATTTCGCTAAAATTATGTAAATAGTTTAAACGCGAAGTGCTGTAGGAGTTCAAGGTCAAACGTTCAAAGGCCAAGGTCACAGCGTGACATAACGTGTGCAAAAAATCGCAAAATTATCAATAATTTAGCCGGCGATTGCTCGATTTCGCTCAAATTTCGTACATATTTTGATCACATGAAGTCTTGGTGTACCACAAGCTTTCAAGGTCAATGGGTCAAAGGTCAAGATAAAAAACGCTATAATTCATGCACGGATAAGTTGTCGAAGGTCATACTTGATGAAAATTATCCCAGAGCCAAGCGCAACGCGTAACACATGTTCAAAGTCATTAGGTAAATATTGAAATCGCAATAACTCTGGCGCGGATTGCTCGATTGCGTTCACAATTTGGTACAGTTTCATCACGTCACAGGTGATCACTGCAAATGTTCATGATAATGTATCAGTAGCAAAATGCTATAATACAGCAATAGATAGGTTCAGCGACTTAAAACGGCATGATGTAGTAATTAAAGCGGAAAAGGTGTCAAGTTGCAATGCATTCGCAGTTGCCACGTTTTCTGGCTATAGAAATTATTATGCGACTTCTCCTATGAATGGCAGCAATGTGCATTGCGTCGGGTCCGTCCGTCGTAATTTTACCAGTAATTTTATGTGCAGGTAATGAGAACTACTCTGGTGATATAATGAAACACGGAATATGGTATAAGATGAAGTATTTTGGAGAAAGTTCTTTGTAGTGCAACTCTCAAACATGCGTCCTGGGTATTTGCAGCAAAGCCTAACAGTTTTAGGCACTGCTTGCTGAACAGATTTTTTTTGGCTTGGGCCGGTTTTTAGACAGTACCATTCAAAACTGTGCAACTCCTAATTTTGTCATTTTATTGCGCCATTCGGCACCAGAACTTGCTGAATGGGTAATTGCAAATTTGTTTATGCAACAGTCAGACGAACAGACAGACAGAGCCAATGCTTAATGTCTTTCTCTATGCCCCTCGTGATAACTTAGCGTAGTACATTGCGTGTTGATGTCACAGAGTGCACTGTGCGATGCATTAGTCGATCCATTTAGCGTTATATGTCGCCTTGAACGAGAAGCGAGTAGTAGAAGCCAACCTTTGTTAACAATGTTATCGAGAGTGCACCGCCAGACTGTCGGACAACGTCGTGTACTATATGACACTCAAGACCACGTGCTCTATATCATCATCCTTACCAAAGGACGTATCGTAACCGTATAATTCTATCACAGCCGCTCTGCCCATTTTCTATATAACCGTAGCTTTCTAGTCGTCAGTAACTCAAAAGTCACTGAACGTAATGTGATGTATAATGCAGTCTTAATCGTTTCCTCAGGGCCATGCCACACGCCACACATTGTCGGCCTCTGTTTTGATGCTGTTTTGTCGGAAAGCCAAGCCATGCGTTTTTCATTATCTCAGCCGAGGTTCGTCTGTCTGTCTGTTAGCAACTTTACGTAAAACTACTGATCGGATTTTCACAAAAATTTTACCACAGAGGTAACTTTAGAGAGGGAAGATACCATTAAATGTTGGAAGTCATCTGCTTCTGATCCGGATCCAGGAATTTGTAAAGATTCTTCGACATTGCAAGATAGGGCAGTTTTCACAATTTTGCTCATCTATCGGGAAAACTAATCGAATCAGAGCTATAGCTTTGGACAAAGATCGCCATTACGTTTTGGCAGTCATCTGGATATCAGGACCAGATCCCCCTTGGCGGACGTCTGCACGCTCTTGTTGTCGTAGAATTGACACGTGATGTAATAACGAATATTCTTTAATGTATTTTGGCTGATATCAGCTGTAGGTTCTCCTTGTCGCCAAAATGACAACCGACATTGTCTGCCGACATCGTGTGGCACGGCCCTTACTCCATCGCTGGAATTTATTGATTATGCTTCACGAGAAGTTATGACTTGTAATTTAACGACGGAAACTAGACTACTGGGAACTCCCATTCCGAGACTACGAAATTCTGCCCCCTCCCTGCGAACAAAAATGTTTCCAAAGTGGAAGGTTCTGCAACTTTACACGTGTTTTCGCCTGCTATGACTGGACCTAAATCAATCTGTTCTCTCGCTCTGAGTCATACTGCGGTAAACTTACGTCGACAAAAAAACAGCTGAATGCGGGCGGCACAAAATTTTTGCGGAACAACGTCTATCAGCGATCAATAATAATGGTCTGTGTGACGGTCGGGCGTCAGTCTAGGCCAGTGACAACCAGTCAGCCGATAGTGACGTCCAGTGATTGAGACTTTGTCATCGTCGTCGTCGTTTGCTTCGCTTCAGAACGTCGTCTCCGTCAGCCGAACGACCGCCAGCGTCACAGCGGCGTCGGCGACCGATCCGCTCGACTGTCTCCCGACGCCCCTTAGATAGATAGACCTCCAGGGGGCTAAAACAAACGCGACCAGCCGGCACCGGCCGTACATCCACCCGACCGCCGCCAGTCCGGGTCGCCCGGGGCCCAGACCGCGGCCTGCCTGGATCGCCGACGAGCTGTTGACCGCGTACATGACCGACGTCGAAGAACGATCACTAAGAGTGTCGGAGAATTGCAGTTCAGACGATAAAGTTGCAGCATCGACCTTTTTGATCGGATGACAATCCACTGTCATTCGTGCAGTGCAGCCCAAATATCCTGGGACATCAGCTGATTTCTCTGTCCAGTATACCTGACCAACGCGTTTCGCAATAAAATAGCTGAATATCAGTCGGACTGCACGCTTTTCAAACAGTCTTTCAACAACGCTGGAAAGTTTCAGCATTTTTTCCAAATTGACACAGGTTTTAATCTGTTTTAAATAAACAATCTTACTTGATTATTGGTAAGAGTAAGTAGTTTTATAATGTATGCGTGTATGTGTGTATGTAATGTAGTTATGTATGTATAGCATGATCCATAGAAATACAAAAACGCATAAAAGTAGAGAATATATGTAACAGGAACAGTTCTTTTTCAAACCGATACACTGCATTTTTCACATCGCCAGTGCATCTTCGTGTGAAATTAATATGATCAATTTTATCTGTTTTATATATACGTGTTTTTCATCTTTATTCATGAATTTCTTGCGTCGCTGGTGTTCGAAAATATCTACGGCGAATTCTGTCAGATCTGCGTAAATAAATATTAACGCGTCGAGGACTCGAGCTATTATCTTGACAAGTTAAGCAAACATTTTTTGTGTTGTCAGCGATCATATGTAAAGATATTAATGTATCGGAATATCATCGCAATCAAATTTTCGTAGTATTACTGCACCTGAATACGAGGAATGTATATAAACATTTGATAAAACATTTGAGTTTAAAGTAAATAATTTGTTATATTTGAAAGAAACTTTATCACCATAAATCATGCTGTTTTGTTACAATCTTATATAATTTGCAAAATTTGCCGGCTGTCACTGTGTAATTTCGTTTAAGATATTGTTAAAATGTTGGTTATTTGGCAGGCAAATGATGTGAACTGGCGATGTGGCAAGACATTGCATCAAAACGGCGTCGTCAGTCGTGTGTTCCAGGTGAAACAGTATCTGCTACAGGAAGAGGCGAGATTGGCACTCCAACAGGTACGCAGAAAACGTCAACTTGAACTTCGGAACATGCGATTCATGTCTTTCATTGTGATTTACCTTGTGCGGCCTCCCGGCGAGATCACCCCCAGCGAAGCCCAGGGATTAGCGGACCTAGTCCACGATGAAGCCCGTCCTATTTTCCCTAATCCTAGATTAATCATTCTTGAATGCATTCAGGCTGTATCGACTGTCTGCTGATCCAGCAGATTCCATCTGTTGACTAGCCTATTCGAAAAAATGCCTAGTGATATCCCTGGTGCACCGAGTTTTTCTCAGTTTCAAACTGTGACACCTAGTACCTTTCGTGTTTTCATTCCAATATGTGATAATCCCTTAAATATCCCAAATAATCCAATTGCGTTGTCATCTTCGTTGCGTTCGCTAACTAATGGCCTTTTTGCGCGCTTTGGCATCTGCAGAAGGTACATTTGTTTGACTGAGGTTGTGGAGAGGCGTAGTGACGTTATTTTTGTTTTTAGCCTGACGCCGTGTAAAAAAGTTTCTTATTAGGCCGCCCGACATCGTATGTCGAAAGGCCCTAATAAACGCTGCCGTACTTTTTGGCAGAGCTTCGCCTCTCCAGACAGTGCCGCTGCCGCCAATTAAATGTGTACCAGAGGTTCGATCATGTGTGACACCACCCGAAAGTACAGAGACATCTCCCCACCTCTCCCCTAATTTTTACAGGGAGTCGAAAAGTGCGTTATTGGGCCTTGTCACTCAACGAGTCTCGACTTTGAGCCGCTGTCGTTCGGAAACAGAGTGAGAAATCTGTACCATTTTTAACTTAGTGTGTAGCGATCACTGGATAATGTGTCCAACAAATTTGGTGCAGATCCGTTCACGCCCATTTCATAACACCTATGCCGTTTTGAGGTACCTCTAAAAACCGACTTAATAGCCTTGCTTAATCGTAAGTAACTCAGCCGCACATGTACCGATCGTCTAGAAGAAATTTTGCGCGCTGGTCGCTGTGATATCCCGCAAACGAGCTTTGAAAATTTACTTCCGGTTAAATCAAATATGGCCGACAGCGGGTTAAAGTGCCATTTTGGTTTTATCGCTTAATGACGCTCATGTTTGAACCGTCCTTGCTTCGAAACGGAGTAAGATATCTGGACTCTTTTTGAACTTGGTGTGTACTGATGATCGGAGAATGTTCCCAACAAATTTGGGGTGCAGATCAGTTTACGCCCTTTTCAAAACACCTATGTCGTTTTGAGGGCGCCCCTAAAAACCGACGAAAAAGCTGTAAGTAAAGTAAATAATCGATAACTCAGCTGCGGATTGATCGATCTCGCTCAAATTTGGTATATACTTGGTCACATGACACCCGATCTACTGCGAATGTTTAAGGTCAAGAGGTCATTGGTCAAGGTGACAGCGTGACATAACGTATCTGCAGCAAAAACGCTATAAGTCTGGAACGGATAGCTTGACTAAATTCAAACTTGGTGAAAATTATCCCAGAGCCGAGCGCAACGTAACACATGTTCAAGGTCATTAGGTCACATATTGAAATCAACTCCGCCGTGAATTGTTCGATTGTGCTTAAATTCAGTACACAGTTTCACCACATCACAGGTGATACACTACAAATGTTCAAGGTTAAATGCCAGAGATCAAGGTCATGGGGTCAAAAGTCAAGGTCACAGCGTACCGTAACGTATCACCAGTAAAAACGCTATAAGACAGCAACAGATATTCTGATCGAGTTAAAACTTAACGTGGGCGTAGTTATTAAAGGGGATATACCAGGTGAACCAAAAAAATCCCCCCTACGACTTTTGTTGATATTACAGCAATG
>Ga0066192_1000131_pt1 | contig 12488 bp, 10 predicted proteins | sample WorMetvacBELIZE1_FD_58707 | JGI IMG/M metagenome (GOLD analysis project Ga0066192, IMG submission 58707) | Marine gutless worms symbiont microbial communities from Max Planck institute for Marine Microbiology, Germany - Olavius vacuus BELIZE.1... | ecosystem: Host-associated > Annelida >... | reverse complement strand
GAAGCTACCCACTGCCAGAGAACCGGCTTCTAGGCCAAAGCAAGCCGCAGGCCCTACAGTTAGAGCTGTCAACAACTGGTCAAGCTCTAAATCACCTTCGTCCATTAAACGAAGCGCTAACGGTAACAACACTTCTACGTTAGCCATGCCGGGTTCGGTTGCTGCAAACGGCGCGACTTTCGCCATCTTTTCATGAGGCTGGTGATCTGAACAAATGGCATTAATGACACCTGTTTTCAGCCCCTCAATCAACGTCAATCGATCATTCTCGGAGCGAAGCGGGGGCAGCACATGGAACTGACCATCGAACTCTTTGAGCACTTCATCGGTCAATAACAAGTTATGCAGCGCTACGTCACATGTCACATCCAAGCCCGATGCTTTCGCATCAGCAATCATTTCAACCGACTTCGCACAAGACAAGCGAGCAAAGTGCGCGCGAACGCCAGTTTTCTCGACCAACAGCAAATCACGCATCAAAGCGATGGTTTCTGCCGTTTCAGGGATACCCGCTAGACCATGCATAGTCGACATCATGCCTTCGTGCGCACAGCCACCTTCCGATAGACTGCTGTCATTCGGATGAAACACGACGAGTAAGTCATGGGTTGCTGCGTATTCCAAAGCACGGGACAAGACACGATTGCTTGCCAGATCATGGCCATGGTTTGACAAAGCCACACAACCCGCATCCGTTAACGCCACCATGTTACTCAGTTGCTCACCTTGCAACCCTTGAGTCAGAGCACCGATCGGAAACACATTCGCCATGCCCGCTTCGTCTGCTTTATCTTGGATCAATGCCGCTACTGCAGGTGTATCAACAATTGGCTTCGTATTTGGCGGGCATACCAATGTGGTCACACCACCCGATACTGCCGCACGACCTTCTGAAGCAATCGTGCCCTTTTGCGAGTAACCTGGTTCACGCAACGCAACCGCAGTATCTACCAAACCAGGCAATATCCATTTACCCGATACATCGAGCACTTCCGCGTCGTCAAAACCTGCTGGCGCCTCACCCATTGCAACAATTCGATGATCTTCGATAAACAGATCAATCACCGCGTCTAAATTCTGGCTTGGGTCAATAACGCGACCGTTACTTATGCGAAGTTTCATATTAGCCCTCATCTCCCACAGCCTGTTGCTCTTGAACTTGGCCACTCATAGCCATCGACATAACCGCCATACGCACCGCGATGCCATTGGTCACCTGATCCAGAATTACCGCACGGTCGCCATCCGCTACTTCCGATGAAATCTCTACACCTCGGTTAATTGGCCCTGGGTGCATGACGATGGCATCTGGTTTGGCCCAAGATAGACTCTCTTCCGTCAAGCCATACAAGCGATAAAACTCGCTTTCGCTCGGCAACAATGCGCCAGCCATACGCTCTTTCTGCAAGCGCAACATGACCACAACGTCCACATCCTCCAAGCCTGCTTTCAGGTCATGGCAGATGTTAGCGCCCATATCACGGAAAAACTCAGGTACTAAGGTTTTCGGCCCAACCAGACGAATGTCTTCAACACCTAAGGTTTTCAAGGCATGCAATTCTGAACGTGCTACTCGGGAATGAAGAATATCGCCAACGATGGCAACTTTAAGGCCTTCAAATTGACCTTTGTGTCGACGAATGGTCAACATATCCAGCATCGCCTGCGTCGGATGAGCATGACGACCATCCCCAGCGTTGATGATGGCAACATTTGGCGAGCAATGCTCAGCAATGAAATGCGGCGCTCCGCTGTCTTGGTGGCGCACAACGAACATATCACTTTGCATCGCTTCAAGGTTCTGCAGGGTATCCAGTAAGGATTCACCTTTCGAGGTCGCTGAGGTAGCAATATTGAGGTTAATGACGTCAGCAGACAGGCGTTTAGCAGCCAGCTCAAAGGTCGTTCGCGTACGAGTGGAATTTTCGAAGAATAGATTAACAACCGTTTTACCTCGTAGAAGAGGTACTTTCTTAACGGACTGTTCACCCATGGATAGGAAAGATTCTGCGCGGTCGAGAATCTCCGTTAGAATTTCTTTACTTAAGCCATCTAAGGTTAGAAAGTGCTTTAGTTGACCTTGTTCGTTTAACTGTAACGCCCGAGGGTCGGATCGCATCATAGTTTGCTTTCCTCAATCACTATGTATGATAGGAAAATGCCCGGCACAGACTAAGCTGCAACCGGGCATTCGTGGGCTAGATGGTCAATTTGGCAAGAATTATCGCCAAACATCACCTTATTAGCGAACCACTGTATCCAAGTCCTAATTGTCGTATGACTTGCCCAAAAAATAAAGCTCCCGCCCTATTTTTAATGGGTTTCAATCACAGAAACTGCCAATGGTGTAGGGCCTGACAGTTTTACACGTTGATTTGACTTCAACGACAGCTGCTCTCCCACCACATCGGCGCGTATTGGCAGCTCTCGGCTGTTTAAGTCAAACAAAATCGCCAAAGTGATGCTGGCTGGACGACCAAAGTCAAAAATCTCATTCATGGCAGCACGAATGGTGCGCCCAGACATCAATACATCGTCCACTAAAATAACATGACGGTCTTCTAATGCTGGTAGCTGTGTGTGCCCAACCTTTGGGTTCAGACCAGCACGAGTGAAGTCGTCTCGGTAAAAAGTAATATCCAATGTCGCCAACTCTTCATCCGTCGGTACGGCATCGAGAATTTCATTCGCTACCCAAACACCACCGGAGTGGATACCCACAACGATAGGGTTATCAATATGGTGCTGCTGACAGTATTGCGCCAGTTGCTGCTTCATGGAGGCCAGCGCTTTATCAAGATCCAACGTCATGTGTGATGCTTATCCTTGGTCAATCAATCGGAGCTGGCCGTCTGCTGCGCAAACCATGATTCCAAAATCATTTGTGCAGCCAACCCATCGACTGAGTTTTCTTTAAAGTTACGGTTGCCGCCTTGAGCAATCACTTGCCCTTTTGCCTCATAGGAGGACAGACGTTCATCCATCATATGGTATGGGCGGTTGTAACGTCCATGGAGACGTTTCGCAAATTTTCGTGCCCGTTGACACATCTCATTTTCGCTACCATCCATATTTAACGGCAAGCCGACCACAAAAGCATCCGGTTGCCATTCTTCAACTAGTGCACTAATCATATCCCAGTTAGGAATACCATCAGTGGCTTTAAGTGGCGCAAGCGGGCGGCCTTGCCCTGTCAGGCTTTGGCCAATGGCAACCCCAATGCGGGTCGTACCAAAATCAAACCCCAATACCGCGATCGCAGTATTGGGGTTCGTTGACGTCTTTGATGTGGACGTTTCAGTCATCAAGCATGTCCTATATCCGGCGATAGTAAACTCATATCTAAGCCTAGGACCTTGGTTGCAGCAGTAAACTGCATGTCACTAGGCGTATTAAATAATACGTCTAAATCTGCCTCGCACACCAGCCAATCATTATTGGCAATTTCGCCTTCTAACTGCCCTTCTTCCCAACCGGCGCACCCTAAGGTAATCAAAAATGACTCCGGGCCATCGCCAGAAGCAATATGCTCAAGCGTTTCTAGCGAAGCTGAAAGACAGACATCATCGGTGACTCGTAAGGTATTTCCCCAGCACTTATCACTGCTGTGCAGAATAAAGCCACGTTCTGATTCCACTGGCCCACCCACTAAGATCTGTTCTGAGGTTAAGGTTGGCAGCGACATTTGCATACCAAGATGCTCTGCCAACTCACCAAAATCGACGTTTGATGGTCGATTAATCACAATGCCCATCGCACCCGTTTCCGTGTGCTCGCAGACATAAACCACCGTGTGTTCAAAGTTTGGATCATTCAAATGCGGCATAGAAATCAAAAAGTGATTCTTTAACGATTGGAATGTATTCGCCATAAACAACGCCCCCTTTAAAAATGACGCAAGAGCTCGCGCCTAAATCCTTCGATCAAATAAACGCTCTTTCTCTAACTCTGAAAATCGAAGGTCGTAATGCCAGTATAGGACAATCAATTCATTTGCCCACTGATAAGTTTCTTTTATCTGAATTATCCTTCATTTTATAAAAAATGCTGGTAAACTAATAAAATTCAACCAAATGGTTAATTAAAACCTTATTTTTCACCCACTGAGCACGAAAGTAGGACCGTCACTTGCACCACAAATCTCAACAAATTAGTTTAGAGACATGGCGTGATCAGTATCTCGAAGAAACCATCGATCTGCGCTATTTCTTTCATAATGGCTGGTCGTCCTAGGCCTTTCCTATATTTGCGTCAATTCACTTTTTAACTGACTGAGCTATGCTCTAGTCCATATTGAACACGTTCATAGGAAATTCGTCATGATTTTAGAAGCTGTCGATTACCAAAGCCCAACTGCCGCTCAAGACTTCGTTAAATCCCTACGTGAGACAGGGTTCGGCGTCCTGAAAAACCACCCTATTCGCCAACAGTTGGTCTCTGATATTTACAAAAACTGGCATGACTTTTTTAATAGCGAAGAAAAGCACAACTTTCGCTACAACGTCGGAACACAAGATGGCTACTTCCCGCCCGATGTCTCTGAAACGGCAAAAGGTCACAGTAAGAAAGACATCAAGGAATATTTCCATTATTACCCGTGGGGACAGTGCCCAACGGCACACAAAGCAGAGCTGGCTCAGTACTATCAAGAGGCCAATCAGCTTGCTGAGCAACTATTAGGATGGATCGAGCAATACACGCCTAGCGATATAGCAAGTCACTACTCTCAACCTCTGTCCAGCATGATTGAAAAAAGCGATCAGACTTTGTTACGGGTTTTGCACTACCCACCATTGAAAGGTGATGAGGAGTTAGGTGCGATCCGCGCAGGTGCGCACGAAGACATCAACTTGATTACCATTTTGCCAGCAGCGAATGAACCTGGACTTCAAGTACAGCTTAAAAATGGCGATTGGATCGATGTGCCCTGTGACTTCGGCAACCTGATCGTCAACATTGGCGACATGTTACAAGAAGCGTCTGCGGGATACTTTCCTTCTACTTCCCATAGGGTCATCAACCCGGAAGGCACTGATAAAACCAAAGCAAGGATTTCTCTACCACTATTTCTTCACCCAAGGCCTGATGTGAAATTATCTGAGCGCCATACAGCAGGCACATACCTGCATGAACGTTTAGTGGAACTTGGCGTTATCTAAACCCAGCACAGAGATAAGACACGACCTAGTGTCTTATCTCTGGTTCACTAAAATACAGCCTTGACCAGTAAGCCCCCACCCGACAACACCAGCATTCCCATCGCTAATCGTTTTACTACATCCGCCTCCAAAAGAGAGAGCAAAAAGCGTCTTGATAAATAGGTTCCAGCCAGCACCAGTGGTGCACCAATCAATGACACGAATTGCACTTCTGATGAGATAGACTCGGTGACAAGTGACATACCTGTTCTAAATGCGGCTAACAACAAGAACAAACTGAGCAACGTCGCTCTGATCACAATTAAGGGCACAGGTTGACGATACATTAGATAAGATATCGGTGGCCCTGCTGTCGAAAAAAGGCCACTTAGCAACCCAGCAAAGACACCACTCAACGCAAAATGCCAGCTAGGAGAAGGCGTCTTGAGCGGATCGGGTTTTAACATTGAACTGACGCAAACAAGGATCATCACGATGCCCAATAATCCCTGTAGCACATTCAATGCCGCTTGCCCCAAATGATCGAGCCAGTACAAACCAACCGCCACCATCGGAAGAGCGACACTTAGAAATACCCACATAGAGCGAAATCGCGCCTGTCGCCACACTCCACCGTATAGACCTGACGCTCCATTCACTAAGCTCAGCAAGCTGGCGATAAATGCCAATTCCGGAATCGTCATTAATTCCAGCGCCCCACCGATGCCCAGTACGATCAAACCAAAGCCGAAACCTGTTGCCGTCTGGATATATGTCCCGAGAGCAATGACCGACAACAACATCAACAATGAGATATCCAATACCGTTCTCCAACCTAGAGCATGAAACCTGCATATTTGGACTACGAGACAACACTTTAAGACTATCAATCAAGTATTACTCGCAAGAACCGCCTATGTTAATTCACGCAGATGATAATCTTTCTTATTTTCTGCCATTCATACAATAACAAGGGAGTTTGCCATGAAAGCAGCGGTTGCTAATACCTTCGGCTCAATTCTTAACATCGAAGATGTCCAGAAGCCTACCATTGAACCTCACCAAGTGTTGGTAAAAATCCACGCCTGTGGTGTCTGCCATACGGATCTACATGCCTGTCATGGAGACTGGCCAGTAAAGCCCACATTACCTCTTATTCCGGGTCATGAAGGAGTGGGTGAAATCGTGGAAATTGGCTCCGCCGTCTCCCACCTCGCACTGGGTGACCGAGTCGGTATCCCTTGGCTTTACAGTGCTTGTGGCCATTGTGAATACTGCCTGGCTGGGCAAGAAAGTCTATGTTTATCGCAGCAGAACGCTGGCTACTCTGTTGCAGGCGGTTATGCAGAATACTGCGCTGCACATGCGGACTATGTCGTCAAAGTACCAACAGGGCTGAACTATGTCGATGCGGCGCCACTGTTCTGTGCGGGCGTAACCACCTACAAAGCCCTTAAAGTATCCGATGCTAAACCAGGTCAATGGGTCGCAATCTTTGGTATTGGGGGCTTAGGACATTTAGCCGTGCAATATGCCGTCGCCATGGGGCTCAGAGTAGTGGCTGTCGACACTGGAGACGCCAAGCGTGAACTAGCAACCTCCTTGGGCGCGGAATATTTCTTTGACTTTATGACGGATAATGTCGTGGAAGACATCAAAGCGACCACCGGTGGTGTGCATGGCAGTGTCTGTACAGCGGTTAGTAAAGCAGGCTTCCGCCAAAGCTATGACGTCGTTCGTCGTGGTGGTAAGTGTGTATTAGTAGGCCTACCTCCAGAGGACATGCCGCTGCCTATTTTTGACACGGTATTAAACGGTGTCAGTGTAGTGGGCTCCATCGTAGGTACTCGAAAAGATCTTGAAGAGTGCCTAGAATTCGCGGCTCGCGGCAAAGTAAAAGCCATCATTACCGAGAAGAAACTGGATGACATTAACGCCATTTTCCAAGATATGGAGAAAGGTGAAATTACCGGGCGTATCGTAATGTCTCTAACTTAAAGAAGCCGACTTGCAGCGCTGCAAAATACCGCGCTACCTTAGATCGACACATAAACCAAATTCATAACTCATATGCGGCGATTTTGTTCATAAAATCGCCGCTTCTTCTATTATCACTTCCTTATTTTGTGATACCTTAGCCCGTCTTTGAACATTGTTTGCATTTTTACCGCCAACACACGTCATGGATGACTTAATTAAGGGGGTTTTGTGTTTTTTCAGCGAGCGCTGTGGTTTCTGCTGCTGTCCATTATTGGTTGCTTTTCAGGGCTATCATCGGCCCAAACGTTAACTCTTCCCGTTGAGGACTACCCACCTTACATAACGGTTGATGAATCCTCTAACAGCATTTCAGGCATGGACATTCGTGTTACCCAAGCGGCATTTGCCGCGGTTGGTATTCAAGTTTCATTTGAAACAGCACCATGGCAGGCTATTTTGCAAGGCATTGAATCGGGCGAGTTTGCTGGCACAGTCAGTTGTGCTCGTCGACCTGAGCGCGCCCCATATATGCTGTTTAGCAATGAAGTCAGCACCAGTAGTCGTGTGCTCATCAGCCGCCCATCGTTTGCAACAGACCACATTGAAAGCATATATGATCTGAACTCTTTCCGCGTGATTTCAGTAGAACAGTGGGACATGGAACAACAGCTGACCGAGCTAAACATTGAACATTCAACGGTTCAAGGTATTTCAGAAGGGCTTGAATCCATCATGGCTGGGCAAAGTGATGTCTTTTTTGTTTCGCGCTACCCAGTGTTGCATCAAGCAAAAAAAGAGGGCCTGCAAAAGTCGATCAAAGTCAGTAGCCTTGTAGCAGAGCCCTTAGTGCCTTTGCACGTATGCTTAAGCAAAAACTACCCACAAGCACGAGAGCTTGTGCAAGCCTTCAACCAAGGGCTACAAATCATTAAACGTAACGGCACATTTCAAGCTATTCGAAATGAGTACCTTTAACCGCTCGCCTTAAATTGGGCAAGCGGGTAGGTGCCAGATTTCGTCTGCGTATTCTTGGATCGTGCGATCCGATGAAAACTTCGCCATACGAGCGGTATTCATAATAGCCATTCTCGCCCAGCGCGCCTTGTCTTGATACGCTTGCGCCACCAGTTCTTGGCACTCCACATAAGCACGGTAGTCAGCCAATACTTTAAAACGATCACCATGCTCTAGCAGTGCGGAGCGAATCTCATCAAATGCATGAGGCTCATTAGGACTAAAGTAGCCAGAACACAACCAGTCAATCGCGTTTTTAAGCTCTTCATCTCCATGGTAATAGTCATATGGGTTGTATCCATGTCGGTCCAAGGCCTGTACATCCTCTACTTTCAAGCCAAAGATAAAGATATTATCGTCACCGACCTCTTCTTTGATCTCAACATTGGCACCATCCAATGTGCCTATGGTTAACGCCCCATTCAATGCAAGCTTCATATTGCCTGTACCGGACGCCTCTTTCCCAGCTGTTGAGATCTGTTCAGACAAGTCCGCAGCAGGGATAATTTTCGCAGCCAAAGACACTCGATAATTTGGTAAAAACACGACCTTCAACTTACCTTGAACGCGCGCGTCATTATTAATGACATTCGCCACCGCGTTGATGGCATAGATGATCGCTTTCGCCAAGCCATAACCGGGCGCCGCCTTCGCACCAAAAATAAATACCCGTGGCACGATATCAAGATTAGGATCATTTAGTAGGCGATGATAAAGAGTCAGGATATTTAGCAGACTCAAATGCTGACGCTTGTATTCATGCAAGCGTTTGATCTGCACATCAAACATGGCCGTTGGGTCTACCTCGACGCCACATTCTGCTTTGATCACGTCAGCCAAACGCTGCTTATTTTGATGTTTGACGGCCATGAAAGCTTGCTGAAATGCTTGATCCTCTGCGAGCCCCTCTAGCTTGCGCAAGCGCTCTAGATTCTTAGGCCAATCTTGCTCAACACCATACTGTTCAAATAACTGTGCAAGCCCAGGGTTACAGTTCAGTAGCCAGCGACGCGGCGTAATGCCATTGGTTTTGTTAGTCAGCTTATCGGGATAGAACTCATTGAAACGAGCAAACAAATCGGTTTTCAAAAGCTCTGAGTGCAATGCCGCTACACCGTTCACTTTGTGACTGCCAACAACGGCTAAATGCGCCATGCGCACCATCTTATGGTGGCCTTCTTGAATAATCGAAAGTTCGGTTTTGATGTCATCACGACCAGGCCAACGCTGTTCCACTTGCTCCATAAAACGATGGTTAATTTCGTAGATCAGCTGCAAATGACGAGGGAGAACCTTTTGAAATAAGCCCACACTCCATGTTTCGAGTGCTTCTGGCAGCAACGTATGATTAGTGTAGGCAAAAATACGAGTAACCAATGACCAAGCATGATCCCAATGCAGACGCTTATCGTCCACGAGAATGCGCATTAACTCGACAACGGCGATGGCAGGATGCGTGTCGTTAAGCTGAATGGCAGCCTTTTCAGGTAGCTTATCCCAATCCGTACCATTGCCGCGTTCAAAGCGTCGTAGAATATCCGCCAAAGAACAAGCCACAAAGAAATACTGCTGAACCAAACGCAACTCTTTGCCATTTTCGGTTTTATCATTTGGATAAAGTACTTTGGAAATGGTTTCGCCAATGGCTTTTGAACGCACCGCTTCAACATAGTCACCCTTGTTGAACTCGTCTAGATCAAAGTCTTCGGTTGAGCGCGACGACCACAAGCGTAAGAAATTCACCGTTTTGGTGTCGTACCCTGCCACAGGAATGTCATGGGGAATCCCCAGCACATTCTTAGTATCAACCCACAGAGGATGATAATTACCGAAGTTGTCATAAGAGGCTTCCACACGACCATAAAACTGGATCGTCTGGGCATACTCAGGACGTACCAACTCCCATGGTGTGCCATAGTTTATCCAAGTATCAGGGTGTTCAACTTGCTTACCCTCTTGGAAGTCTTGTTTAAACAAGCCGAATTCGTAGTAAATACCATAACCGATGGCAGGCAAATCAAGGGTTGCCAATGAATCTAAGAAACAGGCGGCTAAACGTCCCAAACCACCGTTGCCAAGTCCCATGTCTACTTCAACTTCACAGACTTCATCCCAAGATAAACCCAGCTCTTGGATGGCCTGCTGCGCTTCTTCAAACACTCGTACATTATGTACATTGTTAATCAGCATTCGCCCCATCAGATATTCCATCGACAGGTAATACAATCGACGTACGTTATCGTCGTTGTGCTTAGTTTGCGTAGCCACCATGTCATCGATAATACGGTCACGCACTGCAAGAGACAGACATAGCCACCAGTCACGCTGACTGGCCTGCTCTGCGCGCAGCGCTAAGGTGTAGCGCATGTGGTATAAAATGCCCTGTTTCAGTTCAAGGCAAGAAGCGGTTTTCGTCGTGGATAGCTGATCGGATGGGCTTGGCATTGCTATCGTCCTCAATTTTGAAAGGTGATATGTGCATGGTATAGACACTATGTTGCAACGGCATTGCGGTGTCGGTCTAGCGCCAATTATGCACTTACCATGAGTTTACAGTGCGTTCTCTGCTTCCCCCCATTCATGCAAAAACAAAGCCGACTCCTAAAGCCGGCTTGGTGGACTGAATAACGTCTACCAAATAAAGTGACGAGCCTCGACGTCTAATGCTGTGAAGGGCACAGACACTCCCTGTTTTTGCGCAATAGCATGACAGACGATTAAAGGCACCAGATGCTCCTCCCGGGGATGACAGAATCGCCCTCCTTCCACGGATGACCAGTTGGCCCAGCGCTCTTGAGCATCTTGCACATCAGGGCTAGTCACTGTCTCATCCAGCCATGCTTGAAAGGCATGCACTGCTTGATTCATCTGGGGCGTTTTAGGAGCAAAAAATGCGCGCATGTTATGGAAGCTGAAGCCAGAGCCAATCACCAGCGCATCCTCAGGTAAGCTATTCGCTAATCGCTCGCCAAACAGCCAATGCTCACTTGGACTCAAGGAGCTAGTCAGTGATATTTGTAATACCGGAATATTGGCCTCAGGGTACATCAACATTAAAGGGATAAACATTCCATGATCAAACCCTCGCGTCTCATTCAAACGAATGGACGTTCCTTGAGCCTGCATGCTGTGCGCAATCTCTTTGGCTAACTGAGGCGCTCCTGGTACAGGGTATTGCAACTGATAAGATGCCTCGGGAAAGCCATAGTAGTCGTAAATTAGCTCAGGCGCGGCGCTTGATGTTATTTCAAAACCATTGGTCTCCCAGTGAGCACTAAGCATGATGATGACTGACGGCTGTTTGGGCAGTTGTTGCGCCAAACCTTTCAATGTTGACACCAGTTCGTCATGACTAGGATCGCCTAAAATCGGCATCGGGCCACCACCATGGGAAACGAACGCTACAGCAGACATATACCACTCCTTGAAGACAGCGCTTCAATCAAATAAGAATACGTCTATGTTAGTACTACACAGAAACACAATAAATATTGAACGGAGCAATGATTTATTTCATTAAATGAAACAATATCACCTCTAACAGACCACTTTATGATCAAAAAAAGCAAACCAAGAGTTGCTAAATAAACACCAGGTAGCGCCAAAAAATATCATCTAGCCAAATGTTAAATCGCGATTAAGCGTGATAAATTCCGAATTCATATTTGCACAGGTTGTGCTTAATACATCGAAAAGTTTACACATTGTCACGAACAATCACACCGTAAACTAGGCGATGGGTTTAGCTGGTATCCCAGCACCTAATAAAAATTAAAACGCTCAATGAGCGCACTACCACTGGAGAACTTCTATGCAAGAATTCATTGATTTCCTCAATGGAATCATCTGGAGCCCGGCACTTATCTATTTGTGTCTTGGTGCTGGTCTGTTCTATTCCATCCTGACGCGCTTTGCTCAGGTTCGTCACTTCAAAGAAATGTGGTCGTTGCTTTTTAACTCAACGCCATCTGAAAAAGGTATTTCTTCTTTCCAAGCCCTAGCAGTATCTCTTTCAGGTCGTGTGGGTACAGGTAACATCGCAGGGGTTGCAGCAGCGATCGGTTTTGGTGGTCCAGGTGCTGTATTCTGGATGTGGGTGGTTGCGTTCCTAGGCGCGAGTACAGCCTACGCTGAATCAACACTTGGTCAGATCTACAAAGTTAACGACAATGGCCAATACCGTGGTGGCCCAGCGTACTACTTTGAGAAAGGCCTAAGCATGAAGTGGTTGGGCGTGTTGTTTGCCCTAGCGTCTATCATCGCATGTGGCGTATTCCTTCCAGGCATCCAAGCTAACTCTGTTGGTAACGCGGTTGCTCAAGTATTTGGTCAAGGCGATATCATCAACACATCATT
>Ga0066192_1000130_pt1 | contig 12626 bp, 5 predicted proteins | sample WorMetvacBELIZE1_FD_58707 | JGI IMG/M metagenome (GOLD analysis project Ga0066192, IMG submission 58707) | Marine gutless worms symbiont microbial communities from Max Planck institute for Marine Microbiology, Germany - Olavius vacuus BELIZE.1... | ecosystem: Host-associated > Annelida >... | reverse complement strand
TCATCATCATCATCCTTTATTATGCCATGAGGCAGCAAAGCACGAACATACAGAACAATAGTATCCATAAGGTAATTGTAATGTCAATCGTTACTGTTTAAGAGTAAAATAGTTAAGTCAGTGATGACTGTGTGTAACGGCGACTGTCCTGAACAATGAATGACTCGACAGACATCAGCTGTGCATGATTGCTTCGCTAGATGGCGATGCATACATGAAAAGTCTTTACAGCCTGTAGGCTCGGCCACCACCACCCCTACTGGCGCCGATCACTTAGATGTGGTGAACTTAGTGGACCGATAGGTGCAGTAGCCAGCGTGCTAGTACACTGTATTTAAGTGATGTAGCCATAAACAACCTGCCTCTCACGTGCCATGTCACCGGTCTGAGCCACCTCGTCCGTGTTAACTGGTGTACTTTGGTACTCGACGGGTGAGAAATGGAGTCCGTGTTATCAGAAAGTCCATGCTAACCGAGTCCGTGTTATCAGTCGGCATCTCTGTATAAAACCGAGGACTTTTCACCCGGCCAAAAAATTTGTCCGCGTAATCTGAGGGTCTGTGTTAGGCGAGTCCGTGTTAACGAAGTTTTACTGTATTTGTACGTGCTATTGCTATCGGTACACATGTTAATGCTAATAAATTACTCCGTCAAGATTGGGATACATGGCATTTCGTGGGGCAAAGTTTTTTCTAGGCTTGAAGATTTTTATTTCAGTTTGTTTAACAATTACTGCAGATATTGTGCTGGAGCTTTCTGAGACCCAGTTACTTCGACTGCATGACTTGTTGTTAGTACATACTGATGAATGTATACATAATTTGAACTTTTTGCTGGCTTACATTTTGAAATGTATAAGACAGGACTGACAGACAGTGTTGACTTTGGTTCGTTGGTCTTGGCCATTATTGCATGGCACGACAGTCACAGTAGCTTATTTTGCAGGCCTTTCGAACGCCACAAGTGGTCTTGAGTGAACCAGCATAAGGCTCTTAAGTGTTTGTGTTTGTTTGTGTTCATATGGTAGTTCTTGTGACAGTTCTTATTGACATGTTACGTTTGGTTTGAACAGATGCAGTACTGCCAGCCGTCATTTTCATAGAATTACTGCGGGGCACTGACTGCAGAAGTTGTGTGTGCCGTTGTGGACATGAGACTGTTAATTGCACACTGCAGAGTGGAAAGGCAGCAGACACGAACGCATTATGTAAAGCAACGTCGAAGTTCGCCTGTGATCGTCACGTACGTTCTGCTGCTGTGCACACAGCGACCGACTGACCGACCGATGTATTGCGTGCGAGTCACAGTCCAGTCATGTTGCCAGTGGTGCTTCGCTCGCCACTGAAACAGCTGAATTGAATATTGTGTAGCACTGTAGTTGCGGAGATTGTTACGACACTCTTCGGCCTTCATCTCAGGCGTATTTCAAAACATTGCACACACACACACAGTACTGTTTAAGCGAGTGGGAAATAACCATATTCCTCAGCACAGCTGAGGTGTGTGGGATGTCAAATAGTGCTAATTATTGTGGCAGGTGGGTGCATGATTTTGTGACTGATATTGTTACACAATCCAATCTCCGCACATAAAAAGTGTGCAAACTTAAAACTCGGCAGTGTTAAAGAAATGTTAATGATGTTACTATTCAGACCCGAAACAAATGCTATTTAACTGATTTGATGTACACGTTCGATATACTTTTAGTTTGACATATTGTATTACCTTATGTCTGTCTAATCTCCATCCAGCCATGAAACTGTGCTGAGGATCTCAGTGTCCTCACTCTTGTTTGGTCTGTGCAAAGCATGCTGATAAATTCTTACACTGTGTAGTGATTTCCTTTCCGTGTCCACTGCTATGCTGTAGTTGATTGTATGAATTGTAATTGTTTCCAAAAGACTTGTTGAAAATCTGGAATTTTGGACTGCTAGGCGGTTATATCCTGTAGTCTGTTGCGACTGTAATGTTTTTGCTGTGTATTTATTCGTGCTAATACTGCTGATAAAAGTGGTTATTTGGCCAGTACACAAATCTACCATTGATAATTACATGTACACTCTGTGTTGTGTCTTCATTAGTAGTTAACTCATTGTTTTTGTGTAGTGTCCGCAAAATGGCTATTATTTTATGCAGGTATACTAACGTGTAAAGTACAATAAATTTTGATGATTGGGTCTTCAGTGAGTTTTGACTGTTTATACTGGTCATGAGATTGATAGTGCATGCTATGGTTCAAGGCTGCTTTTAGTTAGGTTATTGAAGAATTTTTATGCTCATCCAGTGATGTTGAAAGTCATTCTCTTGATAGAGTACTACATGTGGATTATAACTGTAACAAGTTTTACTCATAATTTCGTAATTAAAATACTTTTGAGTGCAGCTATAGATTCAACCATTCCATTTTCTATACCTTTTTGTAGCCAACACTTGTGACGTGCAAGCAGCCATGGTCAATAGCAGCTGCCAGATTTATTATTAGACTTGCTTCAGGTTGTTATGAATATGGCAGTGGTTTTAGGTACGAGTGCCAGAAAGTGTCAGGTTGCAGACCACTATGATGTGCCTCTTTGATCCTGTTATTAACGTCTTATAATCCGCAGTAGGAGCCACAGCAAACACCATGGCAAAATTCTGACGGTCAGTCTTGACAGGCATTATGAACATGGGTTAGGTATAATTAAACCAGCCAGTAAGAGAAATTGATTTGCATGTGTTGACGCCTTGAATATCTCAAGATATTCGTCAACAAGGACAAGCTGTAATGTGTAGCGTGCCTTGTAGTGCGACTTTTGGCAAGCTTGGTGGATTTTTGATGTGTAAGGTCGTTGAGTATCATGATGTCCCTATGATAGCTGAGCATCTCGCAGTGCAAGCACTTGTGTTAAAACTGTGTACTGTCTGTGCAAAAGTGTAGCACAGACACCAGGCAACAGTTTAAACGTAGGCGTAAGGGCTGGCTATTTGAGTGTGTGTATGGTAGGAGGCGTGTCTGATAAGACATTGAAGGCGTGCCTATAAATGGACTTACTTATGTTTACAGACAAGCAATTCTAGAATCATTTATGTCTTGATTGATAATTTCCAACGTTTATGCAAATTCAATAAAGAAAGGGCGAAGTTAGTCCAATACTCGTAGAGTTAGCTTAGGACCTGATACCAGTACTAGGAAGTTGGTACGCACGTAGTCATAAACCCGACGGCAGGCTCATGATTCAGTAATACTTGTGACATGCACGTGCAAGCAGCCCATCAGTGGTCAACGGCAGCTGCCAGATTGGTGTCCACGCTGTGAATATATGTGGTTTTAGTGAAACATGGACAATGCACATTTCAAATGATGGGGAATAAGCAAAACAACTCTCATCAATGTGTCTACGGCTGCCAGTGAGCTAGCTCGCCATTTTTATCCTACTTTGACCAACAAGTGGTTAACAAGATGTGCAGTGTAAATGGCTCACGTGTACCATCCTTCAAGTCAAAGTAATGCACACTAACAAAAGGTTTAAATACCACTTTATTATATAAACTTCCAATGACAATTACCGCATACAGTAGCCTTAACTTTACCATCTGTACACACACACGCACGTATAATTTCATGTTACATCACACATTTGTCAGAAGGTCACAAGGTTAACACACTAACGAGATCACAATACAGAACCTCCACTATGGAAACAGTAAACACAAGTTCGGCAAGGCATTGACACATGAACTTGGTGGTAACATCATTTGTCACTACACCACAGTTGGTTCATACGTGTTAAATGTATATACAGATTTAGGGTCGTTATACACTGCACACATATACGTGTATGTTTTATTTCTTCACCTGAATACGTGTATATATGTGTATATTTTATTCTCTGTTATTCCAAGAATGTTCGTATGGAACAGCTATGCACGACACAGCACTATTCAGGCCATATTTCAATAATCAGAGTTGTGAAGATTAGCATTTACTGCCAGTGACAACATCCAACATAGCAGTTAACACAACGTTTCATCAGTTCTACAAATACCACATCATAGTGCCATACTAAACTTCATAGCACTACCTGAACAGCAGTTTCAACAACAAACATGGCACATAGTGCAACAACTTGCCACATTGCTTTAATGCACAGCAATACTGTGTTTAATGCTGACCACTTCCCATGTCATAAAGGTATGCTAGTAAACAAACCATGTTTTGCGCAGTAATGCGAGCCTATTTTGCGACGCAGTGGGAAATTCTTACGGCTTTCCATGCGGCACAGCGTAGATATTGTCTATTAAAATTTAACAGTTCTCTACCGATTATCACAAAAGTTACACCGCAAACAGCACAGGGTTTCGATAATTATGGCTCATCATTAATTACACTGTGCAGTATTAAGACTGGTGACGGCGGGTAATGGCATGCAGAACATACCACAGCACTGAACTGCTTCTCAGAAGTTCACAACATTCTACAAACTAATGCTACTTCTGAAACATTAAATGCGGTCAAGTGTGGCTTTATCACCATAGCTGAAATGAATCGGGTGTATAAATACTGAAGTGAAATCTGGATACATCAAAGGCTACAAATGATTAAGGCCAATCACTTGGAAGCAACAACATGCACAGAACATGGTCACAAAAGCTACTGCTACACATGTGTAAACGTCTAGAATACTCTGCCGAGAAAATCTACGTTACAGCAACCTGAATCGGGCACCGGTTGTTCAAACAGATGATATGTAATGCACTTACTAGTCCTTGTATAAGGAAAAATAAACTGCAGCACCATAACTGTGTGTCTTTCTGTACTTAGTGTGTTTGGAAATAGCCGCAAATTTCGTATTACGCTAATTCTACAAGATCAACAAAAATCACACCAACGATGACGAAGGTTAATTTAGACAGACACGGTCCGACAGTGGCAGAGCAGAAAACTACCAGTAATGGAGAAGGTATCAAAGACAAGAGTGCTGATATGTAACTCTGTCAAACAGCCATACACACAAAACTGCACAACATATCACCAAGTGAACGACACGATACACCCGCAGTCCAAGATCACTGCACGAAAACAGCGGCATGTGAAACCTGTTAACACTCACACAGTGTCGGCACTTACATCACTTCACAATCACCGCACTCCAGGATTTCTCTTGAACAACTGACACAAGTGAACACTAAAACAGCAACGGTTTTCATGTTATTTACAACAAACTGATTTTTTTCATTACATCATTATTACAGAAAATAATAAAATCTTGTTCTGGGGAAACAGCGATGTTAGTTTCATGATAACATCGTCAAATGTTATACACAGTGAATAAACAACATTCTTTGCAACATGATAACACAAAAATGATGTCAGTTAAAAACCACAACCTAATTTGCAGTCGAAAATGGTCTAAGACCAACCAAAATTGATATTTATTCTTGGAAAATGGAAGTTAGTACTTTATATCATTCGCAGTAAAAACAGAAAAAAATAAAATCATCTGCAATTAAGAACATCTGCATACTAGCTTTACCAACTAAACAACAATGATGTCAGAACTTTTTAGTTCTCCATTAATCTTTAGACTTTTGCATCCCACTCTCCGGATACTTGTTAACATAAAACCAAAGTACTTAATATAAATAATGTGTATATGACACACTTTATTAACGGACAATAATGAAAACACACTTTGTAACAAATTGATTATCCTGCCAATCATGCAGACACGTACAACATGATGTTGGTATATTTGGAAATCTTACCTAACTACATGATGCAAAACATCACGACTGACTGCTAAGGTTTAGTCTCATCTCTCATCCAATACCTTATGTGGATATGGATGAGACGATCTATGCTAATTGTTACCATCTTCTGATGGGATAAGCATGTTCATAATATATGACCGAAACAATGTTGCACAATATTGATTCTGGTAGTGACAAAATGCTATTATAATATCGGCCAGGTTAATGCCAGTAACCTTTCTGCTGTGTCTCGTATGAACACTGGATGCCACATCGGACCATGTGCTCAATAATAAATGTCCAGAAGAAATTGGTTGATTGCAAGTGTTAATGGCAATTTAAATGACAAAGGTTATACCATGTAACTGGTTACATTTTGTTAAGATATTTTATACTGGACAGAAAGGTAAACATAGCACAGGATGACACATACAAGGTTATATGATGCTGACAAGAGTACCATAAAATGTCTACCGGAACTACTTACTCTATTGTGACTTATGGCTGCAAGCTATGCAAAAAGCATTTTCTGAGTTACTGCTGATAACATACATGTTCACCTTCATCAAAAACCACTACTGTGGCAAAGGGACAAGCAATAAGAGCAGATGGACATTAATATGACTACCTAATTTGAGACTAACAACGATGTACCAATCCCGCATTCTTTTACTTAAACATATGTCTTAGTAGTAAAGACACTCAAACTTATCTTATGACATAAAAAAGAAATAAACAAGAATACCGACCTACGTTCTATGTGTAAAACTGCCGAGCATTAACTCTAGTAAGCGTATACAGTCAGTGTTTATAATTTTGGCAGGCTAATTATGCTGTGTGCAAAAAAACAATCCTGAAAAATATTCAATATATAGAACTTACATCCTGCAACAATCGCACTGTAAGCATGAAATAAAAATACATACTTCACCATATCAACACATCCATCAACTGTGCGGGTTTTCAATGAAAAATTGGTTGGCAGGTTCCAGATCCAACATGAACAGGTAGAATAATGTATGATGCCTGTAACAGATTTTTAAAATGTAATAGCAGGTTTAGATAAAAGATGGAAATAATTTGTTTAGATATATTACATAAAAAGTTCCGTAAAATAAGTGATCTATTCGCACGATTTCTAATTTGAAACAAAACGGCTAAAATTCACGGGCAATGTACAATAGACGCTTGAACAAAATACATCTATGCTCACAAACCTCCATACACACAGTTCAACAAAGTACTGCACAAATATTTAAAAAAATTTCTAGGAGAATAATGACTCGCACACAAACTCGTACAATTGCACAAAGGCCACTTCGCTTAACAAACAACAAGTTTCACACGTCAACAACAGGACATCGATTACTCGTCGGCACAAATGCTAACGTGGCAACATTTGTACCCAATCTGACGTGAAATGGAACAAATGCAACAAATAAAAATAGAACTGTACTAAAGTCGGTGAGAATAACACTGACAAATGTCGACATCAAGATGAATTCAAGTCATATCACGCAGCAGCACTTTTTGAGATTATGAGCGAAATTCTACTATCGAACAATACACTAACAAACAAATGAAGCTTTCTAAAAGATGCTGCTCTTCGACATTTAAAATCTCTATACAGCTCACTATACATGAACACATTTCACTCTGCACATACAGACCTCGGCAAATGCAATATCCACATTTTCCTAGCGTTAAAGAAAGATCATTCAGTAACAACAAATATTTACAATTTTACAACATTACCAGCTACAATTTTCCATAAAGTGTTTACTCCTGTTTAAAAACTAACTCAACCACTGTAACTCTTACACCACCTGCAGATTTGTAACTAGTCAACCTGGTTACGTCGTTACTGTACACAAACATAAAACGTTCGTCAATTAATGCTTTTATCTCACCACCTTCACTCAGATGGCAAAGCGTAAAGAAAATAAAGTGCTAATTAGTTACAAAATGTAGGTTCAGCCTTAGACGTAAAATATTTTTGCAACTGCATTCAACACATTTACAGAAAACAACACAACAAATGTACAAACTTCTCGCTCACCGAGGAACTGAATTTTCCCAAACATGATAACAAACTTGCCAAAGACCCTAGCAACACCACATCCCAAATCGCTGTATTTTCAGTGCAGCAACTGACACTGATGCACAATACAGAGAATTTCACTCGAGGCTCGACACATCACAGACAAGTCATTAGCACAATGGCAACCGATTCGAATTCAACGTCAGCGTTTCAAACGACGTAGCAAATGTACAATACAACAAAGATGCTAGAAACGTTACAAACATACTTCATGCCACAGCATATAAAACAAACGTTCACAGATTACGTGGCTGGTCAACTCATCGCTGAAAACGTAATACTGATAACTACAGCCTGACAGCTAGACACCGACCGAATCTCTTTTCCATTTTTGGTGCTAAAAATAGCAAACAAGACGAAATTCGCATACAGAAATCCTTACAGGAAGCCAATAATGATTCACAGCCTTTTTACATTACACAACAGCAGTATAAAAACAGCATTTCTCCCTAAATTCAGTTATATCAACTTATCAAGCCTTGGCTACATACAGTTTTTAGATCCTGAGATCACCTATAACAGTTACTGTTATTTTCATTCTTTTTTTATTTTTGGCTGAAAAATAACAACTGTTTTATTTAAATTTCAGCCAAAAAATAGAAATTCATATGTCGGTCAGTCTCTGAGCAACAGTGAGAGAAAGCAAGTTAGCAGTACTGTGAGAGGAGACAACAACCAAAGGATAACGGCTGAATTGCGACAGTTCATCAGGTTCACCACATATACAACAGCTACGTCACAATCTATTCATGAACAACAAATGGTTGACAACGGCAACATCACCACACAGAGAGCCGATACATTCCACACGAGAGAACTCCTTCTGATCCGTGACAACAACTCGATTGCACCAGACTCTGCCCGGCCAACTCGTACGTAAAATGATACCAAAATATCCTGTGACAAACAAACACCACTGTACATGAGTGACTAAAACTGCATCGAAGATAAACTTCAATTTTAAAAATTCACTAATACCTATTAGGTCTGTATATTTAGTTTTGAAAACATAGAGACCAAAGTAGTAATCATTATTCAAGTTCATTTTCAAACACGAAGATGAGGAGCAGTCAGCCTACTTAGCAGCCTACTAAGGTTTGTTTCACAATGATGAGAACTTAAGTGGAAAATATTTACAGCGAACAACATGTCGGCATTACTACTGTGTGTACTCACAGTGACGTGCAAATGCCAGTGTAGACATACTGTCATTATACGACATTCTGAAACCAGCTGCCTAGTGATTTGACACATTGGCAATGCACTGCATACAAATAGCCTATGTAAATCATTTGCTGCAAAAATACATGTATCTGCACTAGTGTGAATAGTCATTTGCATCAAATGTTTGCCGTGAACGACTGCTGCGAATATCTGCATCTACAGCTCAGAATCAACCTCCCTGGAGGCTGCTTGCTTCATATTGTTCTATACACCCATAGTAGTGCATGGTGCATGCTCATGATGATAATGGATACGTGAAACAGTCCGAAGCCTAGCTCAAGATCTCTGGCTGCACGTTAAGAACTACATATTGTTAAACTGTTAAACATTAACAATGGCTGCATGGGTAGCTGTGGACTGTGCATCTTCCAATACGTCGCACGCGAATGTCACACAATGTGATTTTGATGAGTCCTGTTCACTCTTCAGGAACTTTAGTTTGTAGTATGATGACAATATAGCACAAACTTTTAAAAAACTGGATACAACAAATACGATAGCAATGCAGACGATACTCACAGCAACATCATATTATGGTGGCAGATCTGCCAACACACTGTCGGCATCAAAGTTGGAAAATGCTGAAGCACAACAAAAACACACAACCTTACTATATGGAAGTTTAACTTGTTACCTTAGTATGTCCCCACTGCAAGGAGAGGAGAGCAGCGCATTATACACTTGCATCAGCAAACTCCCCACATCATTTAAGTGAAGTAAATTACCCTTAGCATCAATTATCTGGCTCTGTAGCATGCTGCGTAGCATCAATTTGTCGTGCAGCTGCTGCTACAACTAAGGAAGCCTGTATAAGTTATGTAAACAGTACTTGGAAAACAACATTATTTGAAAATCTAAGCCACAGTAAGTCAGAATTAACCCTTTTGAAAAACTAGTTATGTTCTCAGTGTTTTCTTATTGACTGAGAGGATGTCAGGACTATCAGTGTTCATGACAGACAAGCATGACGAATAAGAATCTTTGGCTGTGTTTGGCTATCCTGACATGTCACCAGTTCAGCCCATTAATGGCTCTGAAGACAGTAGCAGACTGTATGGCTTTTGTATAATATCACTGAGACAGACTTGTGCTAAACGCTACTGCAGTAAATGATTAGCTGCTTGATACACTCCCAGGATAGCCAAAGTGCCAAACACTGCCAAAGACTATCTCATGCATTGTGAGAAGTCTGAATTCCAAGGTTTCGTGCAAAACGAACAACAAACTGCAAAACCGGCAAACGACAAAAAAAAGATTTTATGGGCATCATTTCCACACAGTCCAAGTTCATCAAAGATCAATTAATTATTCATAAATACCGATCTAATTATCCTTTACTGTCACAAAAATTACATTACACTGTGTACAGTGTGAAAAAAAGGCAGCAAGTAATTATAAACTTACACATGGCGGCCGACGACCAGTGAAATGGAGGCGCAGAGCGTGGTTCTCCACAGTTATTTGTCTGCTGAACCCAGTGAGCGCCAGAGCCTACACCCATTCTGGTACTTACTACCGATGCCGATGGGTTGGATGGAAATTCCGTTTTGCACCTGTCTGATGCCGTACGACTCCACTGCATCGCAGAGGCACCAGAACCAAAGTTGTTGACATCTGGTGGAATAACAAGTGGTTCTGGCTTGTGCTTTCGGCGCAGTTTCTTCAGCTCGGTGTGATCACACATGAGACCAGGGGATGTTAGTTGCGACAGCAAACTGTCGGATGCACTGTGTGGATATGTAGTCACCGAGGCTCCCGGAATAATTTCAGACTTCAACTGCAATTCAGTAGTAAGCGGTATGACAGGCGCAATATTTCCTGTATCGCTTGAGATTTCTGGAGCATCTCGCATGATAAACTGGAGTACCTCATCGACTTGCAACGGAGACTGCACACAGTGAGAATTATGAGATGCCTGCGCATTAATATCCGAAGTATCCGTTGACATGCCGTTCGTGCTTGAAGTTGGTTGGCAGTGTGTACATGCACCGGCAGAGAAAGCCGTTTCAGTACTTGACTGCTGTGTGATCATCATCTGTTTCATCTTGTCCTCCTGCTGCAGCTGCTGCAGTCTCTGCTCTATCTCTTGCTGTGCGTGCGCCACGTCATGTCGAAACTGCTGCTGATCCATCTCGTGAGCAATGCTCGCGACGTGACGCTGATGCAGATAGTGTGGACTGGCCGGTCCAAGTGTTGTCAACTGCTGTGCCTGAGCCTGAGCCGGAGTATGCTGATGTCCATATGGGTGATACGCGGTAGGTTTCTGGTATCTATGCTGGCAATTGCCGACCACAGCACCTTCAGTGATTGATGGAAACTGGAAGCGACTGGAGCGGCCTGGGGTACTCGGTGTGTATGGAGTACGTGGGGTACGGTGACCCGACTGCTGTGACACTGGTTTCGGTCCAACAGCCGCATATAATGTCGGAGTCCTTGGCACTGAGCTAAAATATCCATCAGGCTGACTTGTTCTCTGCTGGTCAGCATTCTGGTAATGCATTACATCGTGAGGACCATGGTCAGAATAGGTAAAGCACCTTCCATACACAGCATCTGGATCATTGGTAAGGACATCGTGCTGCACTACACCACCGTAACCTACGGGTGTCGATCCATTGTGAGAAAATGACGCATCTACAAATGACTGACTCTTGTCAGCGAACATGCCCGGCATTCTGTATCCAGCAGCCGGATATTTTATCACTTCAGGTGTAGTATACGTCGGAAGAAGTGGCATGCTCTGACTTGAGATAAGTGGAGAATGGTTGGCATTAAATACGAAATCACTTACACTGTCATCAACAAGCATATGCTGCTGCTGCTGTTTCATGCCATCCATGCTGACATCCGAAGCCAACATGTCAACACTGCTCACCCTGCCATCTGTGTGCAGCTGGCCAGAACCCGCACTGCCCAAACACATGTCACTCATGCAATTCTGCGATTCGAATGATCCACTTGGTCCAATATACTGATCCCTCGATCCAACAAACCTTGTTAATTCAAGATCACGTGAAACAAAGTCGTTATACTGTCTGACCTGTCCACCTCCATCAGTAGATGGTTCAGGTTTTATAGTTATCGTTTCAAGTGCCATCGACGATCTGTCACTTCCGTCAGGCCAGTTATAGCCAAACAAATTACTCTGACTATCACCGGACAAGTCTGACTTCACAGTGATGTCTTCAACAGTCTGACTCACACTGCTTGTGCACTGCGCCTCATTATATGTATATGGGCTGCACCCTGGACTAACTGACATCACGCTTCCGCCACAGTTCACTTCTGGCTTTACAACTATCAACTGCGATTCAGCTTCCACTCGAGACTCGGTGGATGGGATGAGAAGATGGCTTGACAATGAACGCTTCTGTAGCTGAACTTTGGACATACTAACTGTAGGACTTGCTCTGTCATGTGATGGATTGTCCAACTTCTTTCCCAAGTCGCTCGCATCCTGTACACATTAACACATCGCAGTGCGCCATGGGCAACTTGAAAAAATAAGGTTTTGTTTACAGCGCGTCCGCATTGCTCGCAATGCAGAGCGCTGTACTAGCTAGAGGGATTC
>Ga0066192_1000129_pt1 | contig 12643 bp, 11 predicted proteins | sample WorMetvacBELIZE1_FD_58707 | JGI IMG/M metagenome (GOLD analysis project Ga0066192, IMG submission 58707) | Marine gutless worms symbiont microbial communities from Max Planck institute for Marine Microbiology, Germany - Olavius vacuus BELIZE.1... | ecosystem: Host-associated > Annelida >... | reverse complement strand
AGGTTATTTTAGTTCAGTTTAGTCTTCTTTCCATATTATTCCACGCTCTATTTTTCACTTCTAGGCTACGTGTAATGTTCTGTGTTAAGTTGCATTTGTCAACTTTTTTTAAAAAGAATTTTATGATGATGATAGATTGCTGTGCTGACTTCAAACTTTGTGATAATTTCTTTTCTAGGTATTCTAGTATATGCAGTATTTCAAGGTCATTGCACTAAAATAGAAAAATAGTAGAAATGCTGCTGCCGACACTGAACTTGCCTACTGTGGATCAATACAACCTTCTATTGGCAGTTGTGGAGAAAATGTAACAGAAATCAATAAATCGATAATTTATCATTCTCTGTAAAGCATAGACTAGATGACTAGAAATGTACAGTCATACAGAGAATGAACAAGTTAACAGAGAGCAAGGGCATCATATCACAACTTTTAGCCCCAAATTATTATTTTTTGTCTTAATTCTGCCAAAAAACTCAACTTTAGATTGATATTCAGTGACCAACTGAGAGCTAAATAGTAGGAGCACCTCAGCAACCGTGTCGAAAACATTATCTAGTAATGTAATGTAATGGCCAAATGTCAAACTCACACATTTTACCACTGCCAGAAATAACGAAGTCATTACTCATCCAATCACCTGCCCAGTTAGTACAATTCTACACTGTTGAATTCATCTGTGCTGAGGTACAGCACAAACACAGCACGCTTCAATCAAAGCTATATAACATTATCTATGTATAACAGCTGTATCTACCAAAAAATGACTAGTCTGACACAAGTGCAGATCTCAAAAAGTACACAAAGCTAACTGTGCACCCCGCTTGTAGTAATGGCTTGGCAGTAATGCAAATACTGTGTGTGTGTTTGGGATTACTTTCTCTGACAGGGTTCAACTGGATCCTCTATAACCAGAGACCCATACTAGTAATCAAAAGTACCGGTAGTGGTGCTCAAATGCCATCAACACTGGGTCTGTGTTAAACAGTGGAACATAACAGTTCTGTTGGGGACCTTGTACATATCGCGTAGGACCATGCTTTGGTCCAAGCTGAGCAAACCACGTTGATTTCAGAGCTAGCCTGTGTCGGAATGCGTGAACGCTTGGCTTGGTCAGCTAGGCTTGCCACACCCAGGGCTGAGATAATCCCAATGGTGTGGCACAGAAAGCCATCGTAGGAAGCTACAGAAACTTCACAGTATCGTTTGAGCGAGATGTACAGATGTGTGTGGCCTCGTCAAAACACTTCACTAATGCAACTCACATCCCTGCACTAAAAGCCAACACCACTTGACGCACACACACACACATCCGCCAACTGCAGAAATCCTAGCAGTTATTAAGACAATTGCACGATACCTTCTACTAAGCAGCCACTGGGAAAATGTAATTTGGGTTAAAATCTACAAAACCTTAGAAAATGGAACGATAATTAACCGAGCTGGTGCTGTTCTCGACTGCAGTAACACGATCACAAAACAAGAGCACGAACTTTGCATCCCAGTACATATGTATCACAAGTCAGCAAGCGGTGCACAACACAACATACTAAACACAGACGATGAATCCCGGCACAAAACAAACCATCAACTGATATGAAATAATGACATGCTGTCGTAAAAAATGACGACATAAATAAACAGCATATAAAGAATAAAATTTATGCAACGACGAAAAACGCAAAAAAAAAACAACAGCAACAACACACTATACACTGTGAGGTTTTTAAAATGTCAAATACGAGATTTGACATAAAGTCAAAATAATATGTAGAAATGGATGACTACACTAAACAATGTAAGTACAGGACCATCACTAGGCCACGTTTTCCATGGGATATACAATATTTCAGCACTGCCAAATGGCCAAGACTGCTTCTGCTTGCTTACTTATTCTGCAAACAAGAATGGCATCACATTTTTCTCACATACGACTAGATTTTTATCATTAATGCTGTAAATCTGGTTTTGCATCCTTAGTCTTAGCCTGTCTTTGCCACAACTACAGAATGTGCATGACACAACTAAACACTAACATCATAAGCAGAAAATGAACCCGGAACACAGTATCGAAGAAATCACAGAAAAGCAAAAACAAATGAGAATGTACAGCATAATACCACAAACGGCTGATTTACGTGTTGCAGGAATTTACTGTAATTACACTACCTTAGCACATAACTGACAAGATGTTTAAATGAGAAAAAAATGCTATGGAATGATTCATAAACAATACTGATGAATGATCTATTAGCTAGTGCCATTATTCCAACAGAAAACATCAGCACAACTTGCATTCGACAACAAATGTTGGTGGATATATACAACATTATTAACATTAAGCCGTCGTTATATATGAAATGAAATAGTTTTGCACATGTTTTGCAAAAACTGCAGTGTTTTATTTTACATGTAACCACATCTGAAACAGAAATAAAAAGTTGTACTGACTCTTACGAAACTTTTAAGACTGTGGTTACGTGTAAAATAAAATACTGAGATTTTTTTTCCCCAAAACTTTTAAATTTCACACGTAACATCGGCTTTACAGTCAACATGCACACTTAATCTTCAGTTCCAATCAGTCACTGAACCGGCCACAATAAAGCTCAAAATCTCTAACCAACAGCTAACCATGATCTGTGACGATACGTACGTACCGTGACAAATCTTTGCTCGCTCCAACGAATCATACCAACCACGTGAAAACGCACAACACATACTGACATAGAAAAGTGTAAAACCACCAGCGATATGCTTCTCAGTTCTCTAGGTATACATATGCACACATACAGGAAGAAATTTCAAACACCACTCACACAGACACAGACAATCACGTAGCACAATATGCGGACCAAATGCCCGACTTCACTGTGTGCACGTATAAGGGACGAGCAGTGCAAAGGAGTGAAAGCAGTGTGCTGACATCGAATTGTTCAGCCCTCAGCCACACACCAGCCAAGACTGCAATACCATGGCCACTGGGCCACTGTCTCGTGATGTGACGTGCCTGTTTACCTCCCGGCATAAACTTACAATAAGCTTTCGTCTGTACTGTTTTGTCTGGCATCAGAGAAAACATGCCGTAGGTTTTGTAGAGTTACCACACTCCAGACAGCACATAATTCCCCATAAAATTTTCCGACTTTTCCAGACATCAATACAAACAAAAAAACACCAGCTGTAAGCTAACATCGACCATCACCAAGCGGCACCAGAAAAGATCTCATAAATTTTAAGACCACATGAGTACCACTGTGTTGAAGTCAGAATCCACTTTTTACAATTTGAGAAAACAACATTGTGTATTGTCACCCTTAATCAAGTGCCTATGATGACTAGCAAACCCACAGGTTCAACTTGTGCAATCTTCCTAACACCACAAGTTTGTCAGACATTTCATTGCCTTTTTCCTCATCTTTCCCTGCAATTTTTAATTCCCCGGCAATTCCAGGTTTCCAGTTTCCAGACAAGTGGTAACTCTACTACAAAGCAGCATGCTGACTGGGAGTCAAACTCTGTCACTGCTAACGTGAGTGTGATGCCATACTATTACACCAACGTGCTACTATGCACACATAACAAATTAAACATGATTCAATCTGTCTGCTATAAATATATAAATATTCAACACTGCTCCATGATAGACAGGGAGAGAGAGAGCATATCTGTGATCATGTATTGAAAGTCTGTCAGCACGATATCTCATAAATCACTTATGGGAATTTCATCAGATTTACAACTTCAGTGCAGCCGAGAAAAAGATGAACTAATTATATTTTGATGTAAAAAGGTCAAAGGCCAATGTCGCAGCTAGACCAAGTGCACTTTCCACTGAAGGCATACCTATCGACAGTTCTGCCATCAAAGAACATCTAGTTTTACAGTTATGATAAACATTTTCTTGAATAAAAAACTCAAATAAAAAATTCACTAATAATGCTGATCCATGTACTTTCCTTCAGAAATGCTACGAACACAATAAACTGTGCAATACAGGTCTCGCATATGCACTGTAACCTACAAAGCCTAGTGAAAGATCAATATGTTAAAATTAAGTCAACTAGTTAACACACTATTGAAAAATTTCTACTGGTGCACGGCTGGGCATGGTCAACTCTTCGCACAACAAGGGAACTGATCAACACTGTGCACTTTACTTTGTGGTGCGACAAAGACATGTTACAAAAAGCACACATTTCCTATCTTCTGCAGTCAAGATCGCAAAAAGAGCTAATCTAACCAAAGACAACGGTCACAGGAAATATCAACTGTACCCGACGAGCATTCGGAAGTTTTCTGTATGTTACTGTGCACAACGATGCTATAGAATCAGAAACAATAACAGTTATAGCACTAACAAGAGCAACGATGACAACAACAACTGCAACAACAACTGCAACAACATAAGAAAAAGTACAAATAATCTGTCAATGATCTCAGCAGCCATCAGACACATCGCCACAGAATGCACAATGCTGTAGTATAGACTACGTATCACTGATACAACAGTGGCAGCAAGCCCGTCTGCAGCTGCTACCAATGAAACTGCATATTCAATGTTGCCGGGAGGTGACACGACAGACAACCGGTACATCCATCTCCACGATGTAAACTCACTCTTTGTTCATCGCCAGCTTCCTCATCTGTCGAATGACGGCCGTTGCATTGTACGCTTGCTGCAAGCACAAACCACACGCCTGTGTACAATATTCTATCTTAATACATGACTTGCTAGTCAAAATATCGGAACATGCTGCCACCAGCCACTGTGCAAGGACTGAGCAAAATGGTGCCAGTTTTGACCAAACAAACCGACAAATCACATCGATAACTAACCACAATAAATGATGACCGTCTGCTGTTTCCACAACCAATCACATGTCTGTCACTCATCAACAATAATGATGACAAAAACCATCAACAAAAACAAAATATTTTCACTAACTAAAACTGTAAGTGAAAATACTACAAACAACGATAACAAGTAATAACTAGCTAACGAATAACTAACCAAAATACCTTACGCTAATAATCACAAAAAATGATTCATTATTATTAGCTTGTCTCTCTTCTATGAACTGGCCTGTTAGCATCATATTGTTTATTCACTAACTATCTTATGTTGTATTGTATGATGCTAATAAACTCGTTATGTTATGTTATGTTACTCTGCATTCAGTTCCTGACTATAAGTGTAACTGAAAGTGTTTATAAGTTTACAAGTCAAAATGCTCAACTGTTAGACTGTGTGAATGTCTAATATTGAGAGCTGTAAAGTAATCGTGTACATAACATTACTTTGTGTATGCGAATGTCACATAAAACAAGTAAACCACAAGAGTTCACCAGCTGCAGTACAGATGACTACGGTATCACTACATTTTAATAGTTAACTTACAAAAAATAACAACTACATTATTAGTTGTGGATTTTACTTTTCAATCAATCTGTTGTGTATACAATGCAATATTCTTTTGCATATAGTTTTTATAAGCTTAATTAACCAAGGAAAATAATTTTAATCAGTTCACTTCTAAGAAATGAATCAGAACTAGTGCCACTAAGACAAGTATTAATGATTAAAAACTTTTAGATGCGAGATGTGTTGACATTAATCACAAGAGTAGCCAGTAATCATTATTACGTTAAAACCGCAGCAAAATGCATTTCAAAATCTCACACCTGCCATAATTAATTACTAGTGCTTCTTCATCTGTGCTGCTGCTGCTGCCGTGAAACTAACACTACAGTGCATCATGCAGTGTTATTTAACAAAACTGTAACTAGAATCTGGCGTAACTGAAAAGTAACTGTTAGTTAACTTTCATTGACTAACTGTGCCACTGATACTGAATTGCGACTAAGATGTTCTCACTTAACCAGCAATATTATGGCTAGGTATCAATTAAATTTTTCACTAATTAAGCAATCAATAACCATTAATTTTTTTATCAAAATACCTAAGTATGAATTCACAGTGAAATTATTCACAAGATAAACAGTTTACTGCCTCTCTACAATCCATGCTCTGCTGTAAATATTCCAAATAATATTACACTGCTTAAAAAGTAAACACAGCAAAACTAAAATATGACCGGCAGTTTTATATACCGATAACTTATTCAGTCAGCCCTACGAACTAGTTAACAAGAGCACTGTAATCAGAAATGAATAGTGCAGGTAAGAAAAAACTTATAAATAATAACTAAAAAAGTGGCTGAGAAGCATTGACTTAAGCAACACTGCTGTCTGTAACAGAAATGACATGAATTATTAATGGCAATGAGCGGGAGAAGCCGTGTTATGTCTTAAATCAGACGCAGTGCTTGCAACAGTCACTCATGCGCAGCAGACACTGTGCACTCTGCCAAACACATGCTGTCTGACAACACAGCAGTTGTTAACCAACAGCAGCACCAGAAAATCATATGATGAAACAGCAGCAGCAATTACCTTTGCATTGTTAAAAAAGAAATATATTCAGTTCATGAAAAAACTGGCTGGTACTGGTGACTGGCATTGGTACACTTCTGGTACCAACTGCAATACACACTGACCACTGACCAGCTTACTGGCCATACCAGTTTCTGGACAGTCTGTCATACTGTTAACCATGTCATGATCAGCTGCTTCAAACCTAGTTACATGGACACCTGTATCTACACTTGGCTATTTTCATCAGATCAGTGTACATATTGCCTTTAGTGACATAGCCACAACCAGCATTCTCACTAGTAAAACCATCAGTCAGGACTGGCCCATGTCTATGCTGTCAAAAATGTTTACTCAGTAAACTTCCAGTCAAACTACAATTTCCATTAAATTTTTTACAGTATTTATAATGTTATTCTGTTCAGCGCCGCTGTTCAGTATTGTAAGCGGTGCTATACAAGTCTCATACTGTAACTGTGACCATCATCAATATAAAATACTTCAACAATCATGGCCCACGTACCTTCCACCGTGACTTAGCAAAATTCTTCTTCATCTGAGCAGAAACTGAGGCATGAATGTCCTTGCTAAGAGCTGCATTGCCACTAATCCTGCAATTAATACCGACATATCGCACATGTATTTCACAACAAAAAGAACAGCCCAGTATTTGAAACGACCACTGGTGCTGAATCTGTACAAGGCGGCAGTCAAAATTATCCGTATTACTATCAGCAACACTGAAAACATTTACCAGCTGTGGGCCAACGCCTGTTTGCAAGTAAAACGTTTCTTGACATCTTTGCACATCAAGTTGCGAATAAAATCTTTCGCTGCAGAAAACAAAAACAAATTCTCAACTGATTTAACTTACTGCATAACAAATATAATTCACACATTCTGAGACAGAGATCAATTTCTATTTCCCTCAAAACTGATCGCTGCAAAATTCAATTAACTGTCCTGACATCATTTCAGTACAATCTATGACTTTAAAACCTCTTTTGTTACTTGGTTCTTCAGACTGAAAGGTTATCAAACTGTTTTGCCATACATGGTCTTTTGGGCCAATGGCTGCTACCAAAGCTAGGAGATGCAATGATGTATAGAATGTACAGACTGATGGTCTAAAGTTGACCTAATGCTATATTATGTATGTGTGTATGGCACAGGAGAGTAACAAAATAGTTACTCCAAGCTGGGCTCAATAGCCCCTAATATAGTAATATACACTGCAGTTCAAAACTTGATATTCACAGAAGCAGAAACGAGAAAAATATAAACATTTTTGCACAACAGATGTACACAAATAAAATTTATCTGTCTAAAATCTGAAGGTCAATTCCGGGATGTTGGTTAAAATGTGATCCAGCTTACAATACGACTAGGCGGCAACATCATTAGAACATAGCTACTCCAAAGAAATGATCCATTTAGCAGCATGAAGCAGCTAAATTTTAACATTCAACAAATAAGTACAACTGCTTCTTATACTCAACTGTACACTTACTGTCAATCTATTTTCTCCCTTCATGGTAAATGAATGTGCTCCTAAGGATAAATGACTCACCAGACTCTGAGATGTCATCCCAGTATGGTGAATCAAACTCGTACTCAGCTTTCAAGATTTGCCGAAACAGTTCTGAATCATTCTCATCGTAGAACGGCGGATATCCACACAAGCTACAACACATCCCCCACACACAACAAATAAATACACTAGTTCAAATATCCAACAAGACAATGTAAATACGCATCACATCCCTATGACTTCTTAATTCTGTTTTTAATGGTGTCGTGTCATACCAGTCTCGTGACGAAATGCCCCTGAATCAACGTGCAGAATTTATGGCACTATAAAATTTTATTGTATGGTATTAGCAGTTCCAGAAACTCTCAGTGCAATATTTATAACACAAACAAAATGAACACTGCAATATTGCAACAACATAAAAGTTAATTTTCACAATGTTCCGAACAAAATATATGTACACACAATACATCCCAGAATCAAACATTATTACATACAGGATATAAGCAATGACGCCAATTGACCAAACATCTACTTCTTTGTCATACGGCTGTTGAGCAAGTACTTCTGGTGCTGTTCACAAACAGCAGCAGGCATGCTATAATGTAATATTAACTTTAAATAAATGTTTAAAAGAAAACAATTGCACATTACAGTTACACAAATGCAACGAATCATGGTGACAACTATGTTCGGTATTCAGCACTCCTGTTCCACTGACCCACCACTACGTAACAATCGACATCGTGCGTTTGGTGTCAGTGCCACTTGTGGTGTGTGGAACAGCTTGATGCAGGTGTTACTGCCTATCTTCAAACGACAGCCAAAATGTTACTGTTTTCCCGCACCACAATGTCCGACTTTTGTTTAAATTAAAGCTGTCATCCATTTCTTTTCACTGTAAAGTGCTATCAACATTTGTTTAACTTCACAGTACTGTATCATATTGGTTTTAAGCAACAACAATGACAACAACAACAGATAGTAAAATGAATAAGCAAAAATGACAATAGATTTACACAGCAATGACCACAGCATGTCTGAACAACACAACCACAAGTCCTTATAAGGAAACTGCAAACAGACACAGCCACCGATACATACCAACATATCCAGGAGTACCACACGCAGTTGCCATAGCGCCAGATTCTTCAGTTTTTGACAAACCAAAGTCGCTGATCATGATCTTTGAGTCATCTAGACTGTTGTAATACAGAAGGTTCTCCGGCTGGTTTACAACACACAAGCAATGACGACAAATCATACATGGTGCACACATAGTTTAACACTTCAGAGTGGCATTTCATGTACAACACTGTATAACCACGATGAGATCTTCACACATTCTCACTACTAGACCATACTCAAGTCCTCCATGAGCTACACCAACTAAGCAACACAGCATTTCTATGCTGACAGATTTTTCGGCAATTCTGTCATCATTTTGATGTCAAAACTTCCAAACAAAGAGTGCCTACTTTTTTGTGAAAACCAAATTCAAGGACTGGCACCTTCAAGGATTGCATTTACAATTTCCAAGAACCATAAGTATAACACAAAACTAAACTGTTATAACCACGTGTGCACAAGTATTTTAAAAAATACACATCTGGCAATTTTACAAAGAAAACCCTAACTGAGCACACAAATGCTTACAGGAAATAGCAGGATCAATGCTGTGTTTATGCTGGAAGGCAAAATAAATGGCATCAGAACAAGATGCTCACCCAAAAGTAACTGGATTGACGAGTGACGACATTAAAGAATGTACTAACTGAACTGAGTTGAGCAAGGTTTAACATCCCACTCGACACATAATAGGTCATTTCGGAGACCAGAATGTACTAACACTGCATAAGAGATGTGCAACAGACAGGAACAACTGGAAGGACTTAGCATGTCTACCTTCTACAGAAGAAGAAAACAAGAAAAGCAAGAGAAAATAGCAAGTAACACAGAAGTGCTATAACACAGACACTGTGATCACATAACTGTATTGTTATGGTACAATGACAAGTAACCATTTTCTAAGAACTTTAAATAGCGACAAATCAATTAAAATGTCTATGCATACTTTCAGGTCACGATGCACAATTCCTTTATCATGCATATAATCGACAGCTTCTAAAACTTGTCGTATCAAGTGCGACGCATCACGTTCAGTGTAACTTCCTTTCTCGACAATTCGATCAAAAAGCTCACCACCAGTAACTCTGCCAAGCACAAATCAACTGGCAAGTGCTTTCAATCATTGACATTTACTGAAACTAGCACCAGACAATATCAGTTTATCAGAAAACTTAACTGCAAATTAATGACTCTAACTTGCACATGACAATGACATAAACTGAAGCACATGAATTATTTAACTGGATACTGCACAAATGAATATCACGTTTTATCTGACTTTCAGATAAATATTCTTCATATATTATTTCAATAAAAAATCAAGGACAAATATGACACAGTAACATGAGCAACAAATAAGAGTATATATTAAACCACCTTTGCACACTCACCAGATTTCTATATAAAGTTGTAATGGTAAACAAAATTTGAATCTGTGCAGCAACAACAGCATCAGTGTTTGCAGATTTTTACAAAATTAAAGAGATTTGAATTTAACTTAAATTTCAGTATAATAAAACTCATATATGAAAGATGATCAAACTTAACATCGCTAAGGTGGAAGCACGGCAGATAACTGAAATTCAGTATGATATATTATACCACATCAATTACTATATAATTATAGAATACATGGTACTATAATGTCTAATCTATTACAGAAACAATTACTCACAGCTCCATTACAAGGTATTTGAAGGCTTTATCTTCATAAACATCTAACAACTGGACAATGTTTGTATGCTTTAATCTACAAATAACCACAGACATTAAAATATTAGGATCATCAATGCTTCTGTCATCTTAGAACATACACATCCAACCACTCTGAAACAATTAATGTACACTATTATTAAACAGTGGACCTTGAAATAGTATTTCTTATTTCACAAACTCTTAAAAAATCAGATTAGATTAAAACAGATGGGCAGCAAAAACTCTTTTTCAAGTGTTGTATCTGTAAAACAGGTGACACTATGGCACAGTATAGTTACGTAACTTGTACTTTTACTACTGGCCAGCAGCAGCTTTTAGCAAACAATTCATTCAGAATGAAAACAGACAATTAAACAAAGAATATACTCATGCATATATTACAGTATGATGCAAACGACAAGTACAAAAGTAAAACAACAACTTGACAACATTCCAGTCCAAACATCAATGAACTAATAAAGCCATCAGCCTTTGATAACAAAAATACAAAAACCTTCGCAGAACATCAATCTCATTTTCCAGCGATTCTTCCTTGCCCTTGATACTCTTCTTGTTGATACATTTGATGGCAACAAATGAGCCAGATCGTTCTCTTTCCTCAGCTAATAGAACTTCGGAAAAAGCACCGCTACAAACACAGTCAAACTCAAGAGACCTCAATAAAACTACGTAATGCTCCATGCAATTCAGGAATATCATAAGTGCATAAAAATCCCAAAAAATACCAAAATATCACTTTACAGATTTACTGGGTATATATTATATTTATGTACTTCCTATGAAACTTTCTTCTTACTTCGTAAATGCAGCACACAGTCTTTACTTATCACAATCATTTGTGCCTGCTAATGTTTCTGTACGTTTTTGAGAATTACGAATCTAAGAGATCATATCAAATGCTACTATCAAAAACAACAACATTAAACAAGTAATTAAGTAAACTGCATAATACAAGACTGCTGTGTATGAAATGGTACCCTGCGCCAACGTCATTCTTTTGGCAGTGGCATGCCAAGTAACTGTGACCGGTGGCGGCATGCCACTCAATGTCTGTTGGCAGCGGTGCGCGTTAAAAGTTAAAAACTCGGTAGTGGCGGCGTTTAGCAGCACGACAGCTAGTTTAGATTATTTACCATCCACAAAGTGGCTTGTCTGTCTCTGTCTGTATGTATGTCTGTCATATGATAACTTTCCACAGTCTCGATGTAGGAAGTTCATTTTCACACGTCCTGTACCGGTATATCTCAACAAAACACAGGTCAAGTTCGTATATGAAGGTCATCGGGTCAATGTCAGGAGTAGGGTAAGTGGTCTAAATAGCTCTAGAAAATAACGTACAAATAGCCAGCAGATGCTGCCTTGCCATACGGACTCGTACAAATAGCCACAGCCCTTCAAAAAGACGGCATCATATTAGAACAGTTAAAATAAAAATGGTCTGGCCTAAAACCGGGCCCAGCCCGAGAAAACGCGGCCGAATAGGCCTATAAAGCGGCCCGGCCCAGCCGGAGCCAGCCATGTGTCATTAATGAAACGGCCTAAAACACGGCCCAGCCCGGCCAGGGTCGGCCTGATGGACGGCGGCGCCTTTGAAGTGTCAATGACTGTGGATGGCCGGTGCCAGTTACGTAATGACGGGCTATTGCTTCATCACGAGTGCGTATCTCGTTGACAGGTTGTCTGCGCGGCATTATCCAGGATTAGCCCCGGGTAAGGGTTAGGATTAGTGTTAGGATTAGCCACCGGGGCCTATTCCTGGTTATGGCCATCTGTGCTTAGTTATTTGAAGAGTTTAGCACATTTGTTTGCATCTAAGAATAGTTTACAGCACTA
>Ga0066192_1000127_pt1 | contig 12651 bp, 10 predicted proteins | sample WorMetvacBELIZE1_FD_58707 | JGI IMG/M metagenome (GOLD analysis project Ga0066192, IMG submission 58707) | Marine gutless worms symbiont microbial communities from Max Planck institute for Marine Microbiology, Germany - Olavius vacuus BELIZE.1... | ecosystem: Host-associated > Annelida >... | reverse complement strand
CCCCGCTCCCGCGTCGGAGCAGGCCATTAAGAGACTTACGATGAGCACAGAAATACAAATGAATACGATTCCTTTCGCCTTCTTAAGTGTTATCATTCTTTTCTCCTTTTGAGATTGGTATGTTGAAGTTCTATTACATGGCGACTTTGTTTTCCACAACAAAAATAAATATGTGTAAATTTTTTAATATGAGCTTTTCGGCAACTCTCAGGTAGGCTTGAAGCACCGCTCCCGTAGCGATACTATTGAAATGAACATCTAAGAACTCAGGAAGAACCGAAACCTTCATCACAGCTCAGGAATTGGGAATTGTTTCTGGCCTCCTGGCTTGTCTCTAGCCATATCTCGAGCTAGTCTGTAGAATGACTCGGGTTGTCGGGTACTTGCCCAAGAGGCGGAAATCGTGTTTTCAAGCTTCTTATAAACAATCAAGACGACAGGAGAGAATATGGCCGACTTGAAAGCCGCCTACATGGGCATCACGCTGAATAATCCGGTTATCGCCGGCGCTTCGGAACTCAGCTCTCATATGAACTCGATTAAGAAAATCGAAGACGCCGGCGCGGGCGCCTTGGTTATCAAGAGTCTGTTTGAAGAGCAAATTCAGCTTGAGCGGGCACGTTTTTACGAGGAACAGCATCAATATGACGGTATCAACGCTGAGATGAGCGGCATGTACCCCGATATGGAGCATTCCGGCCCGGAAGAGCATCTGATGTGGGTTCGCAAAGCCAAGGAAGCTGTATCGATACCGGTTATTGCCAGTCTCAACGCCGTGAACTCCGAGACCTGGGTGGAATGGGCGCTCAAACTCGAACAAACTGGTGTGGACGGCCTGGAATTGAATTTCTTTGCAAATCCCGAGCTTCAGGAGGAAGAGGGAGCGACTATCGAGAAAAATCAGATGTCTGTTGTAGCCGAGATTGTTCAAGCGGTGAAGATACCGGTTTCTGTCAAGTTGAGTATGTTCTATACAGCGCCTATTTCCGTTGCCAAAAAATTCACGAAATCGGGTGCTAAGGGTTTGGTGCTGTTTAACAGGTTTTTTCAGCCGGATATTGATGTGGAAAAGGAGTCCATTACTATTCCGCTGAATCTGAGTTCAAATACCGCCCATCGTCTTCCGCTTCGCTATTCCGGATTGCTGTTCGGTGAAACTGACGCGAGCATCTGCGCTTCCAGCGGGATTGTGGATGGTTTGGACGCGGCAAAAATGCTCCTTGCCGGCGCCGATGTTGTTCAGGTGGTGAGCACTCTTTACCGAAACAAGATTACCCAGATTGGCCGAATTGTCGATGAGCTCAGCCGATGGATGGACGCTAAGGGCTATACAACATTGGCCGATTTCCACGGCAAGATGAGCCGGAAAAAATCTGTAGATCCCTGGGCATACAAACGTGCCCAGTATGTAAAACTCCTGATGAAGCCCGATCCGATGAAAATTATCCGCTAAGGAGGCTTTTTTCAGGCTGCATGCCGATGACTGCTCGCTGGTCGTTTTTTATCAGGAGAATAACTCCATCGTGGCATCCGATATTGGCATTGAGAAATCCATTATTTCAATCTCAGATTCGCTTGCTTCAGGACGGCTTGATTTAGCACAGTCTTGGGAATTCGTCCATCCCTAACGCCCAGAACATCATGGACAATCTGTTTTCGCATGGCTTGCAGGGCATCTTCGCTGTACCACCCCATATGCGGCGTGATAATGAGGTTTGGGATGTCAAACAGAGGGTGGTTTCCCGGCAGCGGTTCGGGCACTGTAGAATCCAGGGCGGCGCCTGCCAGATGCCCTGAAACCAAGGCGGCAAGCAGCGCGTCGCTGTCCACGATACTGCCCCGGGAGGTGTTTACGAGCACGGCGCCTCTCTTCATGGATGCTATTCGCTGTCGGTTGAACATACCAGTTGTGCTCGCCTTCGCTGGCACATGAAGGCTGATGATATCCGATTGTGACAAAAGCTCGTCCAGGGAAACCAGACGGGCGCCGCGGCTTTCCACCTCGGAGGGATCGGCATGGGAGTCGCGCACCAATACCTCCTTCATTACCGATCCGAACAGTGAAACCGCGTGGGTGCCGATTTTGCCGAATCCAATGATGCCGGCGACGAGATTTCCCGGATTCTTATGGGGCATGGCGGCAGCCAAATTCCATCCAACATTGCTATCTGGCACATAGGAGGCGGCAATCGATTGCTGAACGGGGATTTTCAACAACAAGGAAAGGCCCAGTGCAAAAGCCTGCAAAGCGACTTCTTTGCTCCAGAATCCTGGCTCGTTAACGCAGACAATTCCCGCTTCGGTGGCCGCCTCAAGATTGAGATTGTCATAACCATCGCCGTGGCGGATGATGAGTTGACATGCGGAAAGACCAGCTATCACTTCCGGGGTAATTTTTGCCTGGTCAACCACTAGGACATGGGCATCTTTGGCAACTTCGAGAATTTCTCGGGCGGCCGCGAAGCGAAGCTGATAATGCCGGTAGTCCACCCCGGTATCGCGGTATTGCTCTTCCTCCCAGAGGAGGTTGGCTTCAACATGGTCGGTGGTAACACAGATTAGCCGATTGGATTTTTGTTTCATTACAGAAAGATTATACAGGGTGAGCGGCATTGATCAAAAACATTTTTTGCTATAATGCTAACAATGAATAATCGGCGTATTATGAGAGGATGCCAGGAACAGTTTATACTGGAAGGCTCTTTCCGGCTCTTTATTCGGGTACGATACTTACTGAGAATCAATATAGACTAAGGATGTGAGCCTTGGAAGAAGGAGCGTGGCCGGTGATTATCATTGAGGGGCAAATCGCTGCGGGAAAAACTACTATGGGGGAATACCTTGAACGACATTACGGAATACCCCTGTACCGCGAACTCAGCAATCCCGATACGCTCAGTCTTCTCAATCTTTTTTATAGTGACAAAAGGCGTTGGGCCTTCACAATGCAGATTCATTTCCTCAATGAACGCTTCAGGATGATAAAGGACATCCACGCGGCCGGTGGCGGTTTGCTGGACAGATCAATCTTCGGAGATCGCATTTTTGCCGAGCTGCTCCACGAAGAGAAAAGCATGTCAGGCGAGGAATTTCGCTCTTACTGCACTTTGTTGGACAACATGCTTGAACATGCCGAGTCGCCGGCGCTGCTGGTATATCTTGACTGTTCCGTGGATGCCGCTCTTGAGCGCATTATAGTGCGGAATCGGGGTTTAGAGTCCGAGATTCCTCGGGACTATTTGGAAAGACTCAACCTGAAATATCTTTCCTGGTTCGATGAATACAACTATTCGCCGAAGATGATGCTGAATACCGAGTCCTATGATATCAACCGCCCCGAAACTATGGAATCCATGTCCACCACTTTGGAGAAAAAATTGAAAGAATACCTGGAAGACCATGCGGTGCAGAAAAAACTGTTCTAGGCGGGTGTGCCACGATTACCACTGAGGACTGTTTCATTCTCAGTTCAGATGCCTCAGACCACCATGGAGCATGCGAGCTTCGCTATATGGCAATCGGCGACCGCGGTCCCATTCTTCTGCGCTTTACAAACCACCAGCCTGTGTTTTTTATTCCATCAGACGCAACGATTCCCGCCGGCTTGAATGCCCAGCGGCGCGCTCTTGAACTATGTTCCTATGACGGGAAGAGCATCGACGGCTTGTACTTTCCCAGCATGGCGGCTTTGAGGCATGGACTCCGGCGGCTTTCAGACGCAAAGATTCGAACCTTCGAATCCGACATAGGCCCGGAGGATCGCTTTCTCATGGAGCGATTCATCAGCGGCTCGGCTTCTCTCAATGGCTCATATCGGCAAAATGGAATTATCAGAGAGTATGAGAATCCCTCTCTCAAGCCATCAAATTATCGACCATCCTTAACGACAATGTCCTTGGACATTGAAACCGGACAAGACGGCACGATATTCAGCATTGCCATGGATATTAGCGGCCCCCGGAACAACTCTCGCCAGGTAGCCGTCCGGGATGAAGGTGGAGGCCGCGCCGCGTCGCTCTCAAGCACGGTGCGCTTCGTCGCTGACGAAACAGCCCTGCTGCGATTCTTCATCGATACCACCATCGGCGCGGATCCGGATGTTCTCATCGGCTGGCACGTTATCGGATTCGATCTGGCCTTTCTTATGAAGCGCGGTCGGGAACTCGGGGTTGCACTGCGCATCGGTCGGAGAGGTGGAACCCTGCGTCTCATTGAGCGTCCAGGCCTACTTCCCATTGCCGATTTAGAAGGGCGCTTGGTAATTGACGGACCGGTGGCCCTCCGCGGAGCCTTCCACAAATTTTCCGACTGGAGGCTGGGCGCGGTGGCAGAGGAGCTGTTGGGCCGACGCAAGGATATTGAGGCGGATGGCGCCGGCAAGGTAGAGGAAATCGAAAGACGTTTCCGCGAGGATAAGGACGCCCTGGCCCGATACAATCTGGAGGATGCCATCCTGGTTACCGAAATTTTTCATAGCAGCGCTGTCCTGAATCAAATGCTTACGCGAAGCCTCATTACGGGACTCCCGGCCAACCAGGTTCACCGTTCGGTGGCCGCCTTCGACCGCTTCTTTCTCCCCAGACTGCACCGCAAGGGATATGTGGCGCCCAATCAGTCCGACATCGCCAGCGCCGCCCCCACGGCGGGAGGAAAGGTGTTCTCCAGCGGGGCCGGTCTCTTCGACGATGTCGTCGTTCTAGACTTCAAGAGCCTCTATCCCGCAATCATACGAACCTTCCACATCGACCCCTATTCCCTAATCAAAGCCGCCGAGCATCCTTTGGACACGCCCGTGGGTATTCAATTCTCTCGCACCGAGCACATACTGCCCGCCTATCTCGGTGAACTGATGACTCGACGGGCCAAGGCCCACGCTGCCAGCGACGCGCCACTGGCCCAGGCGATAAAAATACTGATGAACTCTATGTATGGCGTTATGGGATCGACCGCCTGCCGCTTCTATCAATCCGAATTACCCGAGGCCATTACCGGAATAGGCCGGTGGATACTGGATATGACCACCGAACATCTTAGTTCCTGGGGATACAAGGTTCTCTACGGGGATACCGATTCGGTATTTGTGAAGCTCAAAACCGAACAGAGGCAATACCCCGACAAGGCCGGAGGGGAGCTGGCAAACAGAATGGATGAGTACTTCCGCGAAATCATCCTCGAAAAATTCAAAGTCCCTTCCTACTTGGAATTGGAATACGAAAAACGATACGTGAAACTGTTTTTGCCACTTATGCGCAGCGTTGCGGGCGAGGCCGCTGTTAAGCGCTACGCCGCCCTTCTGCCCGATGGGGATCTGGAAATCAAGGGCATGGAATTTGTCCGCTCAGATTCCACCCCCCTGGCCCGCGAATTTCAATACGAATTGTTTCGGCGCTATTTTGCCGGTGAAGATCTCAAACCCTGGATTCGGGACATGATAAAACGCCTTAATGCCGGGGAGTTTGATGAGAAGCTGATCTACAAGCGGCGTCTCTCCCGACCCGCCCGCGCTTACAAATCACTGCCTCCCCATGCCCGGGTTGCCATGATGCTCGATCCCGATGGGTCATTGGATATTCGTGAAGTTGCCTATGTTATGACTCCCACAGGCCCTCTTCCCATGGAAAAAGGTCCCCATAAGATTGATTATAATCATTACATAGAAAAGCAAATTCGCTCATTGGTGAACGATGTACTGGCTCTGAGCGATGAGAGCTTTGATACGCTTATCGGCGGTAAACAGCTCGATCTTTTCTGATTCGAAAAAGTCTGCTAGCATGCGCAGTGGAGATATCTTATGAGTTTTGCCTCCGCCATACTCGCGTTTTTGAGTACTCTCAAAGCCCCGAATCAGGTTCCCAAAAACGTTGCAGTACTGTGGCCATTTGATAACCCTGAGGTGATTCGGATTCGCCATGAGTTCTATCAAAAATTCTTTGCCGATACGCGTAAACGCGTTTTTCTCATCGGAATCAACCCCGGACGCTACGGCGCCGGAGTTACCGGAATTGGATTCACCGATCCCATCCATCTTGCCGCGGACTGTGGCATTCCCCATGGGCTTCCCGGAGGCAGGGAGCTTTCCGGTGATTTTATCTATGAAATGATCCACGCCTTCGGCGGCGCCGCTGAGTTCTACCGCCATTTCTACATTACCGCCTTAAGTCCCCTTGGCTACACCAGGGACGGAAAGAATCTGAACTACTACGACGTGAAAGAATTCCCTGATCAGCTAGATGAATGGATGGCCGACGCGATGGCAGCGCAGATAAAAGCCGGCTGTGATAGGCGAGTGGCATTCAGCCTGGGACGGGGCGCGCATTTCAAACAGCTTGAAAAGTTCAATCAGCGGCATGACTTCTTCGAAAAAATTGAACCACTGCCCCACCCTCGCTGGGTAATGCAGTATCGCCGAAAAAGGCTCAGCGAATTCGTTGAGGAGTATGTATCCGCCCTCCGCGAAGCGCTCTAGGGCTGGAGAGAAAAACGCACCAAGGCATTAGCACCCGGCGATTCGATACTCTGTGGCAGTTTGCGAATCGGGCAGGAACTACGGTTATGCGAAATTGTCGATTACGGATCTAATGTCTTTCCCATATTGGAAGCCGGCATCCTAGTCGCCGATGGTTTTCGACAAGTTGGATTCTCCTCCATACAAAATTGTCGATTAAAATCTTCAGAGAACCGGATCATGGTCTTCGACAAAAGAAACCCCAATACCCAATAAGGTCCGAATAGCTTGACCGGCAAAGCTCGTCATGTGTCACCGAGACCTCCTAAAAAGATATAAAAGCGTACATATCGCGACGATGGCGACAACTGCGACTATTGATTTTGTAGTTTCATAGAATAACGATATAGCAAACAGCATCGCCTTGACGAGACTTTGGACAGCGTTGATACCATGGAATAAAAAGTTGCCCTATTGTTCTCCGGAACACTGTTGACCAGGGCGCTTGACAGTGTTACTTGTGGTACGGAAACAAAGAAGTAGAAAAGCACAAGCTGAAATATCACAAGAGCAACACTGCCAGATTTCATTCCCAGGCACAAAATCGCGAGTGATGTGAAGACGATTGAGACACTCTCAAAAGTTCTTGTTTTTTTTGATTTTGATGTGAGTTTTCCCGCCAGAGACCTGCCCAACAGTATCAGAATAAACGCGATAACAAATGGCATTGTCTTGCCGTGTTGTACATATTCACCAACAAAAACAAGTTTACGGAGGAGGCGAGCGCCATACCTACATACGGCCCGTTGAATGCGTTAGTAGCTAGTATAAAGATATTATTCGAATTGGAACTTGCGGATCCTTACAGCCGAATCAACACTCCGTTGGAGATCTTTTGAAAGACGCCATAAGAACGGAGGGTACATCACGATGGTACGTTGACGAGCGTTTTCCGGCATCGGCGAACTACGGACTACTACGAAATACGTTCAATTCTGTGGAAACCTAAAGGAGAATTTTTTTGTCGGAACCGCGCGGACCACAGATGCGAGATTTGTCGAGGATGATACATTGAGGGAGCATTTTAGAAGGATGGGCGCCTCGTCAGTTGATAAGAGTACAGGAATTTCGTTGGCATTGACACGTCAACAGAAAGTCTCCAACGTGCCAACGCTAAACATCCAGAAGCAACCTTCTATCTTTGTAATTCGAGCAACCTTGCTCCTCTGAGAGACAACTCCGTAGCGCTTGCACTTCTCATGACTACCCTCTCATATAATGTTCATAGAGTCAGCATGAAACAAACCCTCAAAAAGTCCCAACTGAATCCTAAGCCGACACCCCTAACACGAACCACTGCCGATTCATGAACCAGGGAATTTCAGTTTTGATGAGAGCTTCTATTTGGCATTCTCGTCGGGATGATGTATACCGAAAGTATTTCCCTCGGTATCCATGAAATACCCCTGCCAGGCCATACCAGGGAGGGCGAATTTAGGTATGGTGACCGTGCCGCCGGCGGCTACAATAGCCTTGGCAATAGAATCAAAATCATCAACTTGCATGGTAAGAACAAAGGCATTGACGCCACCTTCTTTTTGAGGAGCTTCCGCGGATCGCTTGAACAATCCGCCATTGATGCCCGGCTCATCACTCCCCTCTTCGGCGGTCCTTATCAACCAATAGACATAGTCCTCGCCTTTCCATTCCTCGAAAGCCCAGCCGAAAGCCTTGGTATAGAAATCAATTGCACGCTGAACATCGTCTACCTGAATCTCGAAATGCACCGGTCGATTCATCATAATCCTCCTCAAGATCGCTTAGTTTATCATCCATGGCAAATAAAATCAAGCCTTGATATGACCCCTGGCACGCGGAAACGCGCGGTTTCGCGCTTGCCGAAATACTCATCTGGCAGAAGTTTCAATCGGATGGATTCGACATTTTCGGGCGCGTTCGGATTCACACGATGTAGTAGATTCAGGGACTGAATAAGTCCCGAAAATATCTATTGACAACATAAAAAAATCCACACTATACTGGTTCCGGTGGTTGTGTTGCCACCAATACATTCCTTATAACATTGCGGAACTCAAATAATCGCGGGGGTCATTTGTCTATGATCAAAAACCTGATATCCGAAAACTGCCAGAGCAAGAAGGGGGTGGGATGATTCGCAAGAAGCGATATCGCATCCACAGATGGCGGTGCTGGGATGACGAATTGTTTCTTTCGACCCACAGTTTCTTTTCCAAGTATGGCGTGTATCCACACATCTTCCTCGCCAACAGTACAACACTTAAGAGAATAGAGCAAATAGCCCTCACAATCGGTTTCGAAAATATCAAAGACGTAGAAACAGGAGAGCGACTCAAACCGGATCAGATCGATTTGGAATCATGTTGGACTGGGAGGATTCAGTACAAACGACTGTTCGCTTGTATTCTACCTGAATAACAATCTGAGGACCGGGGTTTATTTTCTGATTTTCGGTCCTGATATTGACCCGGATGATGGAGAACCGATCCCTAAGATTGTAAGCCCACCTCTGGGAGCAAAGCTCGGCTTCCGGAAACTCAGGAAATACGAAGATATCGCGGCCTAGCGGGTAGATCGGTGTGGGCGAGATTACCGGAACTTGTGTATTGATGTTTACTGGTGTAATCTGCCAGAAGGTACAGGATTAGATTATTGTGGGCTCTGTTCAGGACTATTTCCCTTTGAGAGTGTCATATGATTCGATTAGAAGACCTTCAACCTAGTGCAAAACTGCCCACATAGGGGACTGGTTTTCTAAAGATACGACCTGCGTTCAAGTCATTGAGTATAACCAACAAGCCGATTACAATCAGTTAGCTAGAGGCGCCATGAAAAAACTCACCGTAGTAAAACTCAAGAGGGAGGCTAACGCATTCAGCAAGTACCAGTCGGCGACCGATGAGCCAACTCTGTTTGGTGTAACGGACGGCAAGGCTATAGGGACGCATTTAGAACACGAGTTCAGATTGCGCCTTGAGCGGTCTTATGTGTTTTCTTCTGGGAGCTCAGCCCGAGGGATCGACTTTCCTGAACTTGGAGTTGATATGAAAGCCACGAGCATTCGCCAGCCACAGTCTTCTTGCCCATTCAAATCAGCCAAGGAAAAAATATATGGCCTTGCATATTCGTTGCTCGTTTTCGTCTATGAGAAGGTGGATGATCAACAAAGGAGAACGGCTCGGCTGGATATCAAGCATGTGGTCTATGTTGAAAAAGCACAAACTGCTGACTTCCAGACAACCAGTGGACTACATAAAATTCTTGACAACAGTGGCAACAAAGATGACTTGCTTGCATTTATGGAGGAACGACTTCTTCCGATGAACGAGATGCAGGCTGACCAACTTGCGGATGAGATACTTAGGAATCCACCTGCAATCGGGTACCTAACGATCTCAAATGCCCTCCAGTGGCGACTTCAATACCGTCGGGTGATCGAATATGCCGGACGCGTGGATGGTGTGGAAAAGGTAATCTGATGGATCATGAGCAACGAGTCGAGTTTGGCGACTTTCAGACACCCGTTGAGCTTGCCCTAGCCGTGTGCCGAACAATCAAGAAGTTAGGTATCTTTCCCCGAATTGTAGTAGAACCAACCTGTGGCCTTGGATCATTCGTTGAAGGCGCTCTCGGTGAGTTCGGCGGCCTCTCCCATTTACGGGCTTACGACATTAACAAAGATCACGTGCAAGCTACTCGAAATGTCATCCACAAACTCGAAACGGAAAGCTCGTTTGTCATTGAGCGCCGGGATTTCTTCAGTACCGATTGGGATAGCGAGTTTCGGTTGTTGGATTCCGATGTTCTTGTACTTGGGAATCCTCCATGGGTAACGAGCGCTGCTCTTAGCACAATAGGCAGTGAAAACCTACCTCCTAAGCGCAATTTCCAGAATCGGACTGGTTTAGATGCGAAGACTGGGAAGGCTAATTTCGACGTCTCGGAGTGGATGCTCATTCGGTTGATAGAGAGTCTCGCCAAGACAAGCTCCGGCTACCTCGCCATGCTCTGCAAATTTGCAGTTGCTCGAAAGGTTCTGCACCACTGTTGGACACTGGGCTTACCCATAAAGCATGCAGAAATCCGATTAATCGATGCGAAAAAACACTTTGGCGTATCAGTGGCTGCTTGCTTGTTCTATGTACATATCAAACCAGGATTTGGAATCCCCAAACCTATATGTCCCGTATACAAAGATCTTGAAACATCCGAAAGCACACAAGTCATAGGAAAGAAAAACGGCGAATTGGTGGCGGACATCAGAATCTACGATCAATTCCGTGATTTGGAAGGAAGGTCGCCGTTGCGGTGGCGGTCTGGAATGAAGCATGACGCCGCCCGGATCATGGAATTGTCGAAAACGGATTCAGGAGTGGTAAATGGGTTTGGCGATGTCGTAGATATCGAACCTACATACATGTATCCGCTTCTTAAATCATCGGACGTAGCCAATAGTCGCAAGATGGTCACACGATTTGTCATTGTCCCACAAAGGAACGTGTCCGACGACACGAGAGAGATTGCAGATATTGCGCCACGAACATGGAGCTATCTTCAAAGCCATGCGGCGTCACTTGACGGGCGCGGGAGTGCTGTTTATCGAAATCGACCTCGATTCGCAGTGTTTGGGGTGGGAGAATACACTTTCACACCGTGGAAGGTAGCTGTCTCTGGGCTTTACAAAAATCTCCAATTCTTGGCGGTCGGCCCGGTGCGGGATCGTCCGGTCATCCTTGATGACACATGCTATCTCGTACCGTGTCAGTCTGAAAAGCATGCGATTTTGTTGGAAGGAATGTTAAACGACAAGACTGCACAGGCCTTCTTGCGTGCTCTCGTTTTCCCAGACGCTAAAAGACTTGTTAACGCTGACATACTCAACAGAATCGCCCTTAATCGTCTCGCAGAGCGGCTTGGAGTCTCAAATCAGTTCGGCGAGATGATTAACAAGTCCGATCTGCCGGATTCTCGCTTTTCTGTATAACCGCCGCAACGACCTGCATGGTTTTAACGTGTCAAAAAGAGTGGTAGCAAGTGAGATTCTACTCATTCAAACTAACTTCCGACAGTGCGTTGGCGAGCGGTGGCTGAGGGAATAGAGAACAAGAAACCGAATCAAGCAAATGTCCTCTGGTGTTGGGCGATACTGGACTCGAACCAGTGACTTCTACCGTGTGAAGGTAGCACTCTAGCCGCTGAGTTAATCGCCCGATGGCTGATGAATATAATCGATGGCGTTGAATTAGGCAACCCGGGAGCGCTAAATGTAGTGTAACATTTCTTGTGTCAAAAGGGAAAATGAGGCATTCTGTGCTGCGCCATTTGTCAAACAGCAATCCTGAATTCCTAAGGTGGAACTCCGCGCCGTCAGGTTGTCTGTTCAACCTCCTTTCTGAATGATTCATACATCGCATCGGGAGCCGGTAGTCCAGACTCTGATGATATCGCCTGCTGTTGTAGAAACGGAAACACCGGGAAAGGCCAAATTTCAATTCCCGAAGTGATTCATAAGCCCTGAGGTAAATCTCCTCGTGCTTCCAGTTTCTCCAGAATCGTTTTCCACATATCTGTTTGCGAATGACTCAAGCTCTTCTATCATACTCATATCTCCCGTCTGAAGGTAGCATCCTCCCACACCCTTTTGACTTTTTTCCTGCCATCAATGGACACAGTGCCGCTTACAACAAAGAGGAATTGGGTTATGACTGTGATAAACGCGGCCTGAAGCTTGGCTGATGATGAAGGGGCTAGCGAGGAGATATTTCCGATTAGGAATAATCTTGAACACGCGTGGCGAAGGTGAGCTGTTTTGGAAGCCACTGGCCACCGCGCGTGAAATTTGAGGATAACAAAAATAGACCGGCATAATGCCGGTCTTTCGCCCAGGGGAATAATCCGCCTGGACCAGTTATTTCGGCTTATAAGCCGGAAAAAAAGTTGTTGCGAAACTGTATGGTTTATCGATAGGCGCCTCCTTGTCCCGGACTAAATCCATTCGTTTGCCGGCACTTACCGGCCGAAATCAACAGGCGGTCCCATGGTTTAACCCCCTCCACACTTATTTTCAGTATAAATCACCTACAAAGAAAAATCAATGGAATTCTTCCTTTGGTAGTGTAACATTTCTTGTGTCAAAAGGGAAAATGAGGCATTCCTCTTAGGTGAAA
>Ga0066192_1000126_pt1 | contig 12723 bp, 8 predicted proteins | sample WorMetvacBELIZE1_FD_58707 | JGI IMG/M metagenome (GOLD analysis project Ga0066192, IMG submission 58707) | Marine gutless worms symbiont microbial communities from Max Planck institute for Marine Microbiology, Germany - Olavius vacuus BELIZE.1... | ecosystem: Host-associated > Annelida >... | reverse complement strand
TCAAGTCAGAGTTTAATACGTATGTCAATCGCATACGTTTACAAAAGTAAAAACAGACATGGAATAGAGATAGACAGAGATGAACTGGTTAGATTTTGAGATTAAAAGGTCAAAGGTCAAGGTCACGACGAGACTAAATATGGTCAAATAAGCACTTTGGAATTCTGAAGGTCATGCGTTCAAACGTCAAGGTCACATACAACTTTTCCGGCGAAGGCATATATACCGATCAACGGTTCGCCGTTAAAGACCATCTAGTTTCTACAGTAAAATATACCCAAGTAAAATGGATCATTATGGGTGTTTAGTGATGGCTGTGGCCAGATGAAACGAATTCTAACGGCTGTAGCATTGATACGTAAACTGTATACTCAAGTGTGCTTGACAGAATCTTATTTTGAAGTTTGCGGTCGACCCAAGTCTTAGGCCAAATTATCAGGTTTGAGATCAAGTTGAGAGTGTTACATGTAGAGAAGTTGACTCAAGGACCACAGCGACCGCCATAAGCTGTTGTTAGTATTTAGTAACACGTTCCATATTTGTGAGTTCTGTTCATCGTCAATAGTCATAATTATCATCACCATAGTAGTATAGTAGTAGTTAACAACAACAACAACAACAACAACAACAACAAAACAATAAAGACGACGACGACGACGACAACGACAAAAACAACAGTAATAATCTACGCGATTTTTATGGTTTTGTGTTTGACAAAGTCACTGCACAAAAAGTTCTCTAGACTTTCAGTGCTATAGACGCCGCAGTGCACCTGCAGTCAGCCCACTTTTCGTATCCAAGTGAATAAGTTAGGTAGCATGCAAGATGGCGAAGCGTGTTCACTGTTTGCGGTAGGTATTCGTCAAGATCAAAACTTGTACATCAAGCTTATTGATGCCACAACGAAGAAGGTGAGTGTTATTGTATTGTGGTGTAATATCGCTGTGCCCAGTTTGCTGAATTGAACGTGTCGCTATGAAATTACCCTGATTTTCTGTTATGTCTGACACATCCATTAGTTACAGCGAAGATAATGAAAAGTCGTGTCCGACTGTCATATTGCCGATGTGTCGGTCACTCTGTGAATGAGTGAGTGCTTGTCAGCTACAAACGCGCGCGTATTTGATGCATTGTGTGCGCTGTGACCCAAGCTCGAAATTAATTCTCTTCCAATTAGAACGCTGTTAAGTAGAGACCTGGCGAGCGAACATCGCGGCCGGTATGGTCAGTCGGCCCGGCCGCCGACAAAATACAAATGATCTGGCGGGTCAGCGCTTTTTGCACCCGAGCGACACCGGGCGTTGGTTTGGAGTGTGAGGTGGCGGTTCGATGAAAGGACAATTAATTGACGCCGAGCGCAGTTGACGGGCAGCGGCGTGGACAGGTGGTGCGAGGCGGTGCCTGCTGATGCTGAGTGTAGGGCGCTATCCGGCTGTTGACGTACAGGGCGCCACAGGGCATTCGTCCGTTAGAAGGCGCCTGCGCTCCCTGACAAGTGTCCACGATATGGTCGTGTGATCAGACGAGGCGTTTTGCATCAACGAGCAGCACGTGCGATCTCATGTTTTCGACTTATGTCGCCGAGTACAGTGACATGCGACGTGTTTCCGCGCGCTCCGCTATTACAGTGGAACTTAAATAGCTCATCGTTCTGCGATTGCCTCTGTGTTAATTTGTTTTCATATTTAATTTAAGACATGACAGTAGATCATGAGTCACCAATAAAAGCGCCACAAATACAAATATATTAAATTTTACAGCGGTTTAAAACGAGTTCCTAAAGTTTGTTCGAACAGGGGCAGTGCCTGCAGGCGTAGGTGACTTTTGCTCAGTCAACTGTTCAAATATGATTATGAGCTATAATAACTGTTAACATGTGTTTTGTACTCTGTGAGCCATTGTATTGTTTCCATGGGTAATTGTTACTGTCTTTGTAATTTTTGTATGAACTCTGTTTGAACTTGTATCATCAAAGGCATGTTGTACACTGTAGCCGATCGTCTACGAAGGACAAGATAAAAACCCTGAGATGTGTCGAGTGCTGCTAACGCACGAAGTCATGTGCAGGTCAGTGACCAGTGACTGACGTCTATATACCACTTCTTCACCTTTTAACAAAGCTCTCACTGCTTTGACGTTGTCGTTTTCGCGCCAGAGGTATTTCATGAAAAAGATTGAACGACCTGTAGAAAATTTTACTCCCATTTTTTCTGAGATTTGTGGATACGTGGCCTACCTCAGGAATAGCTGTCAAACAGTAAAGTAAGCTGGTGATACAAAAACCTCAAATATCGACGAGTGATTAAAGTATGCCCTTGTCCATGGATAGCCTAGTTGTGAAGTTTTTAAACGAAACAAACTTAAAATCAGAATAATAAAACATTATAAACGTTAAATATTGTTAATTTGACAGTAGGCCCTTACTGAATAAGTTCAGATGTTCAGTGTAGCCTGCAGATATTCTGCAGTAAGTGTATAAACCTGAACATGCGATAGACGCACTGCAAAACTAATATGCGTACAAGTATATACTGTAGCGTGAATTGTTTGAAACTTTATCTTCATTATCATGAATTTCGGAAGAGAAATGTGTAGCTGTATTTCGTCCTTGTGTGGCAGTCGGTGCTGTGAAAAGAAGAGCTGCGGCAACCGAAATGAAACGCCGTCTGATCCGGTCATCATCGACAGGCAAGTACAGACACGTCTCTAACATGTTGCAGTGATGGTTACAATTAACAACGTGAAGGTCATGAATGCTGTGCGATGTCGATTCGCTTGAGATGTATAACTGCGCTTATCATAGACCCAAGTTTTTACTTTAAGCGCCTCACACTGCAGATACTTGCATAAGATTTTTTGATATCATGCTTTCCTGGCAATTACGCTTAGTTCTTAAACAAATGGACTTTACAAAATGTTTTAGTAAGCCGACAATTTACAACATCACTAGAAATATAGGGAAAGGTTAAACGTGAAAATGCTACTGCTTAATCAACATTTTAAAAACTTTTATGTTACATTAATTTATATCTAGAATGAATAAACAGTGTACCTCTCGTTTTGTACGATCTTAGCGACGTGTAAGGGAAAGTACATTGAGTTGATTTGTCACGTCGACTTTATAATTAATAGACAATATCTAAAGCATATTGGAAAACTTTGTCATATCTGTGCTGCAAGAACCATTGTCACGTTCACTATTCTGGAAATAACGTAACGGTTTAGAAGTCCGACCTACGACTGTACGCTACGGGTGGTCTGCCTATTCGACAAACAGCGCCACGGTCGGCCAACGATCCGTTTCGGACCAAAACGACGCCGACAGCTAATGTCATTACGCGGCGCGCAAACATGGCCGGTGTCATAGTGTATGGTCGATAGGCTTGAAACGAAGACAAAAAGCAGACGTCAGCAGCAGCAGCAGCAGCTGGCGGGAAATTAAGGATTTCTTGCGGCTAAAATTCTTCATCGACTCGTACAGATATTGTCCTGACATAACGCAGCATTTCCACGACAGACAGTGACAAGCTGCAAAATTTATTGGCACTTCGACATCAGACTTAACGAAATTATGTGACAATGCATTATAGTTGAATATGCCGTATGTCACTGCGGGCCACCGATGATGCGTACTCATCCTATTATTATAACACAATTATGAAGTCCAAGTCTCTTGTTTACTGAGGATATAGTTGGTTATTTGTCTCTTGTAACGGTTTGTTAAGGTTGAAAAATTGTGATTTTACCGGCTTTATTCCACAGTTCTGATATTTTCACGTGTTTAGCAGCTTTTCTTCGGAGCCGTATCATGACTGTGCATTGCTTGTCCAGCTGTCTGTCGTTCTGTGGGCGCACAGTTGGCTAATTACGTTAGGTGACGCTTGACCGACGCCCGTCCCTTGATTTGACCGCCACGCCTGTCGTGTGTACGCTCCTTACATTGTGCCGCTGGCGAACCACGTGACCTGCAGCCAGTGCGTATCACGTGTTGATGTCGATGTGTTGATTGCGCATGCGCCGAAGAGCGCCGCAGATCTGGCGGCTTGATAATATTAAACGGCAGACCGGAAGTCGGTAATATCACGTGACTATATCGGCACATTGTGTCGATACTTGGACGAGTCGTCACGGCACACGTGCTGATAATGGCGTGCTGTAGTTGTCGTAACTGAATTAAGCCGCCGGACTAAGACAGTAGACTATTTTGCCTGGACGGTTCAGCTTTCAGTTCAGTCAGCATTCATCAGCTGAGACGGGAGTTGAACCGACTTCGAACTCGCAACGAACTAAATGAACATGACAACAGTGGTTCCGTTCGATTGGTTCCGTGGAACAGAACTTGAACATACAAACTAGAAACTACAGTTCGATTCCCATCTCTACACTACAGTATCAGCAGCAGCAGCAGCAGTAACGAAAAGTTGCAACAACGACGACGTACCTCCAGTCCCTCCACTTCACATCACCATTGTTACACAAATAAAAATAACATCATTTGCGAGATTGCCAAATGAACAGGTTAACGAACGCGATTAAAAATAGCGCCACCAAAAAGTTAACGCGGCGACAGAAAACTACAAAAAACCAGCAGCGCTGCGATTTAACACAGACATCAGTTATTACAGCATCAGCAGTTGCAGTCGAATGTATCTGAAGTAGAGTTTCTACAAGTTGTGCTTATCGTCGCGCCGATCTTTACAATCGCTGTGTGAAACTGATTAAACGTCTTCATCGTAGTCTCATCGCCATCCTCGACGTGAATGGCAGATTAACGGGGCTGGCTGTGCCGAAGCCAGAAATCCCAATATTATTTATGACCCCAAAAATTAGTTAACGGAAAAACTGTTTGTGTTTACAATAATTTCAAACTTAGACAGATCATTTCAGGAGGAATGGTAACGGCAGAGGCATCGATCAATAGGAGTCCTGGGGCCAGAACCCCGTCAGTAATTTGGGACTACTTGCTTGAATTATAGCCAGGAGCCCCGTACACTCTCACATCTAATTTACCGCTGCTCAGTGAGTCGGCGACGTTGTCTGTCGTCTTATGGGTATGTGGTACCCATTTCGGCAGTACTGACATTTATATTTCATTCTCAAATCAACATAGCAGTTGATTCAGTCGTTCATGCTACAGTCAGAAGCAAAGTTAAGTACGTTTAATGTCATTTGTCACTTAATGGCAAAATTGCACACTGGTAGCAGCGTCATGCCAACAAAAACAAAATGTGCGTTCAAACCGCGAATTACTCCCTTTTGTTATAATTAATGGGATGATTAACCCAATGAAAAAAAATCACTCAACATTCCTGATCATTAGACACATTTATGTTCAGTATTGACGATGTGATGGATTCTTCATTTCGGCACATATTCGTTATTTGCAGTTTTTACTATGGAAATGTGGTCGTATTTAAATGAAAGTGCAACCGGTGTGTCAATGTCAATGTCAGTGTCAAGTAGATTTATATAGCGCATAAACGTAAAACCTCTAATGTGCATAATAAGTTGTCATTTTAGCGATTGTCATTTTTCTGCCTCCGACTGTCTGAAAAAGTCTTTTTAGTTTATTTTGGCTACCTACTTGGATTATATGCAAGTGAAATAAAAGCTACAAACGCAGGAAAAGACACATCTGTCTGTGTGTAATTATCTTCTATAGCTGTCGCAGCAGCGAGCAGTAAAATGTCGCCATAAAGAGCGACATAAATCTTGCCGCTGATTGACGTCATCGCGCTGATGCTGATGCTGACGATGATGCTGATTCCAGTCGGTGTCGTCTGTCGTTAAGCCGGCGCCTAATCTCACAGTACCTGGTGACGTCACCGCGTCAGTGATGACGTCGGACGTCACGTGACGTGAGCCGTAGTGGGCGGGCGGGGCAGCCGTGACATGACAACGAACAAGCGACGGCGGATTAGCAACAGAGAAGGATGACGACGTTGATGTTTCAGCAGCAGAACTGTCATCTCAGTGACTCAGACTCCAACGTATATCTTCATCCTTCCATGGATTGCAGCGCTGCTGCTGACCTGGCAGCAAAGCTTACGTAACTGCAACTAGCATGCTGGCATGGCATTTGCTAATGTGTCGCACCAGACAACGTCGATGGCCTATAACTCTCGAAGGATAATCTAATCTTACCTGGCAAATCTATATTTTATAGTGATCAAAATAGCAAATGCTATCTAAGTTCTACAGGTGTGTCACAGCATACGGATACATAAAATTGTCAAAACATAATGCTAAGAAAGAATTGGTGATGCCAAGAATAAGAATAATAATAATAATAGTAGTAGTAGTAGTAGTATAGTAGTGGTGGTGGTAGTCAGTAGTAATATTAATAGTAGTATAGTAAACATGTGTAAGGCTATAATATCGGCAGTTAAATGAGAAAATTTGCGTAGTCAATATACACGGATGGACAAGAGAAACAGGTGCTAGATCAGCCACGGTAAATAAGTAAGTAAAACTAATCGCGTGGTTCTAACGGCCTAAACAGGCAAGAAAGCGCCCGTAGGCTGAACAAAACAGTATTGTCTTCAGTGTGCTTTGAAACTGTGTGTGTAAAAGCCATGTCTATGTGGCGGGAGTTTTTCTCGCGTAATTTGAGTAATAGCAGTTCGTTCATTACGGAAAGCACTGTGATGGCGTTTACGTCCATCTTAGACTCGGTTCGTTTTGATCATAGTAAACTATAATGTCTGTTTGTTCTTGGCGTTCGTTAATCAAAAGCCTCATCTGTCTGTGTGTGGTCCGAACCTCATTATCTCTCTGCTATCAGTTGAACTGGAGTCGTTCACTGCACGGCGCCAGTGAACAGCAACGCACCGCATAACGGCGGTCGCCACCATGTACGAAGACAGTCAGTCCAGAAATTCGCCGTCGTCCAGTTTTGATCATTTATTTCGACGATGCAGCAATTAAAATTAGAAAATTGAATATTCAGAAGATCGGCGCCAAGGCGTTCTTCTCCGCTGCTGCACTCCGTGTAACGCGAAAGGGAAAACTTCTCCGACGTTTTCTGACAGACTGTCGACGGATTTGAAACACACGCATTTCACGCGCTTGAGTGTCAAATCAGTCTACAGTCTGTCAGAAAACATCAGAGAAGTTTGCTGTTTCGCGTTGCGTATAACCAAGAATACTGACAGTGTAATAAAAGTAGAATGAGCTCGTTATTATGCTGGCGCGTATTTTGTTGTGACTTGTATTACTGTAACATAGCCTACGTGTTACATTTGTAGCTGAAAACTGTTGCTTGATGTTCATGCGATGCGAAGAGCATGGGTTAGTTACACGAAGACTGTCAAAGCTGATAAATTGTTGTGCGTAGCTGTGAAAGGAAACTATGAAACAGAACAGAATTGGGTTCTGCGAAGTGCTTTTTATGAGTAGCGGCAAATGTCGGAATAGACGATGAAGACAATCGTTTGTATTAAACGCGTCTAAAATTAAGGTATGAGTCAGGGATGTGTGACAACATATCAACATCATCAGCATCATCGTAATATATGTTTGTCGAAAATAGGTCGACAAAACGCAGCCAAACATAGTAGATAGATGTGGTAAGAAGTAGTAAGCTAGTAACAGTTCCGGTATGATGAGTATGATTAACAATAAAGATAAGAAGACGCACAGTCAAAAGCAATTTAGCTACAATAAAATGTGCAGTCATGAGACTGTGGAAATAAGTCTGACATGATCTTGGTGCACACGTGGAGTGTTGCTATTTTATTGATGCGTTCGCCCGCGGCGCGTCCGCGATGACGTCATGCAACGCCGTGTCACGCATGCGCACTGGCGTGCTGTTGCTGTTTCCGGTCAGCAAAACAACAACAACGTTCCACGAATACGCGTTTGAACACTACAAACAAGCATGACGATATCGCGCAACTTTCCTTTTCACGGTACTTTTGGCAAGTTATGTAGCAATATCGCGGTGCCTACTGACTGGGCCGGTGGTCAGTCTGCACGCTGCACCACGTGTCCAACTAACTGTTAGTGCAATAATGAATGAGCGCAGAATGTGCTTCGATGCCAGTCAGCTGCCATGTCCGCGATTATGACGCGCCGCTGGTCACGAGCCTCAGTCACGTAAACAGTGTTATGTTTGACAAGATATGTGGTCCCGATGGGCGACACGGTACGTGAACCTCTCGGCAATTTCAAGTTATGCGTTAATCCGTTAGGATGTATTGATCTTGACGTTGCACCGTTTGACTTCCAAAGCTTATCTTCGAATTAAAACGACCTCGGCGTTAAACTTTTTTTCGTTGAATTAACTTGCAGTACCACTTTAAGGTCAAAAAGTTACCATATACCAGGCAAACACATTGGAGTAGCTAACGAGCTGCCACATAATCTACAGACTTGGTAAATGAATATATTAATAATCCCGCACAACAACGACAAGCTTTGTAAGCTACTCGGTCAAGTGACGAGGTCGCCAGATCCCCACGGTTGTTGACGCACGTTGAGTCGTTCACAAAGTGAGGAATCGCAAGGGGAATGATGAACGCAGAAAGGACAGCATATCGTGCCGACCTTCGGAAGTGTACGTGTAACGTCTCGCTGTTGGCCATGTTGATGGGTATGATTGATGAGGCACAAACTGCGAACGCGAGTAATTATAATCGTTTCATTTGATGCGCTCATACGCAATTAATGATTGCGCCGTGAATAATGCAAGCCAATGAGAGAGAGCGAGAGAGGTCTGTCTGCTTCAGCAATCAGCCGGCGCGGCTGCTGTTGCTGGTATTAGTATGTCGGTGTGGGGAGATGATACATAGAGTAGCATCATAGCGTGACTGCGACGGAGTCGTCGAGTGCAATGCGGCCCAGTGCTTTGTCGACATTCACAAATTGCCACAAGGCCGTAACCAGAAATTTATTTCGGGGGTAATTTTCTCTATTTCTTCCGTCCCTTTTCTTTTTTTCGCTTATTCCCCTTCTTTCCCCCGCGCCTCGAAGTGGCCCCTCAAATTCGGCTAAGGGGTCTGAGGGAGCCTTTGTTAGCTTTCCCAGCGGGGGAGAACGACATTTTCAGCCATCAGACACGTTTGCTGCACTCTAAATACACCAAAATTGCGTTTGCGGCCGAGCCTTGACCGCAAACGCATTTTTGTGTATTTAGAACCTATATAACGTGTCTGGTGGCTGCAAATGTCGTCCTAGTTCTGTTAAACGAAATTTAAAAATTAAAACAAATATGACTGTTTCTGAATGCAATGCATGCTACCTTGTAGTCACTTATTACATTCTACGTTATTATTTTTACATTTTATTTCGGGGGCTGTTTTAACACCTAAACACCCCCCGCTGGTATGGCCTTGAATCGCCGTCAGCAGCAGCAGCAGTTTCGGTCAAGTATTAAGCCATTATTTTTAAAAGCTTAGCTGCAGCGAATTTACGGCGGGCAAGAAGTGCTCGCCAACTAAAATGTTCTGCCTGAAAAGGTCTCAGATTTTTGTTTTTTTTTCTAGAAGGTGACAATGTTCGGCGTTAGAACTGAGCGAGATTGTCCGAACGCAGTGACATGCTGAAGTGCTACACGCTGCTGGCCGTAGTGGGTCTGTTCCACGGGGATTCGTCGCCGGGCCACGGATCGTCTCATGGGATTGCGACCGGACCGATCACCCCACGACCAATCCGTCACCGATAGCTTGACAAGGTGCTTCCCTCCTGCTTACTGTGCCCCGTCTCACGGTGGCCTGACTTGCCCGGAAAGACGAGGGAGACATTATACCAATCAAGACTGCAGTACGTGCCATATGACCTGGTACAAGTTATGGAACGACCTCTGTCGTCGCGCGGCTAATGTATTCCATCAGCGGTCGTCAGCGAGTGGGCGGAGCCGGTCGGCGGACTGAACGCTGGCGGGTGAGGTCGGAGCAGTCAAAGCGAGGTTGAAGAGGAAAATGAACGGGAGGCGATGACAATCATCTGACGACTCGGCGCAGCGCAGTATGTGAGGCCATCTAGCATCTTCGTCATAGTTCTCTCGTCAGTTCCTCTCTGTCTGTTAGCTCTTCTCTTTGTCTTTCTCTGTTTATGCCCGCAGTCGCTTTTCGTCAACGTTGTTCCCAATCAATCGTTTGACCAATTTACGTGCAGCATTGAACAGAAACTTAATTGTGAATTTATTAATACAACTTCTCTGAATTATAGTATTGGTGGCTAAATTATGCTGATTCGTGACAAAAATAAATAAGAACTCGTTTTCTCAGCATAACGATAGCTGCCTACTGCATGGTAGTGATCAAAGCAAGTATAATTCTGAAGGAAGCGGGCCATTATCTCTGATACGCAGCGTTGCGCCGTCTATGGTATCGGTGAACTTGTCGTTAGTAAAATGGAGCGCAATGAAATAGAGAGATGATTGCGGTGGACTCAACAGCGACCGGTAGTATTACTGCCGGTGTCTGCCGTGGCTATTCGTATGGCATCGTCCCCGGACGATCCCTAGTCAATCTGTCCTGACGGTGCCCGATTCCCCCGTGGCCGGACACGTACGACGGCCGTCCGGGCGGGCGCAGGGCCGACGTCGATGGAGCTCGAGCTGGCAGACGCCCGGCCGGTCCGGCCCGAGCGCGCCCTGCAGCAAATACGTAACGCAACGCGCGTGTAATTGTTTATCTTCATCGGCGACGCGCGCCGTCGATTTTCGCCGCATTCGACGATAAATCTCTCGCGTCCGCCATCGCCATAGCAACAACTGCTGTAGTTGCCATAGCGCCGCATGGCAATGAAGGGCCACTATGTCGTTATTACCAATTGCCTATAGTTAGGCCTATAGTTTTCTCAGGTATTCAGTGATGATCTGTAAATTTACATATTTGTACAAAAAAGGTTAAGTCACTGCAGCATCAACGTTATGAATGAATCACCAGTGTAAAATAGAATTTACAGATCAGTTTTTACCACTGCTTGTAGAACTGCATATTGAACTGCATGATAAATATGATGAAAATATTAATTTGAAAATAGAAAAAGATTCGGGATCGAGAACGGCGTTGAATATTGAAAGATGTCAATCTACATAACGATATATGAGAAACTATGAAAATATAATTTATCTTAATGCTGTTTACTGAAATTTATACGACTGGATACAATGTTGGACGGGTGGACCATTTAAGGATAAAAAACAGTTTTCTGCAAATTACAGCAACACGGAAATTTGATGTATGGATTAATACGTTAACTGTATACAACCTATTAGTTAATACATATTTGTTGGGTTGGAGGCAACGCCTACGGCCTTTTTAAAATTTACTTTGTATATATTTCCATTTTGAGTGTCTTGAAAAGGTATAGTCCTTACGCTAACTCAAACAGCAAACAGTTAATTAGTCAAGTCGACTGTTGAAGATCAATTATTAAGACAAAGACAGTTTGTGCGCAGGTTCTTTCTCAAGTTTTTCATGAAGTGCAATCAGAACTGCCTCAAGAACGCCGGAAATCCGCGAGACATGCGCAGATTCCAGGCAAGTAGTAGACTGAGACAGGTGCTTGTTGTCATGGTAACTTAACACAATTTGATGGTTTATCTTGACAATACGTCTGCCGTTCGGCGGCCGTGGTGTAGTACCGATATAGCTGTTTTACTTTTCGTCTCCTTTGTAGCTTTTCCAGTACAACAAACTAAGCTTGTACCTTAACTCAGACTTGATGGCACACTAGAGTGTCATTATCATAATCAGGTGGCACGTTCTCGGCAGGACATCGCCGTCTTCACAAGTTGATGACATTTGGAACGATCCTGCGCTCGCTTTAACGCCGTGTTGAGGGCCGCCTATATGCAGTTGTGCTGCTGGAGGTCGAGCTCAATCGTTCAAAGCCTTGTTCGTCTCAGTCGGTGGGAGACGGTTGACGTATTATTTCGTATTTGTTTATCGCTGCTTATGTGTAACGATAAATGAATAAATGATGATGATGATGATGATGACGATGAAATCGCTGTGGTGCAGGTGGCAATATCAACGAGTCCTGACTGTGAGAGTGCGCTTCTCGCCGTCTCCGACAACATGTTTGTACACAACAACTCCAAACACGGACGACGTGGACGTAGGCTTGATCCAGTCGAAGCAGGTTTTACATCACCGTTATAAGAATTGTGTTTGCTTATTTGTTAATCATTCATTATCTGTCTTTCGGCTGACGAAGATACTCCCATGCGCTTTTGTTTGTATTTTAGCGTCTTTTGAACATAAACAAATATTTCCAGTTCAAATCCAAATCCAAATGGTTTATTTGTTATCGCAGCACTGATGCTGGATTACAATAAAATTCGAATAAAGTTACAAAACACAGTAGCAGTATACGGAAACTAAAAAAACATTTACACTGTAACAGACAGACAAGCATTTAAACATTAGAGAGTTCATTGTTGATTGTGGCATATTACAATGGATTTTAATTCCATTTCACACCAACGTTGCACCGGCTAGACAAAGATTATGTGATAAGCTGCTGATACTGAAACGTAGCTGATCATCCTGCTTTAAAATATATGAGTTGAATTGAATTGAATACCACGGTCACCACCTACTGAATGATGCAGAGAGAGGTCTGGCAGTGGCACTAGCAGTCGACTTCCATGGTCAGTTATACTCTACGAGTAGATCCTTATACGAATACTTAATCACCTTCGCACTGCACATGTAGTAGTAGTAGTAGTAGTGTTTATTCAATCTTGTGGCCATAAGACCAAATAGCACA
>Ga0066192_1000125_pt1 | contig 12741 bp, 7 predicted proteins | sample WorMetvacBELIZE1_FD_58707 | JGI IMG/M metagenome (GOLD analysis project Ga0066192, IMG submission 58707) | Marine gutless worms symbiont microbial communities from Max Planck institute for Marine Microbiology, Germany - Olavius vacuus BELIZE.1... | ecosystem: Host-associated > Annelida >... | reverse complement strand
ACAACACTGGGACACATGACGTACTGTGGTCATTGTATAATTTCTTTTTTATCATATTTTAATAAGTATAACTCCAAATGCGGCATAATATATGTCTTTAGATTTGTGCTTGAAACGATTGCATGTCGTACACATTAAAGTTTTTCATCGTATGCAGTATTATACGGCTGCTCTTGTTCTACTCCGTCATTTTCCAGTCCTGCAAATTCCAGTCACCCCGCTAATCTATCTCTACCAGCTGCATTGATCGGTGCAGTACCAGCAGCTGATATCAATGAACAATGCTCTACCGACTATACACAATCATCTGTAATAAACGCGTTATCAGAGACAGGCGCCGGCTGTCAGACGGCGGTGCAGCTTTCTCTATCGGCTTTATGGACGAGTCTGACAGCAATGTCTATTTGTTTGACGTACGCGTCCATCTCGCAAACGCTTGACGGTTTGTTGCTCGTTTTTATCTGCAGCAGCCGCGGCAGCCATCTGTCAGTTCCTGGAATGAGCATCTTAGCCAGCGGCGTATTCTAAACTACTAATTATTGATCTGATATCACGTTCGATAATTCTATATAGCGCGACTCAAAGTGCAAGAGGTAGAGAAAAGACAACCAGAAAGTAAACGTTTCAGAGAAAAGTATTTGCATACCAGTAATTTCTTTCTCGAAAGTGTTATGCTTATACAAATAAATACCTTATCGCAAAATTACTTGAAAGTTTACCGATATTGTCCAAAAGTGAAAAGAGTAAGCTTACATTTGTTTTGAAGTGTTCGAGGCGGTAAGTGTTTAGCTTAGCTATAAGCATTCCAATCAGACATATACTGGTATTTAACAACCACCCAGTGCATACCGTTAGTGAGTAAAGGCGAATCAATATCTATTTCGCTATGTGTAAAATTAATTATTATTACTGTTTTATTATTATTATTTTTGTCCAATTGTTTAAAATGGTGTACAAGGCGTTTTTTGATGTTATTTATATGGAGCGTTTACGCATTTATGATGTACTGGCAGAAAAAAAATAACAACCACAACAAACTACTGATAATCGCTACATACGCCAGGACGTCATGTGTCGTGGCGTACGGTAATAAATAGTTTGTTTGAGAAGTTCGGAGTACGCTTAGCTGTATCGTAAGCATGTTAGTTTGGTTTAGCTACCACTTAGCTTGCTGAGCCGAGCTCAGTCACTCAAGTTAGTTTAGCCGTACAAGAGGCACTTGTCTCGGCAAACAGTTCGTTCGCTTGCATCGTAAGAATGACTGTGTTTTACTGTGACAGAGTAATCGGCGCGATACGGACCGTACTGGCAGCGAGGACCTTGAAAACCGCGCGGACAGCTGCACAGATGCGGGTTGTTGGGCACACACTGACCTCCGTTGAAGCAAAGTCCAGGGCGACAGTGACCTGACAGAATACACAACCACCGACCGATATTCACATATAAAACAATTTGCAAACGAGTCAACAGAACACAGGCTTATACTGTAACATATTTCGACGCCCGCTCGCCGGTTAAAAAATATCACATTTCATAGTATGGGGCATCTCCCCTTCCTTTTTTCTCCCTTACTTCCCTGCCACTTTTATTTCCCTCCCTGGCTCAGTTATGGGGGTTTGGAGAGTGCTGTAAGCTCCCTCATTGGTGCCTGAGTAAAGCTTAGTCGTTTGTCACTGCATTGTTTTCTTCCTTGTACATTCATTCAGTGTTCCTTGTATAAAGTTCTGAAGTTCGATAAATTTAAAGTTCAAAAGTTCAGATAATGATGACTTTAAAAAAACTTCAAAATAGTTCGAGTTCCACAGTCACTCAAAAGTTTCATCGTCACTGTCATCGGAAAACCACTTAATGTTATTTTCATTTCAATCGATTTCTTCGATTTTGTCCACTAGACGTAGACTACGACGCACTTGCTCTAGTTAATCTGGTTTGTTATCTGTTCTACGGGCCACATTGCCGAGCTGAAATAAAACTGACGACGACGGCGATTAAAAGTTACCGCGTAAAGCGGTCTCGTATATAGCCGATCTCTAGCGACGTGACAAACTTACGGTGCGGCAGAAATCTCCCACGCAGCGCCGTGATGTATGATTGGCTCTCAACCAGTGACGACGTCAATGACGTCACCAACATCAACATCATTGCTGCACGTGACGTCATGGCGAAGATCGGCGACTGGACCGGCTTCTCTGAAAAGGTCGAAAAGGGTCGATGGTCGTCGAGTCGACGTTGTAAACGAAGCTTGGAAATAGATCGCAAACACTATCGAGCGCGGTCAGACTCTTGTCATGTACGAGGTGCTTACTGATTAACGTCGCGACTTCATACGCGCCGCGATGTGACTGGCGATGGCCAATCACGGTTGAGAGTCAGCGGCCGAGCACTCATGAGTATCTTGTCGTCATATACACCCGCCTTCTCTCTCTCTCACCCAGGATACGTTCATTCTTTTCTCTCTCTCTGTCCTGCAGCACTATCGGCGCACAGTGACGTGTCCGAATCACGCCCTTGCAGCAGCAGCAGCAGCAGCAGGCGGCGGCGTCGGCGTTATATCTACGCATCGAGCGTCCAGCGAATTAACTGAGCGCCGTGACGCAACGAACTCGGCCGTGGGCGGGTTTGTCGTTACCGCGTGTCCGTCAACTTACTCCATCTCGTTCGATGCGCGTCTTCTCAATTAACTGCCTCAAAACTGTTGCGACGCTATCCTTCACGCCTGGGTTCGCTGAACATTTTTCAAGGATGGACAATTAATTAAACTAATCGTAATTATAGGTAATTAACTGGATCTAAAAGCAATTATAGTATAATTAATTAGAAAACGCAGCAAGCTAATTCTAGTGCTGATTGGAAGCCTTTCTCAGTTGTAATTAAAATTTAATCATCTCCGCCAATAAGGTTACTCATCGGGCCTTTGTCTGTTTGTTTGTTAGTTTGTATATTTGTTTTTCTGTTAGCAACTTCGCGTAAAAACTACTGATCGATTTTATCAGAAGAAATTTATCAGAGATGTATCTTCTTACAATGAAGTCCTATTAGCTCTTGGATGATTCACCATTCTCCTATCACGGCCATTTAACCTATTCTCCAGCATAGTGGATTTTATCAAAGCGGTGCAATCCATATGTCGAAACATTCAATACTTCCTCAAAGGTAAGGCGTTTTGAATTTTGCCTCAGTTAAATATTTTTTGCAGAAGTGCAGTGAAATTATGCTACGCTGAAAATAACAATTTACCGTGCCGTGCTCCAATGTACCAATTTTATTATAGCAGAAAACTTCCCCGCGAGTTGTTCAGACCTCAATTACGTTGGCATCTCGCTTTGCATCAAAAATTGTATTGTCGAAAGCTTATACGTTGATTATCCCAAGCGCGTGTGATCACACACTGCTGGGTCCGATCATGTCCATGGTCCGATAAGCCATGACCGCAATAAAAGGGCACCAAACCGACTGCAAAAAGAGCGCTGATAAGGTAGACGATAGAGATGTTGAATTCCTGTTGACATAATGATGTTCAAAATTAATCAATTTTGAATTTTGAGGGAATTATGTACAGTAATTGAACGTCATGATTGAATTAATGTCTTCAGTGTCGTGTGCATGGTTTCTCTGAACTTGTGCAAAAAATATTTAAATGTGGTGACGTTCAATGTATCAGTATTTCTCGTGATAAGAAAACTGAACATTTTGATATAAAAAGGGTTGCACGCTGCACATCGCAGTTGATAACTTGTAAATGTAAACTTGGCATAGGCCTACTTGTAGTACTTGACGCCGTACATATATAATTGCATTTTCTTGACCATGATTTTATGTTTATTGTAGCTAACCATTATGTTTTTGGTATCAAATTTCCCCAGACGTAGAACATTACCGCGATACTGAGAAAACGATGCAATCTTCAATAAAGTTAGTAAACAACGTTTGTAGAAGAAAAAAAACTTTTTAAAAACTAGTGATAGACTGATGATCAGCATCTTGTACCGGTATTTGTGCCACTGTGAGTCAGCGTGACTCATGATACGTAAAATTAAAATGCGCTAGATGCAATGATACGCAGCTGATCAATAGTTGTAATTTCTACGAAACTCTACTACACACGCAACAACGTATGTAGTAGGCCTACATGCTACTCAGTAGGACTCGGATAGCTGCGTGTAGCTATCAAATCATGCCGCTCATCGTGCATCCATTCCATTCCTCCGCATTCGATTTTATCGCCAGTCGAGTGATGCGCGTAAGGCAGTAGTTTGTAGAATCTCTCAGCGTCCGCAGCATACCATTACGTCAGTCGACAACTACCGCATGCCACCGCGTTAAACCGTCATAAACCAGCTGCATGCGGTCTGCGGTTGCCGCCGCCCAGCAATCCTGGCCTCGCGCTGACCATGCAAGTTTCTTGCTTGTTTAACGGACGCTCGGACGACCTCAGAAAGACCGACCACATCTCCACCAGACAAGTGCCCGGCGAGGCCGCGGTCGTGATGAGAAGCAGAGATGTCGGCTTGACGGCTTGACGTGTGTGGCCGATGAAAGGCACCAACGAAACGCAGCTCGAGTAACAAGTCGAACGTGTGAACTCTGTGGTCAGATTATCGCCCGTACAAACAACTTTGACACCCAGAAAGCTACAAAACGCTATGAGTATAGTAGAGCTTGTTACCGCCGTCACGGAGGTTATGTTGTTGACTGGGTTCGTTTTCCGACTGGGTTTGTGTGTTGGTCCCTTTTTATCAGCAAAATTAATAAAAGTTATGGATAGATTTTCTTATATAAAGGAGTGAACAGTGTGACAGAAACCATGATTTGGATTTATTGGGGGAATGATCTGGAATCCGCTATCAGAAAACCTCAAATTCAAATAGTGTTATGGCCATGGTTAGGGCCAGAGTTCGTCTTAGGATTTCGTTCTTATAAGACTTTTTTTCATATTTCATTCTTTTGGAACTAAACTGATGACTTATCAACTAATCCACTGCTGTTGCAGCTAGGCCTAATGAAAAATAGTTCGCATGTCGTATCTTGTTTCGCGGTTTTTTTGCGGTTTCGTTCTCCAACTTATTCTGTCTGAGACTTGTTGCCGAAATCGCTTCTTGACGTTACTCGTTGACATTCTTCAGACGTCGGCTCAGGATAATATTTTAGATCGAAATATCAGTTGCACAGCGCCCTAAAATTATGATCTTGTGGCAACATAAAATATATTTATTATTATTAATTAATTACCATAATATAATTGTTTTAAAATGTCATCATCATCATCATGTCCACGTAGCCGACGACGGCCGTATCGTAATGCTTGCACCATGACCACGACGGGTCGCTTTCCTCCACATCAGTCAGCAGCGGCGCAGTTAGAATCTCACAGAACAAGATCTAGCCATCTGTAATTTCTTGGACGGCCGGGACGACGTTTCCAGTTGTGACCGCGGAGACGACCACGAGATGCATCGATCTGGCCGCGGAGGAACAGATGAGCTGGGACAGTCGACGAGTCGTGCGATATGACCAAAGATAATAGATTGCTTTACGTCGGCGGGCGATTTGTTCGGCCAGCGGACCAAGACCTACTCGAGACAGTTCTGAGTTTGTGATGTGTTGCTGCCAGCGAACCTCGAGGATCTGCCGCAGGCATTTTATGTAGAAGGTCTCCAGTGTCCTCATATCGGCGGCGCGGACATGCAGTCCAGCTGTCCAGGTATCCGAGGCATTAAGGAGAACTGAGAGTACCACAGCCTGAAAAAGACGTATTTTCGATTGGAATGAGAGACGCTTATCTTTCCAGATGCGGTGTAGCGACGACCTCGCGCTGGTTGCAAGCCCGACACCACGTTTCATTTCCCGCCAGCAGTATAAATCGGAAAATTGTAAGTAAATAGCAAACTGATAACTTAAGCTCAACTGCAGATATCTTTGTTTTTTGCAGATCGTTTCATTCGTCAGTGACCACTCTCCGTTACTTCTTTAATGTTCCAAATATTCGCCAGAGGGAGTCACCGAACGGACGAGTTTCGGCAGCGTTGTCGAGTCACTTTTCGCACCAGTGTCCGTATTCAAGCGGTATAGAAGGCACATGCTTATACCCTCTTAGCCCCGCCAATTGTGGTTCTAAGATTTAAATACAAACGGATAAAAGCACATTTTGAAAAATTCGAATATATGGTAACTTACAGTTTCTGGGGTTTCGCCTCGGATGTCACTGGAAACTCATAGACTTCCGTACGCCAGACCCCTATACATCGAGCCCCAACTTACAAATGTTCTGTATGCGCCACTATTCTAATCAGTATAAACGGTGAATTGATACTGACGCTGCGTGCAGCCGGTTTCATTGTGACTCTGCTGCCAGCCATCACAGCATCTGTACGCCACAGTCTCCGTCTCGTTCAGCACGTATTCCGTCGTCGAAAAGTGGAGCGTTCTGAAACAAACAAGCCAACAGACTGTTTCAAGTCCAGTGTTAACAGAAGAGTAAACCCCAGTTTTCGAATATAATTTTAATAAAATATTGTAAGCGTGACATCAAACATTTTGTGGCTCACACAAATTCGGCGAAAAAATCATGCACGTATTAGGCCTATATGACGCAAACAAAACATATTTTCATCCGCGAAGGAGTTTGTCTTTTTACGGCGTTTGTCTGTCTTTCTTTTTTCCGTTTGTCTGTCTGTCTGTCTGCCTGTTAGCCACTTGACGTAGGCCTATATTAAGCTATTTATGAAAATGCTACTAGAGATGTATGATTTTAACAAGAAAGAACTGGCTAAATTTTTAACAAAAGCTCAAACTCAACAACTTGAAACCGTTCAGAAACGAGCCATCCAAATAATATTAAACTTTTATCGACGGATGCCGTACTCATCCATGCTATTTGCTGCAGATTATGATCACACTGGCTAGTCGTATAGATGATATCTCTCGTAAATTTTTCCGCAATATCACTAAGTCTACTTCTTGTCTGTACCATCTTCTACCAGAGCCAAAGACGGAATTCCACAATTCTAGGCTGAGATCATATGAAAAATTCCCAAGAGTTTACACTCGTACAAAACAATATTGCTCATTTCTACAGTATGCATTTATCTACTATCAGGACAAAGTACAAAATAATTACGCGTAGCTTACCCCATCACACAACCCCCCCCCCTGATTTTTCCTTCTCTTGCATGCTAGTTGTAAGTTGCACAGCGATGACTAATGGATAATTTTTTGTGTACTTTATATTTTATATATTCATTGTATTTCTGTTTGTTTAGTTGCTACACTGTTTTACTGCTTTGTGTATTTAGCAATAGAGCTACTTGGGCTGCAAATATGTTACAATAAAGTTGAGTTAAGTTTGAGTTAAGTTGAGCCATCCGCTTCTAGATCCGGATCCAGACATTTTAAAGCATTCTTGAACACTGCAAAATAAGGGATTTTTTGCAAACTTTGACTCATATCTCTGGATAAAAAAATGATCAAAAATTTTTACCAGAGGTGTGTCTTTTGAGAAGGAAGTCTCCATTAAATTTCGAAAATTATCAAGATCCGCCTTGGCGGAGGTCTGCTCTCTGCTGTCCGAGTGGTCTTGTTTTTAGAGTGGCCTAAACACTATATCAAAATTCAATAGAGCGTCACTACATAAAGGAAACATAAAATAGTCGAAACATAATATCATGAAAGAATTGTTGAAAGAGAAATGATTTGAGTAGCCCCAGCCCGCAGAAGGATGTTAGGACTCCGCGGAGACAACATCGTCAGGGTCCGATAGATTGTTTCCAAATTAGTAGCGCAGCATCCGAAAACGCGCTGTCAGTGCCACCGACAGTTGAAAGTTTGACAGTTGAAGTTACACGAGAAGGTCTCACAAACAGAAATAAAATAATTATAGTCATTTGAGTAACTAATAGCAAGAGATTTATAGTGAATATACAAATAATTTCAAAAGTATGCATTTTCTGCCTAGATATTAATCAGATGGTTGGCTTGATCTCTTTTCCTAGTTTATACATGTACATGATACTGTATGTGAAACGCCCTGTGCTGGTTGCACGGTCTTAATCTTGTTTAGCTTAATGCCTAACCGAGTCGCTGGTCGGTGGTCAAGAAGGACAAAGCGGTTCGTACTTTGACCGATCAACTAACAGCAAGTCATGACTCACGTTATGCAGTCGAAGACAAATCACTCGCACGGCAGTCGACGTGCAGTTATTCGTGGAAACCAGAGAGACGTCTGTCTATGAGTAAAGTCTTCAACAAGGTCGTTAGCGGGCGGTCAGTCGAGCCAAGCTGACTGTCCAGTCCGCGCCGCTTTTCGGGGGCCATGTGTCAGAAGTTCCGCATTAGTAACCACCATGGCGGGCGGCGCGGAGGAACGAAATGGCATCGATGCAATTCGCGACGATAATGTCATGACCGCGGCCTGATCGTGGAGCAGACGCTGCTGAGTATCAACGACTGGCTTGGCTGCTGGTCAGAAGTATTTACACAAAATGCCACTAATGGCCGATCCACGGCGCCAACGAGCCGCCATAACTGACACCCACCAACGCGACCCATACCAGGAAGAAAAGGCTCAACCATGGACCTCTGTATTAACACACAGAGGTCCATGGCTCAACGTATGCCCCATGAAGCCGCAGACGGGCGGCAATAAAGATGTCGACTGAGCTTTGCGCGACACTGTTTACCGTGATCTTTGACATTTCAGCACATTTTAACTAAACGCCGGCACGCGTATAGCGCACACGAAACTTTTACGCACGCTTTTCTTTCTGTGACTTCACGTTCTTGAATTACCATTATGTTCTGGCCTCGATGAAAAACTCCGAAATTATAATATACGTTTCACAGTGGTCAGAAAACGTTTATTCCGTATTTTTATGTAAAAAAAATAATGCGTCTACAGACTTTTCTCTATTTTCATCGTTATTAGGCTTATTAATAAGTAACTTAACAGACGTATGCATATTATAAATATAAATTGATTCAAAACAACAGCAAGCATTGTATTTCAACTTTCAATCCTATCGATTAATAAAATGGCTTCACTGTTGGTAATAAACTTTTCTAGATTTTTTCCACTGCAGTTGTTGCTGTATATGTTATTGACTCAAGTATACACGCGCCAAAGTTTCAAATGTATTTTATCATTTCTAGGAAAATAGTTTTCAAATGTTTTAGTTTTTATTTGAATTTTTATTACAACTATATGATACGTTTGTAGCTAAACAGTAAACATCACTATCTTGCATCACTGTGTTATGGATGTTATATCATGTCATACATTTGCGGATAATGTGAACGAACTGGTTTTAAGTTAGCTAAGATAGCTAAATAGTTAAGATGCGATTTATCCTGACTGCTTATATCGGTGAAAGCGCTGTGCCAGTCACTGTAGTTAATATACAACTGACGAATATCGGACAAATAAACAGACACTTGCGGATAGCTAGTGCCGGGTAATGGGAATGAGTGTCGCTTTCGATAACTGAATGCGTCACCACGATCCGCGACTGGAAACAGTACTAACGTAGGCGTAGATATGGCTGGAATTCTAGGGGACACATGGCGAGCGCCGAAGCCGGGTATGGAGAGGGATGTCCCCTCCCCAGTCGACTAGGGGCCTGGTGGAGCGTCGTCAGTTCCCCAGCGGGGTCCGGGGCTCAGAGTCCCGGCCAGAAACGCACGTTGGCGCATTTTGAAGGCCACAGAACACTCCTTTTTGTACCTATATGGTAATGCTTTGAGCAATCTGGTGCTTGAAATTTTGATACATAAACAAAATATAAAGGAGAAAATTTGCATCAGCGTCCCTCCACTCCAAATTCTGGGGAGGACTTGTCCCCCGTCCCTCGTGATCTACTCTCATGCTAGCATATCGGCCTGCACAAGACATCCATTCCACTTCACAGCTATTACTCATTTTTACACTGCCAGTCGTAGCATTTAAGCTGTACAATGGCGGACTACAACAGTGTACATCGTCCGCGACATCTCAGAACATACACTTTTCTGAGCAGCAATAAGTCAGAAAAGAGCTCAGCTATTGCTAAGCAGACCGCGCAGTGTTGCATACGTCGAATTTTCGCTTTCGAATAAGAGCACCGGCGCGCCGCTCTTTAACGCCCTCTTTCTCAGTAATCTCCGATAATGTCAACGTAAGTCATTTATTACCAAAAAGTCGATTCTTTGAGCTACATTTGTGTAGTGTGTGTCTTACTTTAACCGCTATGACGTAATTGGCTCCCAAAGTTACCAAATTCGGTGAAATGACGAAAATAACGGCCACTAAAATATATACGCCGTTAAAGATTATTAATGGTCACCAATTTCGGTACTAATAGAAAGCCCATATATGCGACTTTCTATGAGTAAATATTAATAACTCGCCTCTTATTTTGCACCGCTTCCGAGATATGGCGATTTATTGGTAGAAATTTCGCTGTCGACAGGAGGGCGATCTCTTTATCGCACTCGTTCGGCGTAACCACTCGGTTTAGTAGTGCAAAATTTGGCGTCAATAAATTACAAACATTCCGCTATCGTGTGGTGCAAAGATGTTGATATCTCAAACCGTGACTCACAACATACAGTCGGACGGACAGACGGACAGACATTCTGATAGCATATGACACGCTTCGCTACGCTGCGCGGCCGAATAACGTTTTGATTACGAGACAATGTTAGGTATAATTGTATTTGGCTGAAACATCCACTGTCGAGGGCCAAGATGAGATGAGCATTCGCCCTTAACGACGCTTTTTATTGTCTCTTAATCGTCTTTTGATTTGAGTGACGGAATGTTCTCAGTTCTCATAACAATACGAACCAACCACGCCTCCGTGTAAAAATATGAAAAGAAACGTAATAGCCTATCATGTTACGTTCTGCTAAAAGCAAACAATGTACGGTATGCGCAATTTCTTATAGTTGATAATAAACAGTATATAAGAAAAACGGCTAGATTAGCACTTTTTAGGCATGTTGATTCTTAAGTACAGTTTGCGACTGAAGTGCTCATCTTATCTCCGCCCTCGACATTGTGGTAGTTAGACGGTCTAACGTACCGTCGTTCGTATGCAAAACAGCCGAACTTGGCGGTGGGGTCGTTGCATTTCGGCTTCCAGACGCGAACAAGTCGCGTCTCGGACTTGACACACGGCCTCGCGACGGGAACCGTCTTCGTTTGTCGATATTCACACACGTTCGGCCTACCGACCGACCACACACAATGCACAATGGGCGTGTATAACTCGTGTCAATCAAAGGAAAGGTTATGGTATTAGGTTATCGGTCTTTTTTTCGCTGTAAACACGTAAACAAGCGCCAACGATGTTTGAGATGCTGAAGCGGTTCCATCAATATTACGGAGATGGATCGGCACTCGCTATAAGCTGACCGATATTGTGCTCATTGGCTTGGCTTCGCAACTTTCGAATTTAAGCGGCGCTTAGTGACTTGCTCTTACATGCGGTGTATTATCTTACTGGGCAAGGCATAATTATAGTAACTGCTACACAAAATTATTTTCAAAGACAGTTTTATTATGTATTTTAATTATTAGTCTTTGTGTCGTTAGACAGACGTAAAGTTTAAGCAAAGATTCACCATTTACTGGGAGTGCGACTAAGGTAGCTTCATGTGCCTAATCTATGCAGGCAGGTGTTAAGATACATAATTACCTCGGTCAAGGCTTCATGAAAATTTTACCACAGATGTATCTGTAAACAAAAGAAAAACTGATTAAATTTTGGAAATCATCCGCGTGCAGATCCGGATCTAGGAATTTGTTGGAGGATTCTTCAACACTGCGACATAGTCATCAATTATAAAACCACACAAGACGTCAGTATAGGGGCATCTTTTCACAATTTGACTCACATCTCAGGAATAACTGATCGGACCTTCATGAAAATTTTACCAGAAATGTACCTTCGGACGAGGAAGTCCCCATTACATTCTGTAAATCATCCGGACTCCCCTGGTGCAAACGGATTCGCCTTGGCGGAGTTCTGAGCTATGCTAGCCTACTCTTGTGATATCGCAATGGCTTACATTCCAGTCTGCAGCTGCTGCGGCTGAGAGCCGGTGACAGCCAGTATCAACAGTAGGACAACTGCGATAGCTATGACAATGTCCGTGTGATGATGCTGACGCAGATGACAGCAGATGCTGACGCTTCTCTTCATCTTTCTCGCTTGTCAGCTGCACCTGATGATGTCCAGGAGTAGATGAACCGTCAGACGAGTGATGCTGCAATATTTCTAGCACAATGCATAAACCGTTATCCAACTGCACAGTGTACGTGCATCACTGTCTACTAACGACCACAATTTTAGTTAACACGATGCTGTTGACAGACACCGACAGTTTCAGTCACCGAACAACACGATATGGCGCCAATGAATATACAGCGACATGCAATGCACGTTGTATTTGTATGGCATTCGTCGACTATTAAACGACGACAGCATAGGCGTAGCTAGGATTTTGTCTGGGGGTGCACATTTTTGCAGTGTTGTCAAGTAACGAAGTAGATCTACTTTGCGGATTTGTGGACGCAAATTACACAGCCTGAGCGTCAGCTGTAGTTGCGTTTAACGCGGTAGTTTGTTGGGCCAATCATTTTGTTTATGTGATAATGGCAAATGCATACAGACGCCGATTTATCTCTAGCAATTTATCGGCCCTTATGTACAGGGTACCGATTTACCGTTAAAATCGGCAATTTATTTTTAGTCCTGCATAAGTGTA
>Ga0066192_1000124_pt1 | contig 12756 bp, 4 predicted proteins | sample WorMetvacBELIZE1_FD_58707 | JGI IMG/M metagenome (GOLD analysis project Ga0066192, IMG submission 58707) | Marine gutless worms symbiont microbial communities from Max Planck institute for Marine Microbiology, Germany - Olavius vacuus BELIZE.1... | ecosystem: Host-associated > Annelida >... | reverse complement strand
CTCTTGACAAATAGCGAGAATAGGATCGTCGTGTGATAAAGGAATCTGTTCCACATGAGTCATAACTGTCACTCGTTGCGAATTGCTTGAAAGCTCTCAGTACAAATTCGGTATATAGCCTTGCTGTTGACCTATGTAGGTGTGAAGATTAGGATTAAAGGAGTTGGTAAAAAAGTTGTTCGCATCACGCAGGTTTTTCGCTTACTGCGCTCTTTTTCTGTTATTTGGTCCGGTTCTATGTTCTTTCGCTAGCAATCCGATTGCTATAGCTGGAACTCTTGACTTACGTGGATACGATTTTGGTGACTCAGGGCTCGTGAGTCTTTCAGGGGAGTGGGAGTTTTATTGGGATACGATTGTCACTCCGGAGAATTACCAGGAAATTCTCAATCGTGAGTCGGATAGATATGTGAAGGTGCCTGCCTACTGGGATCAGTATGCGAGCAGCGATTCTGGCATTGAGGCGAGAGGCGTGGCGACCTACCTGCTCACCATTATCACAGATCCCTTCATCGATAGTCTCGCTTTCAGAATTCCGCACATCACACCCAATGCGAAAATTTTTCTCAATGGTGCGTCTGTACTCGAGAGTGGGCATGTAAGTTCGGATCCAAAACTGTCAAAAACAGGAAGTCAGATAGTAATTATTCCAGTGGAGCCTTCCGAGGGTTCGATTGTACTCGCGATTAGCATCTCCAATTTTCACAACGTCAATGGCGGGATTAACCGCCCAGTTTTTATCGGCGAGCAGAATCGCGTCATCCAAGACAGGTCTTGGTCCCTTGTCTTTGATTCACTGTTCCTCGGTGGACTATTGCTCGTCGGATTGTTCCACATAACAGTTTATCTTTTTGATCGAAAGAATCGGGCGATGCTCTTCATATCGATTCTCTGTTTTTTTGCATTCGGTTTTGCTGGTTTCAAAAGCGAAATGGCGTTGATGGCGCTTTTCCCGGGCATAAGCGGTGAGATCAGAACGAAGTTCATATACATAATCCTGACATTGGCGACTCCGGCCCTCGCTTTGTACGGGTACAGCCTGTACCCGATGCTTTTTCGCAAGGAATTTAACTGGTTCGTTTGTCCACCAGCCATTCTTTATTCTGTGGTAGTGCTCGTGACCCCGAGTAGTTTCTATACACACTTTCTCTTGCTCATGGAGGTGTTGTTGGTGATTACAACAGTATACACCATGCTGATGCTTTTTTGGGGTTATCGCAAATCAAAGAAGGATGTGAGCTTAAAGAAGGATGTTAACATCCTTCTCTATTTGGGCGGAATAGCCTTCTTATTTGCCTCCATCATATTCGGTGTTATCGACAATGAACAAACATTCGTCCCGCGGTCTATCGCTGGTGTTTTCGCTACTTTTTTGCTTTATCAGGCATACCTCCACGCCTATGCTTTCTCATCAGCGTTTCGCAGGATTTTGAAATTGAAAGAACGCAACAATGAACTGTTTAATCTCACTTTTACCGATAGTCTAACCGGGATTTGCAATCGGAACCTCATGAATAACTATCTGGCTTCCACGTGGAGGGTAAATTCACTTACACAACGTCATATTGGTTTGATACTCGTCGATCTTGATAATTTCGTTTATTACAACAACTATTACGGTCGGCGTCAGGGAGATTTGTGCATCAGCACGGTGAGTCAGCTCATTGAAGAGGTTCTTTCCAACCTTGATCGGCAGGACACGCTCGCACGATTCGCTGGGGAGAAATTCGCCATCGTTGCTTCGGACGCCAATGATTTGGATCTCTATAAAATCGCCGAGTCGGTCCGTGAAACTATTGAATCACAAGGAATTGAACACCGACAATCAAAGGTCTCAGAAGTGGTAACCGTCAGTGTCGGTGTCGCCTGTGTGATGCCCACCATTGATGAGGATCCGGACACCATTATTGAAGCTGCCGAAAAAGCGCTCTACCAGGCTAAAAGTAATGGCCACAATCGAACAGTGTCGTACAGTGAGGAACACGGCGATTTCACACCGGACTTGTCGCTTCAGTGATAGTTCCTTTCAGGCAGATACTATTCACTCACTATTAACTGAAGTTTATCAGAGTATCAGAGCTCTGTCGTACAGGCGTGTTCGCGTTCTTGCGCGTCCCTCGTTTTGGTTGACAATTGTAAAAAAGTGTAATATAATCGCTGCGGCATTGGCCATTCAAGGAGGGGAAATGGAATACAGAATTTTCGGTAGCTGTGGCTTGCAGGTTTCCGCCTTGAGTTTCGGAACAGGAACGTTCGGGGGAAATCACCCCTTTTTTTCGAAGTGGGGCAATAGCGACGCCAACGAAGCTCGCAGGTTGATTGACATCTCGTTGGATGCAGGAGTCAATCTGTTTGACACGGCCGATATCTATTCGTTTGGTCAATCAGAGGAAATTCTGGGGCAGGCAATCGATAATCGAAGAGATAAGGTTCTCATTTCCACCAAAGCAACATTCCGTATGAGCGATGAACCCAACGATGTGGGTCATTCACGGGTGCATCTGATTCGTTCCTGTGAGGCCAGTCTGAAGCGCCTGGGTACCGACTATCTGGATATCTACATACTGCACGGCTTCGATGCTAAGACTGCTGTGGAGGAGACATTGCGAACCTTGGAAACCCTAATCGAGAGCGGAAAAGTCCGTTCAGTTGCCTGTTCTAACTACTCAGGCTGGCACCTGATGAAGTCTTTGAGTATTGCTGACCGTTATGGCTTTTCTCGCTTTACCGCTCAGCAGGTTCACTATTCCCTGCTTCGGCGTGAATTGGAATGGGAACTGATGCCACTGGCTCTCGACCAGAACATCGCCACCATGGTTTGGGGGCCTCTGTCCCAGGGTCGACTCAGCGGCAAATTTCGGAAGAATCAGCCCATGCCCAAGGATTCCCGAATCGCCCAAGGGGCCGGCGAGGGTCCGGCCATCCCCGACGAAAGATTGTATCGTATCATCGATGTTCTTGATGAAATCAGCACGGAAACGGGGAAGAGCGTCTCTCAGGTCTCCCTCAATTGGCTTTTACAAAGACCGAGCGTCTCCACCATCATCATTGGCGCTCGCAATGAAAAGCAGCTGCGTGAAAACCTTGGAGCCGTCGACTGGAACCTGAGTGCCGATCAGATCTCCCGCCTGGATCGGGTGAGTGAAATTGATATGACATATCCCTATTGGCATCAACGGAGTTCCTTTGAGAGAAACCCATTCCCAGTGCGATACTACAATTAGCCCCCGCCTGGAGAGCTGTCAATATCCGATCAGAACGATACAAACGGCCATGCTGTTTTTAGCCGATTCACTATCTCACTTCAATCTGACGATGCACTTTTGTATTCCCCTGCTCCAGAGTGAAGCTTACTATTCCCTCTTCAAGCGGCCAAAACAGTTCTGCCGGTAGGTTTCCCTGGTACAGCAGCTGGGTATTCATCCAAAGGATGGCCGGTCCGCTGCCGCCAAGGCGAATACGTATGCTCCCGCCCTCACTCCCATCACGATAGTAGACAGCCTTTTCCACCGGGCTGATAATTTCCGGCGCCTGTGAATGGGAGAACTGCAGCTTGTAGCCGTATCGCTTGGCCCAGCCGGCGTATTCAGGCGGATACCGAACGGTGAGTTCTGCTCCCTCTTTTACATGCCAGGTGCACTCTGGCGGTAGACTGTCTTGGGTGAATCGCTCATTAATGGTGTAGTGGCAGTTGGAAGTGGCCTTCATGCCGCTAATGCTACAGATTTCGATTGTTTCCAGCTCTGAATATTGGGGTAGGCTGCCTTTGGTACTCCAGATATCAAAGGACAGATGAAGTATCTTCGCCGGTAGGGATGAGCCGGGTGTGGCGATAACGGTTCTTCCATCAAAATTCCCCATCCAAACGGCGCCGATGAAATCGGCGGTGAATCCCACAGCCCAGATATTGTTATACTGATTTGAAGTGCCGGTTTTGATGGCGGCCGGATAGTTAAACCGTACTGAACCACTGCGACCGAAGGTGAGTGCCCGATCGTCAGGATGGCTGATGATGTGGTTTATGATGTCGGCGCTTTCATGAGACCACACCCGGTGGGAGATGAGGGGATCGTCGGAGAAGAAGCGCAAGGAGCGGAACATGCCACCGGCATAGAGACTGCCATAGCCTTGGAGGAGTTCGGCCAGGCTCACCTCGGCGCCACCGACGGCCAAACTCACGCCAAGGCTGTTCCGCTGATCCTCCAGGCTCACGAATCCAGCGGATATGAGGCTATCGACGAAGCTCTGGACGCCCAGGCGTTCCAGGGTGTAGATAGCGGGAATATTCAGGCTGGCGGCCAAGGCCTGGCGAAGACGTACGGGTCCGTGGAACTGTTCGTTGTAGTTTTCAGGCAGATAGACGAACTCCCCGCCGAATTCGGTGGGAATGTCCGGGAGTATGGTGGCGGCGCTCCATCCGCTATCAAGGGCCTGAGCGTACAGAAATGGTTTGAGCGTGGAACCGGGTTCCCGGAGTATCCGAACGCCGTCAATTTGACCACTATCCGCCTCGTTTTCAAAATCGGCCGACCCAATGTAAACTAAAACGTCCATGTTATGAGGGTTGGCGAGGATGAATGCGCCGTTGCTTATCCGGAAGTCTGCCGCCAGACCAACATGGTATTTCAACAGGGCTTGAGCCTGTCTCTGCATGTCCAGATTGAGGGTGGTATGTATGGGCACTCGGCCCTCTTTTTCCTGTGGTCGGTTTTCCAATGAGGCGGCTATCCATTCACAGAATTGGGGCGCCTCAAATGGCCATGGTGCTGCCAAGGGTAGAAGACGTCTGTGGGATTTTTTAGTAAATTCCTCAAGATTTGTCTTGGGGAGCACTTTTTCGGCAAGAGTTCTGGCGGCCCGGAGGTTTTGTTTTTTTTGGCTAAGGGGGTCGAATCGTTGAGGAGCCCTGGGAATGACGGCTAGGACGGAGATTTCCTCGGGGCTGAGTTCTTCCAGGCGGCGGTTGAAATACAATCTAGCGGCACTCTGGTAGCCCTGAATGTTTCGTCCAAAGGGAAGCAGATTGATGTAGAGTTCCAGGATTTCCTTTTTCGTATATCGGGATTCAATTTGCAATGCCTCCCAGATTTCCCTCATCTTCATCCGGGGGTTCACCGGCGATGCGGGGTTTCGGGGGGTGATAATCCGCACAAGCTGCATGGTGATGGTGCTCGCGCCGCCCGCTTTCTCTCCCGAACGGGCATATCTGATGGTTGCCTGCAGCAGAGAGATCGGATCGAAGCCGGGATGGAAGTAGAAACGCCGATCCTCGCTGCGTCTGATGATGGCGAGGGTGCCGCGGGGAATTTCTTCGAGAGGAATAAAGATTCTCCTGAGACCCTGATTGTTCACCGGGCGGATTTGAATCTCCTGGCCCTGTCGATCGAGTATCACCTGCGACCAGGTGATTTCCGCCAACGCCTCGGCGCCAGCCCAGGGCACAATGCGGGGGATGAGACGGAACGCGATGAGAAAGAGGGCGGCCAGTGAGGCGATGAGAATCACAACGCGGCGCATCGGCAAAGACAAACGACTTTTTATGTGAGCAATCAGACCAGCAATGTGCGGGCGGCGCATTTTTGAGGTCACTCTCCCTGTATCACTGCCAGTTTTCCAGGTCCTCTACCGAACACCTCAGGCTCGAATATCAGTGATGCATTGACCGGCGGGGTGGGGTAGATACCTGGGGTAGTGGTTCGGATGAGGAAGCTCACTTCTCTTTGTCCTGGGTAGAAATCTTCCCAGGTATAGGTGATGGCATTGTCGTAAACCGATTGAATTGGCCGATAAAACCAGAAATACCATTGGTCGGGGGCAAAGGTGACATAGCCTTCGGCAACAGTCTGAACACGGTCGCCTAGCACTGTTTCCCTGGTCCATGATTCGCTCATAGTGCCTCCCTGGTCTCCGTAACTCCCCGTAGTGACGAAACTGGGATCGACAATTTCGGTTCCAGAGGGGATGGGTACGATGAGTTTCAAATAGCTCCGACGGGAGAGGGTGCTGATCGATACCCGCATCCTGAGGGTTTCTCCCAGGGGCAGCTCATTGGCATCAAGCACCTTGCCCCCCAAAGTTTCAATCTGACTGAAAACTTCAATGCCTTCGTCTCTGGAGAGGGCGGTTTCAACCGGCAATGCATAGCGCAGGGTGGCGGCATAGTAGATATCCCCTGACTCTGATGCGCTCTCCTGCGACTCCAGTTTCAGCATGAGGGGACGGTTTTTCTCGAATGTCGATAGGGGCTCTGCATCCAGGGGAAATCCTTCCCGGAGCGTATTTCCGCCTTTGAATACGCGATCTATCAAAGACTCGCCGTCAAGACTGACTCCCAAGCGTACTTCCCGAGTGACGGGGCTTTCAGCAATGAGCGGGAGCAGGGCATTCACAACCCAGAAATCATCGAAATATGATTGAAAACGCCGTTCGTTGCGCCTATCATCCAGACTGCCGGCTATGCGGAGCTGGAGTTCCTTGTCTTCACCCAAGAGGGCGGCGCTCTGCAAGAATGTAGCGAGTTCCACAATGTTGTTTGAGAAATAGGAGTCCCTTTCATGAGTGTTGACGATGTCGATGCTCTGGGTGCCGACTGTGATAAAATTTTTGCCGCGCTGATAGAGTTTTTTAGCAATTTGTTTGCGGCCCATTGCCTCATAAGCCTTGGAAAGGAGGTTGTAGCCGGCAACGCCCAGCCTGTCGCCGGCATCTCTCAGCCAGTCCAATTCACCCAGGGCTAGCTCAGCATTTTCGGCCAGAACCTGGGCATTCCAGACAGCCAGAAAGTAAGGGGCATCATTTCTGGCGGCCTCTTGGAGTTTCATCCTTAGGTATTCGAATAATTTGGCGGTATCGATGGGGTTTTCGAAATCAGAATCGTCCCTGCTTGTCAGCGTTTTGAGTATTCCGATCGTATGAGCACTGAGAATCGAGAGAAACAAGTTGGGTTCTGCGTATTCCAAGGTTGGTGAGCGAAAACCAATGCCGCCGTTGTTGAATTGGTACGCTTCCAGAGTCTGGAATGTGGATTTGGCCCGCTTAAGCAGGGAATTATCAGGTTTGCCTTGAGCGCTCATTTCTACCAGATCGGCATTGAGCTGATAGAGTCTGTCCTGTAAGGAGGGATAGGGAATGCTCTGGAGGCGGTTGATGGTTTCCTCAATGTAGGGGTAGAGACTCATATCCACGGCGAGGGAGAGCCCGCCCCAGCCCGCGGCGGAATAGGGGGGTATCACCAGCTCTTCGGTGGCGCCCTCAATGCTGTTAACAATGCCGATGGTGGTGAATGCCTCGGTAACGATAGGTTGCTGAACGCTCACTTTTTCTTCCAGAATTTCGTTCAGTACGCTGCTTCTCATGGTAAAGCGAATCACTCCCTCACCTTTTCGGCGCGCTTCCATGACGAAGGGCAGTTCGGTGGCCGAACCCGGCGGGAGTGTCAGTTTTTTCATATTTTCGCCGACAACATCCAAAATATCCGATTCGACGCTCACGTTCATAAGAACATCATTTTTCGTGGTGTTAGTAAGGATAACGCCACAGGCGGCGCTGTCGCGAACCCTGAAAAGCCTGGGCAGGGCGCTACGAACGTTTACTGGGTTATTTACCTGAAACTCATTTTCGTTGATGCCCAGCCTGACACCGTGGAGCGCCACGGCGGTGAGGCGGTAGGTGCTCAATGTATCCGGCAGTTTTGTCTTGAGGCGAAGGGTGCCATCGGCCCCTGTTCTCGCCGACGGTTCAAACAGGGCCAGGGGATTGAAATCCCGCCTCTCTTCGAGCTTGGTAGCATCCCCACCACTCAGTTCTGATAATTCGTAGGTAACCGGCCGCACGAGAAGGCGTCGGCTATCGTCTCCCTCGACTCCCAGAGGAAAATTGTTCCGGCTATAGAAGTAGTCAACGGGATTGGGTATGTGATAGTCGATGAGATCGAGAACACCGCGATCCACCGCCATCAATGTGACCTCGGCATCGGCAAGCGCTCTTCCCTCGTGGCTTACCTTTACTTCAATTTCGGCCTCATCCCCCGGCTGGTAGTTTGCCTTCAATGTTTTGACTTCCACATCCAATTCCATCGGGGTGGTGGCCACATTGACGGTGGTGATGCCGAAGAGACCGCGGGGTCGGCCCAGATCAGGTTTGAAATAGTCATCTTCGGTATCGGTGCGTTCGGTGAAACTGCTCAAGGCGACATAAAACACCGGAAGGTATTCTTCCTGGATGGGAATTTCAATTATCTCATTCGACCCTTCGAGGTTAATCACTCGCTCATCCAGTATGCCTTCACGTTCCAGGGTGAGTAGGTATCGGCCCCTGGGCAGTGGTGACTGAACGAGGATGCGGGCGGTTTCCCCGACTTCGTAGAGTTCTCGATCGACAAGAAATTTGATTTCCGATGGGGTGCGGCCTGCCTGTTCAACCCATCCGCTGCCGGTGGCGTAGAATTCAATTTCCGTCCGTGTAGGACGCTCCTCTGCGTCGTTATACTCAAAGTAGAGAATGTAGCTGCCCGGATCTTTGACACGGAACTTCATGTCCAGAGAGGATTTACGAAAAGGCTTCTCTTCTTGCCAGATTTCCGTTTCGACTCTTTCCCAGCGGACGTTCACCCGTCCATAAATACCCTGCTGTTTAGCGGATTTCCATTCTTTTTTCACCAGGCCCGTTTTGAATACTCCCGATTTTCTCGGGACGCTGCCATCGATATCAACCAGGCGGGCTTGAACGGCAAGATCGCTGTTGGTTGACACGAAGCGCGACCACCACCCATCAACACTGCCATGAACGAATCGGGCGCCGATGTAATAGGAAGCCGGATGGACGAGGGCCGAACTGAGACTGGAAACTACCTGTCGGTCGATGTCCTCTACGCTGGTTTCCAGGGTGTAGCGATAGGCCTTGCCGCTTACTTCATGGCTGGTGGTGTTCTCGGTGATTCGGACGGACCCATCATCCGAAAGGATGCCATCTCCCGAAGAGAGGGTTTGTTCGGCCGCCCAGGAGGAGGTTCCGAATACCCAATCTTTCCACTCGTTGCCGGGCGGGTGGAAACGAGTGGGACTCCGGGTCCAGAAGTAGTGATAATCCGCGTTGGAGAGAGCCGATCCGGCCAGGCTTGAGGCGATCACATGGGCTTCGATATCGTCTCCGTGAAATAAATCCGTCGTGAGGATGCGTGAGTCTACCTGAAAATTCAAACGGCGAAATGCTGCGATCCGAAATCCGGTGGTTTTCTTATAAGTGCCGACCTGATAGACAATCCGGTAGCCGCCGGGCTCCAGATTGTCTGGAAGGCGCAGGCGGTGGTGGAATCCCCCTGAGCTGCTGGTTGTGTCGGCAACAGACCAAATTTCCTTTTCAGTGGCGGATTCGATGATTTTGATGCGGTATGGACCGCTGTAACTCTCATAGCCCTTTGGGCTCTGAAGCCAGTGTATGCCTCGTATGGCAAGTTCTTCTGCGCTCTTATAGAGCCCGCGGTCGGTGAACATGTGAACCCGGTTTTTGATTCCCTCGGCATGCCTTGTTGCGATTGTGTTGTAAATTCCGAAGGAATAAGGATTGTGATGGTCATCAAACTCCATTTCCACCAGGTCCGCGTCTTTGACAGCGCGGACATTGAAATAAACACGCTTGTTGTTGAAGTATCGGGCAAAATCCCCGGAAGCGAGGGGGATAACCGCCAGCCCATCGGCGTCGGTGATTCCTGTGTAGTGTGCACCCGTGGAATTGAAAACAGTAATTTCAGCATCCTCAACCGCTTCGCCATTCGAGAGGCGGTTCACCCAGATAAGAATCCGGTTGTATGCGGCTCGAACCGTCAGTCCCATATCGGTTACCTGTACGGCCAGCCCCCCTTGTTCACGCTGTTTATCCTTACGCGGCACCTGGGTAGGATCCCGATACATATCGTAGTGGAGGTACACTGTGCCGTACCCTGCTTTTGAAAGATAAGGCTTCAGATCTTGCTTATGAAAATTCGTGGTATCGGGCTTTGCGGAGGAGAAGTCGAACTCAGAGAGAGGGGGACGATAATTCGGTTGGTCGAAAAAATTGTCTCGGCCGTTCACACCCAATTTGCCACGAACAAAGTTCCGTGACAACCATAAGAGTGCGGGGGAAAATTCGGCCTCTAAATGTACAAGCCCATCCGGCGCGTAGGGAAATTCCAGATAGGGACGGGGCCTGGGAATTGTGACATTGAGTACCTTCTTGGTGTTTTTTCGGCCATAGATATCCCTCATTGTTCCCGGTGGCACCGTAACTGAAACTCTCATACCCGGTAAGATATCTTTCAGATAGAGGGTAACCCTGAACTGGGATACCTTAATATCTTCGATTCGGACATCCTGATTGTCCACTTTCGCCTTTAACTCATCTATCTTGCTCTCATCATCCAAGGGATAGTTGAACAAAACGGTGACGGGAAAGGGAATCTTCCTGCCGTCCTGGGAAAAATTCCCGGCCCAGACTTCGAGTTCTTCAGCCTTGAATTGCTTGTAGGTGTACAGATTGTAGGTTTGAGATTTGGGAGTTTGAGGATATTCCGGAAAGGCGCTAGCACCCTTATCAAGGATGATTTGCAGAACCGATCCCACCTTGGGTTCTCGCTCGAGTGTAAGAAGTATGCCGCGATCAGTGCGACTGGAGAGCCGCGGAGGATAGTTCGGCCGAGTGGCCGAAAACTTTATTCCTTTGGGGTTTTTGATTTTGATGAACCTGGCAATGTGTTCCAGATCTACCGGCTGGCTGAATTCCAGGGTAATCTCTCTCGCCATGGTGGTAGGGACATCACGCACACCGATAACGTTATCGGCGTCGTTTCCAGGAAACATGTTTACCATTTCCACCGGCTCGCCGAGTATATCGAAACTGAAGGTTTTCTTGAGGGTTTGACCGCTGAGAGAGCGGGAACCTGCCGCGATACTCACGGTGTAGCGTGGCACATCAAGAAGGTGGCGATTTGGACGGAAGCCAAGAGTTTTGGTGCCGTACCAGCGATATACCCCATCAACGGGAGGGGTGATGGTAAGAATGTCCGAATCGGTAATCGGTGTTCCCAGCTGGGCCAGTGGCACCATGGGCTGGTTGAACATCACATAGATGTTTGGTCGGCGGTTTTCAACAGGGAGCTTTCCCGATGGGCCAAAATCAACAATCTCCAAGGCCTTGGTGCTTGATTGACCGGCACTGCTTGTCGAGAGAATTTCTGAAAAATCGGTGCTGAAGTAGCGGAAGGTGGAGCCCGAAAAATCGATGGGTTCGCGGATAAGGCCGTCGGATTCGCTTCGTTTTCGCCCCGCGGCCTCAAGAAGACCAGTTGTGGCGCGCTCCGCTTCGGCTGTAACCAGGGTGGCCTGGGCATCCCGAAAGCCATCTTCCCGCAGTGCTTGATCCTCCGAGGCCAATGCCTTGGTTGTTTCTCCCTGTTCGGGGGTTTTTTCAGGGGCACAGGATATGAGCAAGATGAGAGAAAGAACGGTGGCCGTAGCGAGAGAGAATAAAGTGGTTGAGCGTCGCGGGCGCCTAGCAGAGCACAACCCTGGCGCATAGACAGTGGAAGTGGCAATGCGATGATTGTGCATTATACTCGTATATCTCCCTATTGTTAGGTGTATGTCGCATACAATAACAGATAATGGGGAAGATGGAAAGAAGTATGTGCTCACAGATGGGTTTTGTGTGATGGAAGGCAGAGGGTTTATTCTGCGCTTTTTTTAGATATGATTCATATTTGTTTCACCGGCCCCATCCTCAAAAAGGCTGGGACCGTATGAAACTTGGATGTTCTGTATTCTGAGCTGTCTCAGATTCGAAGAAGCCTCTCAGTCATCGTCATCATCATCGTCATCATCATCATCGTCATCATCGTCGTTATTCGATCTTCCTCTTCTTGAAGCGAAAATCGATCGAGTAGTCCACGGAGCGACATCGTAACCGGTAGCCCCTCTTTGAAGATGCAGTAAACATCGTGATACATTGGCGAAGACATCAGTACCGAGGGTTGGCGGCGATGTGGGCATCATGTAAAGATTTCTGAGGGCGGTACAATTTCTAAAAGCCGAATTCCCAATCGATGTGACAGTACTGGGTATGGTAATCTGCATCAGTCTTCTGGCGCCGGAGAAGGCTGAGTTCCCTATGGAAGTGACACCATTGGGTATGGTAATCCTGGTCAGCCTGTCGGCGCCTTGGAAGGCCGAATTCCCAATCGATGTGACAGTGCTGGGTATGGTAATCCGCATCAATCTTCTGGCATTAGAGAAGGCATTATTCGCAAGAGTCGTGACGGGAAGCCCATTCCAGTACTTGGGAATTACGATGGAGCCCTTAAGAGACGCTGATCCGGAAACACTGTACTCCGAACCATTATTGATGAGGGTGTAGCTAAGGCCCGCTGAGGCAGTATACCATTTCGCGTATATTGTTGTGTTGCCTGTCATTACATCAGACGAGAAGTCCCAGAGATTGACGCATCTGGCCTCTTTATACCAGTTTCCAAATCCATATCCACGTCTGGTTGGCGATGTAGGCCGTGTTGCCAATCCCCCGCTTGTAATCGTCTGGGAAGGTACAGCGCTTCCCTTCCGACTGTTGAAGGTTAAGGTAAATGTTTGTGCAGCCGCTACAGTTATCGTTACTGTGTAATTCTGTGTTGAACCATCGGCGGCTCTCACGGTGTAGTTGACCGGTGAACTGAAATCTTGAGCGCTTGTCGGACTGACGCTTGCGCCCGTGTGGGTTATTGTTGGCGTC
>Ga0066192_1000123_pt1 | contig 12767 bp, 11 predicted proteins | sample WorMetvacBELIZE1_FD_58707 | JGI IMG/M metagenome (GOLD analysis project Ga0066192, IMG submission 58707) | Marine gutless worms symbiont microbial communities from Max Planck institute for Marine Microbiology, Germany - Olavius vacuus BELIZE.1... | ecosystem: Host-associated > Annelida >... | reverse complement strand
CGCGTCTTAGCCATTTCTGATGTGGAAGGCGACAGTATCAGTACCATTGGTTCAGGTACTGGTGACACAAAACGCTGTCCGTCGACAGCAAGTATTGATTTGATTGCCACCAACGAAGTGGCTCGTATGGCTGCTGCGGATAAAGCGAAAGCACTTGGCTTTACAGTCAAAGATAACCAAGAGTGCCTATACGACGACGTGGCCGTTTTGTCTGAGCGCATTGGCCAAGAAATCGCGAAAGCTGAAAAAGGTGTTTATATCTTTGGTGGTGAGCCAACGGTGAAGCTGCCTGAAAATCCTGGTAGCGGCGGCCGTAACCAAGCGCTAGCACTGGGACTTGCTCAGCATATTGTAGGTCGTGATGATGTGTTGGTTTTGGTGGCGGGTACCGATGGCAGTGATGGTCCAACGGATGCAGCGGGTGGCATTGTTGATGGCTTGACAGCCGCTGATATTGAAGGGGCTCGTGATGCGCTAAAGCGTGCTGATGCAGGAACATACTTGCGTGAGCACGGTGGCATCTTTATCACAGGCCCGACCAATACGAATGTAATGGATATTGTAATCGCGATTGTGCGCTAATTAATAAAAGAAGACAGTTATAAAAAAGCTCCAGTCCTATTAAGGCTGGAGCTTTTTTTACGCTATTAAAGAGTTGCTAATTAGAATGTAAAGGTTACATGTGGCGCGGCATTATTGTCATCTTCGATAGAAGGTGAACATAAGAATACGCGAGAAGATTGAATGCCATTATCAACCAGATAGCGTTTTAAGGACTCGGCACGCTGATTGGCAAGCTCTAATAATTCCGCCTTTTCGTCTTCAGTTAAAGATTTGTAGGTCTTATCTTCACTAATGTCTTTTACGACTGATACACCACACGCTTTTAACTCAGCACCCTTACGATCTTTCATCAGTTTGATCATCTGATCTAAGAAGGCTTCTTGCTCCGGTGCAGTGATGTCTTCTTCACCTAAAGCGTATTGCAACGGTTCTACGCGAAGACGTAGGGCTTGCTCACCCGCAAACTGTACCAATGAAATCACGTTGGCATAAGGGACAAAGGTTTGCATTAAGTAGGTACTTGAGGCTTTAAATAGTCCTTGTCTGATCGGCAACAAGAAGAAGTTCTGCCACTGGAAGTTTGGGTTTTCTATATCACCTTTCATGGGCAGATCTAAGACAATGTTATTGTCGCTGTTCTTCAGTGCATTGACAGCCAAGTCTAGCGGTATCGCGCCAACTTGCAGTAGGGCATTGCTGTCTTTTTGCCCCCCTAGGTCAAATTGTCGTAACACAATATGGGTATTACCGCTTAGCTCACCTTGATTGGCCGTGAGGTCTAAATCCATATTAAGTTGCCCCGATTGAATCTGGTAGCCCAATGCGCTGGAAACGTAGGGTGAGACTGGCGGTAATTCGACTTCTCGAACCGTCGCTTTAGCCTGCATTGTCAGGCGCTCCGCCATAGGTTTAATGGAAGCGTTACTTTCGATGGTGGCATAGGCTCCATTTTTCGCTTTCAACTGAATAGTGGCCGCAGTGTCAGGGTCACGAGTATTGAGCTGATTAACGGTTAATTGCTCAATGTCTAAGACTCGACTAAGGGCAGGTGAAATACCTTTGTCAGAGAAACTAAATTGCGAGCCTGGCGATAACTCGATGCGATCAACCACCACATAGAATGGAGAGCTTTCGCTGCTCGAACTGTCCGTTGCTAGTTTTTCTGCTGTTTCAGCTTCACTTGTTGTAGCTTGTGATTGCCAGCTTTTTGGCAGTACTAAGTTAGCTATTTCTCTAGACTCGGACAGCGCCACTCCAGAAATAAGCTTATCAAACAGCACACTGTCTACGTTGATACCATCTTTTTGGACTTGAACTCGTTTAATGGTCAATGTGTCAAACTTGCCCAGAGCTGGTAAGTTTTGTTCTGAGTTTGGTTGAGAAGCGATTAGTCCATCAAGCTGAATCTGATCAATAGAGGCTTTAGCGCCTTCAGTGTCGACGCTGATCGATGGGGCATTACTAGAGATGCCTTTCAGATTCAGTAGCGTGCCTTTGTCCGTCGCACTACTGGTCAGGTTCGCCATTTCAAGGGTATTTTTCTTTGCCTCAAGTTTCTCTAGGCCTTGGTCATTTAGGCTCAGAAGAATCGACTCATTTACCAAGTTCAATTGATCCAGTAGTCCTGTCAGAACCTCATTTTGGGTGATGCCTAGCTGATTAAGAATGAGCTGATTCTGCTGAGCGTTGAGCTGCTGTTGGCCGTCTAATTGCTGCCACGCTAATTGGCTGTTTAATGAAATAGCATCGTAGCTAACGGACGTATTAGGTTGCTCATTTGGCAGGTTACGCAGCTCCAAATTTAATCCTTTGGAAGTCAGTTGTGTACCTGTTTTCACCGACAGGCCTTTATCAGACTGAGTGAATTCAGTGTTATTAAGTTGCAAATCAAGGTCTGCCAGAGCTGCATTGATATCAGGATTATCGAAAGCGAACGTACTTAACTGCACCGTTGTGTTGTTACTTTGAACATTCAATTGTTGAGCAGACTGGGTGATCTTGGCTTTGTTAAGTGCTAAACCAATGGACTGCAGTTGACCTGATAGATTCGTGCCTGCCACTTTGGTGTTGTCTAAATCAAAGCGTAATTTATCAAGCGTCACTGTCTGGCTTTGTTCTTCTAAATCCACATTAACAGGAAGATCCAGAGCCAAAGAGGCTGCTTCTAGCTGCTCTCCTGTTGGTAACTTTCCTGTCAGTCCTTCAGCCGTTAAGGCCACTACCGTGGCAATATTGCCTTGAGAATTTGCCAAATCTAACTGCGTCGCAACATCACTTAGTTGAAGTTCAGACTTCGTGATGTCGGCGCTGGTTTCACCAGAGCGCCATTTTGTTGAGCCTAGGGCGATAGTTGTATCACCATTGTGAACCGTCAGCTCGTCACCCGTCTTAGAAAGGTTTAACTCGTTTTTGAGGGCTAGGTTCTCTGTTTCTAATTGTTGATCGCCAAGTGTTACTTTCAAACCTTCAATATTGATCGAGCTGTTTGCTTGCGCATTGAGGCTTTGCGTTGTGTTCATCGACACGGTCACGTCGTTTAACTGAGTATCGAAGGTATTCCAAGCAATATTTTGATCGTTCTGCTGCAGACTGATATTTGAGCTGCCAACACTGATGCGAGGGGACTCAAAGGTCAATAGTGGCGCATCTTTAAAACGATAAGTGGTTTTAGTAGTGCCTTCCAATCGCAAGTCATTGGCTTGAACGGTGCCAATTTGATTTGGTAAAAAGTGCTTGAAATCAGTACTGGAGACGAGGATGTTCTCTAGATCTATCGATGCATCCAGCTTTTCTTTATCGGCTTGAATGTCGCCAGTTAAGTTAGCGATGGCATCATTCATGGAGGCGTTTAGCTCAAAAATACCTCGCCATTGAGAGAGCTCATGGGACACTTCAGCGATACTTAGGTGGTTGATGGCAAAGGTGTCGGTCCCTTTCTCTGTGCTGAGCGAAACGGAAATGTCCTTTATGTCAGCATTTCGAACAAAAAAGGTTGGGACGATGGTTGCTTCTTTGCCTGACTCAGCTTCTTCATCGTCTGCGGTGTTAGCTTCGGATGGGGGAATCGTAATGCCTGCAATGGTTAAGCTGTCTTCTAGTTGATTGACCTGAGTTTTGAATCCATTAATGGTCACATGGTTAACATGGAAGGCACCGAGGAAAAGTGGCCAAAAGTCTAGGCCTACACTTAAGTGCTCAAGGTGTAATGTTTCTTGCTCTTTTTGCTCAATGCTGACGTTGCTTAGATTAACTCCGATAGGAAACAGGTCAGGATTAATCTCATCAGCTGTCAATACCGCGTCATATTGCGCAAGGTAACGATTAGCCGCCCACTTGGTTAATACTGGGATTAATGACCAAATTAAAACCAATGTAATCAATATGGCGCTAATGATTAAAGCAGCTTTTTTGTGCCATGTTTGCATTGTAATGGCCTTATTTGCCATGAAGTTCTCCTTGCTGACAAGCTCAAGCGCGAAACGTCAATTATTTTACTGAGATAAAGAGAATAGTGTAAGACCAAGACTTCGTAAGTATTGTTCAGTAAAGAAGATGCTTACTCAGTAGAAGGGGGGGAAGATTCCGTATTGGATTCTTTACGCAATGGCATTCTTAGCAGATGAATGCTGACGGCAATGCCTATCACACATAAACCGACGGTGGCCCAGAAGCGCGCAACGATAAACATTGATAGAGTCATGCCGGCCCACATGAAAATAAGAGCGCGGTTACGGGCTTTTTTAGGAATCCCTTGATCTGATTGCCAATCAGAGACTATAGGGCCGAAATACTTATGCTGTATCAGCCATGCGTGAAAACGTTCAGAGGATTTTGAAAAGCACCATGCAGCAAGGAGCACCAAAGGTGTTGTTGGCAACAAAGGCAAGAAGATGCCAATGATGCCTGTGATGAGCGATAGCCACCCAAGGATGATCAATGCAAGTCGTTTACCAGTCATATTGGGTCATCGCTACGTGTTCAAGTAAGTCCGTTATGACCTCTTACCTTGAAAAGTAAGAGCCAGTTTGTTTGGTGCGTTTAATTCGCTGCACCAAACAATGATTCCATGGTATCGCCTTCAGTTTCAGTTACCAAGCTCCAACCACCGAGGCGTTTCCAGCGGTTGACGATTTCACAAAACAGTTCCGCTGTTTTTTCCGTGTCGTATGCAGCGGAGTGCGCTTGAGAGTTACTAAAACTAATGCCAGCAACTTGGCAAGCTTTCGCTAGTACAGTCTGACCAAAAGCCAAGCCTGACAAGCTTGCCGTATCAAAGCTTGAGAAAGGGTGGAATGGGTTGCGTTTAATCTCGTTTCGCTCAATGGCAGCATTTAAAAAACCATGATCGAATGCCGAATTGTGACCAACCAAAATAGCTCGTTTACAGCCGGTTGATTTCAGCTCTTTACGTACCTTGCTAAACATCTGCGTTAGGGCATCTTTTTCAAGAATATCATCACGATCAGCGGCGAATGGATCAATACCTGTGAACTCTAGGGCTTCTTTTTCTAAATTAGCGCCTTCGAATGGTTTAATATGAAAGGACATGGTTTCATGGATATAAAGCTCGCCATTTTCGTCCATGCGCACAATGCTTGCAGCCAATTCTAATAAAGCATCGGTTTTTGCATTAAAGCCAGCCGTTTCTACGTCGATAACAATGGGTAGGAAGCCGCGGAATCGATCTTTGATTTCGTGATTAGACAAAAGAGAATCCTTAATTCTGCCGAATGCTCAGAAAATAAATGAGTAGTTTGGGGAAGATGATAACATACATGGCAAGTCGAGAACGAGAACTCATATCGTGATAGTCAAACCTTTACTGAAAACCGCATTGTTACTCTCGAGCTGTATTTTTGCTATGCAAAGCAGTGCGTTGACGCGTTACGAGTCAACGATTGAAGAGTCGAAATGGTCTCTGTCCGGCGACATTTTTGCTTGTACCTTAGAGCACCCGATTCCACATTTTGGTGTGGGGGAATTCATTAAAGAGGCGGGCGAACCTATGAAGTTTGTTCTGCAGCCCCACAATGAAAAGATGGGTCCGGGACAAGTGTACATTATTTCTCAAGCACCTAGCTGGGTGCCGGGTATTTCACCTGAAACATTAGAGGTCATGCCTTACCCAGGCTATGGTTTGACCGTTGAAGTTGGCGGGCAGGTCGCAGAACAAATGCTAACCTCACTTGACCGCGGACGTCACCCGGTAGTGACAGGGTCGGCATGGGAGAATGGCCGAGAAAGTGTCGAGGTTGCACTCAGTAATATTAATTTTAATCCCGCTTACGATGAGTTTCGACGCTGTATGGCAAGTCTATTGCCAGTCAATTTCGATCAGATCGCGCGTACAGCAGCGCTATTCCCATCAAATGGCACAGAGTTGACTGAGCGAATTAAACGACGCCTCGATCTGGTGGCGATTTATGTGGCCGCGGATCCAACCATTGAGTACATCTACATTGACGGTCACACGGACGTGGTTGGCTCCCGTCGTGATAACCGAGAGTTATCCAAAACACGGGCAGAAAAGGTAACGGCCTACCTGTTACAGAAAGGTATTCCGCCAGAGAAAATCGTTTCTCGTTACCACGGTGAGCGTTATCCTGCGGCCGATAATCGAACCAATGATGGGCGAGAACGTAACCGTCGTGTGACCATCCGACTTGAGCGAACCAATAACAATGCTCAATCCTTGTCGGAGCCGAGTCAGTAAGCGACCTTTAACAGGTAACAATCCGTTCTATTTTCCCCCGCGCCCCTTGCTATGCAAGGGGCGAAATTTTACACTAACCGCCTATTTTATTTAGTTGTGCAGTCTAATTTTGGGACTGTTCGAGTTCGTTGAGGAGAAAGAACATAATGTCTGACGTGAAGAAGGTAGTGCTAGCCTACTCTGGCGGCCTAGACACTTCCGTAATCGTGAAGTGGCTTCAAGAAGAGTATCAGTGTGAAGTGGTAACTTTTACCGCTGACTTGGGTCAGGGCGAAGAAGTGGAGCCAGCTCGCGCGAAAGCTCAAGCGTTAGGTGTAAAAGAAATCTTCATCGAAGACCTACGTGAAGAGTTCGTTCGTGACTTCGTATTCCCAATGTTCCGTGCGAACACTGTATACGAAGGTGAGTACCTACTAGGTACGTCTATCGCTCGTCCACTTATCGCTAAGCGTTTAATTGAAATCGCTAACGAAACAGGTGCGGATGCGATCTCTCACGGTGCGACAGGTAAAGGTAATGACCAAGTTCGTTTCGAACTAGGTGCTTACGCGCTGAAACCAGGCGTTCAAGTTATCGCTCCATGGCGTGAGTGGGACCTAACGTCTCGTGAAACGCTAATGGCTTACTGTGAAAAGCACGACATCCCAGTTGACTTCTCTAAAGCTAAGAAGAAGTCTCCTTACTCAATGGATGCGAACCTTCTTCACATCTCTTACGAAGGTGATCTACTAGAAGATCCATGGACAAGCGCTGAAGAAGATATGTGGCGCTGGTCTGTATCTCCAGAGCAAGCGCCAGATGAAGCAACAATCATCGAGCTTGGCTTCGAAAAGGGTGATGCAGTTTCTATCAACGGCGAGAAAATGTCTCCAGCAACTATCCTTGAGACTTTGAACAAAATCGGTGGCGCAAACGGTATCGGTCGTGATGATCTAGTTGAAAACCGTTTCGTTGGTATGAAGTCTCGTGGTTGTTACGAAACTCCAGGGGGGACAATCCTTCTGAAAGCACACCGTGCAATGGAGTCTATCACTCTAGACCGTGAAGCAGCTCACCTTAAAGATGAGATCATGCCGAAGTACGCTAAAGTGATCTACAACGGCTTCTGGTGGTCAGAAGAGCGCCGTATGCTGCAAGCATTGATCGACGCATCTCAAGAATTCGTAACAGGTACTGTTCGTCTTAAATTGTACAAAGGCAACGTAATTGTTGAAGGTCGTGAGTCTCCATACAGCCTATTCGACAGCACAATCGCTACTTTTGAAGACGACGCTGGTGCTTATGATCAGAAAGATGCAGCTGGCTTCATCAAGCTAAATGCTCTACGTATGCGTATCGCAGCTCAAAAAGGTCGTACTTTTCTAGATCGCGACTAAACCATTTCGCTGCGGCGAAAGTTGAAATACGAAACGCCCGCTCCTCACAGAGCGGGCGTTTTTTTATGTGTCTTGATCTTTGTGTTCAGCAAGCTATTTTAATCAGAGCAGAAAAGTGTTCTTATTGACTGTTTGGTTAATAATATTAAAACAAGGTAGCCTATGACCGTTTTTAACATCGGTTCGATTAATATCGACCACTTATACCAAGTGGATCATTTTGTTCGTCCAGGTGAGACTATGAGCTCATCCAGCTATCAACAAGTGCTGGGTGGCAAAGGCGCCAATCAATCCGTAGCGTTGGCGAAAGCAAAAGCAGATGTACAGCACATTGGTGCGCTAAACCGCTCTGATCAGCATATTCTTGCTCAGCTACAAGAGTATGGCGTGAATACAGATCAAATTGCGCAATTGGACGAGGCGTCTGGTCACGCCATTATTCAGCTGACACCGAGTGCAGAAAACAGCATTATTTTGTACCCCGGTAGCAATCATCGTTTAACAGAGCAGCAAATTAAGTCTGCCCTGAATAATGCAACAAAAGATGACTGGGTGCTGCTTCAGAATGAAACCAACTTGGTCGCAGAAACGCTAGAGTGGGCGCAGCAAGCTGGTGTGAAGGTGGCTTTTAACCCTGCGCCAATGGATGCTGAGCTGACTCGCAGAGTGTTGTCATTCATTGATTTACTAATCGTCAATGAAGTCGAAGCAATGGATCTTGCTGGTGTTGACACCATTGAAGAGGCTGCGCAAATACTTCCTGAGCAATATCCCGATCTTGCGGTGATGATGACTCTAGGCAAAGAAGGCGTGCGCTATTTCTCCAAGGCAGAGGATCTTCAAGTCAAAGCGTTTGTCGTTGAAGCGAAAGATACGACCGCTGCTGGAGATACTTTTATTGGTTTTTGTTTGGCGGAATTAGCAAGAGGTGCTTCTTACGAAGTAGCGATGCGCACTGCTTGCGCGGCATCAGCCATTGCAGTGACCCGAGTAGGTGCTGCACCTTCTATTCCAACGCTTGATGAAGTTACCGAATTTTTGGCAAATCAGTCTAAATAGATTTAACGAGAGAACCATGACACGAAAAATTATTATTGATACGGATCCAGGCATCGATGATGCAATGGCGATCTTTTTTGCTTTTCAAGCAAAAGAACTAGAGGTTTTAGGTCTCACCACGACGTATGGTAACGTGCCAGTTGAGATTGCAACGCAGAATGCCCTGACCTTAACAGAAATCGCCGGCGTCAATGTACCTGTGGCGGGCGGTGTGGCCGTGCCTTCGAAGATTACACCACGTCCTTTTCCTGATTTTGTTCATGGTGCGGATGGCTTTGGCAACATTGATTACCCAGCGCCAAAGACTAAAGCTCTAGAGCAAAGCGCTGCCGAATTTATCATCGAGCAAGTACGTAAATACCCAGGTGAGGTAACACTTGTCGCGCTTGGGCCTTTGGGCAACCTTGGCAAAGTGTTAGAGCTTGATCCTGAAATCGCAAACCTAGTTGATGAAGTGGTTCTGATGGGTGGCGCTGCTATTGAGTATGGTAACGTGTCACCCGTTGCGGAAGCTAACATCATCAACGAACCTCATGCTGCGGACGCGGTGTTCACGGCACCTTGGCAGGTTACTATGGTCGGCCTTGATGTGACCCACCAAGTATTGCTAGACAACTCAGTACTTGAGCGTATCAAAGCGAAAAGCCCAGAACAGGGCAGTTTCTTATATGACTGTGCTCAGTTCTACATTAATTTCTACAGTGATCGTTTCGGTATCAACGGATGTTACTTCCATGATGCGTCGACGATCGCTTACTTGCTAGACCCTAGTATTTTTGAAGTTGAGTTAGGGGCTGTACGGGTTGCTTGTGAAGGCATTGCTATTGGGCAAACGATCTTCGCACCACAAGGTGTTTCTTACCCTGAACCGCATTGGAATGACGTGCCAATGACACAAGTCTGCATGGAAGTAGACGGTGAGCGGATGCTTAAACTGTATGAAGATGTGATGGTTGGTGCGCTTTAAGCGTGGATTTGTGAAATGTTGAAAAGGCGCCTCGGCGCCTTTTTTATTTTTAACTATGAATGCGCTTTAACAAACTTATCGATGAAAGTTCGTTCTTGCTCTGAAATCCTATGAAAGCTCATCTTCACATAATGCTTGTCATGCTCATTCAGAATATCTGCAGAGGGAATGCAGATAGCTTTGATAAGTAAGCGTTTGCCTTCTTGCATTGCATTTAGTTCAAGCTTTACTTTCTTTGATCCCTGTAAGCCGATGGGGGATTCTACTTCGATTAAGTCGTGAGAGATGTGTGTGCAGTGGATGTCTGCAACTTGGCCATTGGTTAGGAACATCTTTCCTGTCCAGAAGCAGCGTACATAAGGTGAAGAGTGCTGTTTAACCACGTTTTTATTATCCGTTAAATCGTCTAAAACTAAACTCGACACATTATAGTGCTTTATGCTGATGTTGTAACAGTCTGTTACGTCAGTAGAAAGCTGCTAAGTAGAGGTTTTCTCTTTAAATTCACACAAGTCTTCTATTATGCAGGCATCACATTTTGGTTTACGTGCGGTGCAGATATAGCGGCCGTGAAGGATTAGCCAATGGTGAGCGTCCAGCAGGAACTCTTTTGGTACAAAGCGTAGCAGTTTGTCTTCTACTTCCAGTACGTTCTTACCAGGGGCTATTTTCGTGCGGTTGGAAACGCGGAAAATGTGGGTGTCGACCGCCATAGCAATCTGACGAAAAGCCGTGTTCAGTACCACGTTAGCAGTCTTGCGACCAACGCCCGGAAGTGCTTCTAGCTCTTCGCGGGTTTGTGGAACTTCACTGTTGTGCTTTTCGATAAGGATTTTGCATGTCTTGATAGCGTTCTCAGCTTTGGCGTTAAATAAGCCGATAGTCTTGATGTATTCCTTTAGGCCATCGACTCCTAGTGCGTACATTTTCTCTGGGGTGTCTGCGATAGGGAAAAGGTGGCGTGTAGCTTTGTTCACGCTTACATCAGTGGCTTGTGCCGAGAATAAAACAGCGATCAGTAATTCAAAAGGGGAGCTGTATTCAAGCTCAGTGACAGGATTTGGGTTCTCTGCACGTAAACGTGTGAAGATTTCTTGTCGCTTGGCTTTGTTCACGGTTTCCCCTTTTATAAATGATCTAGTCGGTTACACGAACACGACGAGAAACTTTTTCTTGGCCTGCTTGTTCAGCAGCAATGCGTTTCTTCTCTTTCTCATCGTAGTAGTTCTTGATAGCAATCAGCAGCCCCAGTCCGATAAACGCGCCTGGGGGTAAGATGGCAAACAACACATTCGGATAATCACTGAAAATCGTCAGCTTCCAACTGGTTGCCATATCACCAAATAACAAATGCATATCAGAGAATAGAGTCCCCTGACCAATCAGCTCACGCATACCGCCAAGTAACATTAAGACGATAGTAAAGCCCGCGCCCATATATAAACCATCTGCGATGGAAGGTAGTAAAGGGTTACGACTGGCAAACGCGTCGGCACGTCCTAGAATCGCACAGTTGGTCACGATCAATGGGATAAAGATACCTAGAATCTGGTAAAGCTCGTAAGTATAGGCCTGCATGATTAACTCTATACAGGTGGTGAACGAGGCGATAATCATAACGAAAGCTGGTAAACGTACTGCTTCCGAAACATAGTTACGAATCAGAGAAACAACCATGTTAGAGCCAAGCAATACAACGGTGGTTGCCAGACCTAAGCCAATGGCATTGACCACAGTACTGGTAACCGCCAGCAATGGACAAAGGCCGAGAAGCTGAACCAGGGCAGGGTTGTTCTTCCAAATGCCGTTGTAAAGAATTTCACGGTAATCTGGGCCCGTTGGTGCTGGGTTCTCAACGGGAGTATCTGGGGCTAAAGAGTCTTGAGCGCTCATAATCGATCCTAACGCGACAACAACGCGTCTTTGTTCTCATTAAAATAAAGTAACGTATTTTTCACCGCACGAACGACCGCTCGTGGCGTGATGGTGGCGCCTGTAAACTGGTCGAATTCACCACCATCTTTTTTCACGTTCCATTGCTTTAAGCTTGTGTTCTCAAGGGACTTGTCACCAAACGATAAAATCCATTTGGACTTTTGCAAATCCACTTTATCACCAAGTCCAGGGGTTTCTTTGTGGCTAATAACACGAGAGCCTGTGACGACACCGTTACGATCCACTGCCACGAGCAGATCAAGGTTGCCGTTATAGCCACCTGGAGCAATGGTCTCGAAAATGATTGCGCTTACTTGCCCATCTTTGCGAGCAATAAAGGCTTGCACAGGTTCCGCGGAACCTAGCAATGGGTCTGCATCGAGCATGATATTCGCTTCAGCAAGGTTATTATCATAACGATCAGCCGGTAGGATCTCGTTAAACGCTGATAGCTGTGCTTGCACAATATTGTCTTCGATGGTGTGTTCAGTCAGCTGGTGTGTCACCGCAATGAGGCCCGCAGTCATGACTGCGAAGATGCCTAAGCCGATACTGTTTTTACGAATAGAGTGGATGATATTCATTATTTCTCACCCCCAATCGTTAGGCCTTTCTTGGCTTTCTTATGACCGTAGGCACGAGGCTGTGTGTAGTAGTCAATCAATGGCGCAGCAAAGTTCATAAGCAGCACACCGAATGCGACACCGTCAGGGTAGCCGCCCCAAGTACGAATCACGTATACCAAAATACCAATGCCAGCACCGTATACCAATTTACCACGGTTACTGGTGCAAGAGCTCACTGGGTCAGTGGCAATAAAGAATGCGCCCAGCATCGCTGCGCCAGAGGTTAGGTGAAAGACTGGTGATGCTGCATTGCTAGGGTCAATGATATAGAAAAGACCAGAGATCAGCGCCAGAGACGCCAACATCGCCACAGGCGTATGCCAAGTGATGATGCGCAGTGCAATCAGGGCTAGACCGCCAACAAGGTAAGCTAGGTTAACGAACATCCAGCTAGATAGATTGGCATCTTGAAGGCCTGGAACGCTGGCAAAGGCTTCACTCGACATCAATCCTTCTTTGTGTTTGAAAGCATCCAGTGGCGTCGCCATGGTGTAGGAATCCACCGTTGGCAGTGTGCCAAAGATCGC
>Ga0066192_1000122_pt1 | contig 12784 bp, 10 predicted proteins | sample WorMetvacBELIZE1_FD_58707 | JGI IMG/M metagenome (GOLD analysis project Ga0066192, IMG submission 58707) | Marine gutless worms symbiont microbial communities from Max Planck institute for Marine Microbiology, Germany - Olavius vacuus BELIZE.1... | ecosystem: Host-associated > Annelida >... | reverse complement strand
CGAAATGACCTAAAATGTGTCGAGTGGGACGTTAAACCTTACACAACCAACCAACCTATTCTTAACACTAGCTTAAAATGTATTGCTGCCTGCCAGTATAGAATGTAAATGAATCCCGAGGACACATGCGGATCACTGGCTGGCTAGTCATTCAGCCTAGTGACATGCAAGGGTCGGTGGAACTGTCGCGATTGTATACGCTGTGAATAGAAAATCAATTCACATTTGTGAATTGAATTAAACTTATATTTCCTAAAACTGAACAGCACTACTAGCATGTGTCTGAAAATGTCCTCACCTTCAAACTCTTTGTGACTTTGTCAAATCTTAATCGATTTTCAAAAATTTTACACTGCTGGAAAGCGTATGAAATTTGCTACAAAAACCATATGACATTACCCACCTCACCTTAATTTTTTTACACTACTTTGGGAAATTTAAAATTCAAATTTTCCGTAGATGTGTAAGAAAATGCAAACAACTTGCATTCTTTAATCACCTCTACGTAATTATTCATCCACAAATTTTGATATATGTGGTGTTTAAAATAGCGAGTCTTGCCCCGTGCTGATTGCAAATAAAATTTTCTATGTCATTTTGAGCACTCGTAACTAACTGGCTTTTTTCAGAGCCACACACATTTTATCGAAGAAAATAACTATGCGTATGCTTAAGTGTTTCAAATATTCTGTTAACACATAAATACACTCAGCATACACATGCATAGAGGAATTAAAATTGTTGCATTTAAAATGCAATTTGTTTGCATTTTCTTCTTTATCTGCTGAATATCTGCAGAAAATTTGAATTTTTAATTTCCCGAGGTAGTGTAGCAATATGCCTAAGGTGTCATGGATAATGTCGTATGAGTTTTGTAGCAAATTTCATACGCTTTCCAGTAGTGCAAAAATTTTGAAAATCGGTCTAACTATGCCAAAGTTGTAGAGTTTAATGGTGAGAACTTTTTTTGAGACACAGTGTAGTGGTTGATACAGTCTGTTATAGGACAAAGATGAATAGATGTTGTTTGCATTTAAGCTTAAGCCATAATCATCGTTGTCATTGTTGCCATATTGATGCTACTAAAATGCTCTATTTATAGCCAGTTGCAGGACCTTATCTAGGGAGACAGTAGGTCTCCAATGATCATTCAAGTGGAAAGCACTTGTAGCTAACCAATCTATAGAGCTTCCACTACAGAGTGATGTCTGAGGGAGACTTTCAGACAAGACATCTTGGGCAAACGGGGGGCTATGAAGGGCTATAAAACTTATATGAACTTGATTGAAATTCAGGCAGAAAAAAAGAATATAGAAATCTTACTTCGTGAAATAGAAACATAGAAGGCAAATGTTATGTACAAAGATATGATATATCGCATAATAAAGTAATGGTAAAGTAAAATTGAACAATTGAATTTTTATAGTGCTTTATATATAAGCCCTTTATCTCTGAGGCGTTCAGATATGGCCTGTGTGTAACAAAGGGATCACACATCTTTACCAACCACCTGCACATGAACCATACCTGCCTTTACTCCCCAGCAGCGAGGCATCACCGCCTTTTGGCTGGTGCTCATTGTGCCTACCCACAAAGGGAGGCCAGGCTGAATTGACCTGGGTGGCTGGTTACATACATAAATGTACACATTGGGAATGAAACCCGTACACAGTCACCCATCCCTGTACTAACCAGGCCTGGCGTAGGTTAAATTTGTTAATCGAGACCAACGCTGTACTGCTATGCCAAACCACCTCTGGTACTGGAATGCTGTGCATATTTACACATGTTCCGTTAGTGCCAAAGTTAGTGCGAGACCACAATTATCATTTGGACCTAAAGCAGTTGATAACAACTGACATTGTGCCTTGAAAAGACTTTTGATTGGGCCCACAGATACTGTTGGGACAAAATGAGATCAGCTTTCGACCGCGGCTGATTATCATTACCGTAAAAAATGGGAGTAATAGGCACGATGTTTAATGTAAATATTGTCTAGAGTTGCACCGTCGTATTACACTAGCCAACTGTATTAGGAACTGTTTTCAATTTGCGTCAGTGTAAACATAACTCGCATGGCAAACTCAGTGACTTGTTTCAGGTGCCAAACTTGCCAGTACCATAACCTTTAACAGGGCTATCATATGGCCAGTGTGATTGCACCACGTGCAATACATGGCATAGCACAATGCTGTATTAAGTCGCAGCTTGCCAAGCGCAGTTAAGACAGAGGCTGCCAGTGATTTTTTTCCAAATTATTTTACCATCACACTCTGCAGTAAATTTGCAGTAAAGGAGTTCGTAAATATCGTACCATAATTTACACACATCGTTACACCACCTTGTAAAACTTTTGTGCTGAAAAGTCGTAAATTACATTGCCTGGAAAAAAGGTGCCACTCGTTTTGTTCGTACATGTCAGATAATTTTTCATCTGATTTCGTAATTTTTGGCATGCTCCATCGCAATGTACCAAGCATGCAGGTGGATAATTAAATATTTTATTGCTTACTTGGCAGTGCTGTGCCCAATGATGACATCATTGTGGCATCAGCGAAAATGCTGTTTACGGAAGAAGATAAACACGCAGTTAAAATTTTATGTGAAGAAAAAGTGTTGCTTTGGCAGCGGTCGTCCGCAAGCACTGAGAACGGTCGACAACAGAATTTTCACTGATGTCACAGTGATGTCATCATTGGGTACAGCATTGCGAAATAAGCAATAAAAATATTTAATTACCCACCCGAATGCTTGGTCCATTGCGATGGAACATGCCAAAAATTACGAAATCAGATGCAAAATTATCTAAAATGTACGAGGTACAAGGTAGTATAGCGACGTGTGTAAATTATGGTAGGATATCTATCGACTCCTTTACTACTAATTTACTGCAAAGTGTGATGGTAAAATAATTTTGAAAATCGGTTAAAATTTCGCAATTTACAGGCAAAAATAAAGTGGCACCTTTTTCCGGACACGGTGTAGATCTGCGTAATTTACACAAGTAGCTAATAGACCAGTTGCCTGATATATTCATGACATGCACAGATTGCTTTTTCCAGCACAACCCAATTAGACATTGTGTTACATAGAATGTCTAAGTTAATTTAATTATTGATCTCTATGTTGTTGTACTGCGGTGTACTGTTTTGTCATACTATTGCAAGTATATTAAGTTAATTCTTATTACATACGTAGACTGTCATTATCTAGAAATTAAAATTCTGTAAGGTAATCGGTTTTTTGGCATCGTGTAAGATAAGTTGGCGTGGCACTTTTTACAGTTTCATATAGATCAGTAATTAAATTATATTACATATTCTCTGTAACACACAATATCTAATTAAGGGTGTTTCGGGAAAAGCCGTCAGGGTGTATCATTAATATATTGGGCAACTGGTCTATATATCTAAGTGTTTTGTGTGAATAAATGATAGTGCTAGAAAAAAACAGTACTTTGTTGAAAAATCAGAAGGCATTATGACAGTTTATTCTAGTATCATTAAATGCTCTATGAGATATTGAGACAGTTGTGGTTAATCTGCATTTAGAGAAACGCAACACATCTTGTTTTGCTTGGACTCTGAAACAGATGGCCAAGATGGGGTACTTTGTGTTGTGCTCCATGGAGTCGGTGTAAACTGACTTTTTGCGGCGGCATATCAGTCAGCCATGCTCCGTGTCTGCCCTTGACACCATATCATGTTCAAACCACTGTATGTTGACATAATATTGTCTGATCACTCATTCGATTGTCGTTTGCCGATGGATTACAATGACAGTCACAGGGTCTGCTGTTGCAGGCGTCGTACTATCAACCAGCAAGCCATGCCATTAACATACTGCTGTAGGAATGTAATTGTGAATGAGTATTCTTCGGAGTATAGTGACTCCGTTATTAAAGTATGAGACACCTTAAGAAAATGAAAAATGCCAAATATCTCGGAAACTGGTGGCAAGACTTTCACAAAATTATCAGCGTTTTGGGGGTCATCCCTAGGATACCCCATGCAAAATATGGAGGAGATCTGAGAGGTGGGAAAGTTGAACCTTTAACCCCCTTTTTTCAAAAAAGGAGGTCCTGGGGGCATGAAATTTTTTGTGCCGTTGGGGGCCTTTGAGTACTCAAAAATAAAATCTTAGCATCTGGACCCCTAGTTTTCATTTCTCGGAAACTAGTTGTCAGATTTTCACGCAATTTTCAGGGTTTGGGGGGTCATTGCTAACATACCCTGTGCAAAATATGGAGAGGCTCTGACGACCCAATTTTTGGGGAGGAGGTGGGAAGTTGACACATCTGAATAACGCGCATCGTCAAGGGCGTTCTCAAGACATCATAAGCTGTCAACGATACGCACCATCAACTAGACTATGTATAATTGTATATAATGAACGATAGTCGCTTACGGACCGGATTATAACTGTCTGGGACATCGGCGGATGCCAGATATTACTATTTCCCCGCACCCGGAATGCCCACGCTCGACTCCGACCATGCTGCATGTAGTTAGTATTGTATCACTAGTGATGTTAATAACAGTCAGTGCTAATAATCAGCAGGCAAGAATATGTGTTACTGTGCTCATTGCTTACTGAATCAGCAAGTGTTGCTATGCTAATTGCTGTCAGGCAGCACTTCAAAAACTAAGTGAAGACTGAGCACCTGGCTGGGTTTGGTCAGGTAGATGCCATTAATGCTGTTTTCTGAAGCACAGAATTTTCATTTTGTAGTCATAGTGGACTAACTAATGTCGATTGGCCATTAAAAACCAACTCATTGAAATGGATGTAAAGATATACGTCATGGTGCACGGTGCATGCGGCCATTGCGACTTTCTTATTCTGTGCCAGAGTTAACAGCTAATTGTGCTGCACATTTTGCTGATAGTATAGAGACATTAGTCAGGTGAGGTGGAAAACGTTTACATGATTCTCTAGCAGTCAAAACCGTACCAAATTTTATCAAAATCTCCCGAGTTTTATAAAAGATATTAAAAAACATTTTGGTCTCATTTTTTTCCAGACACACTGTATATGGCATGCGTGTGCCTCTCTCTCAATTTATATCATATTTGTGCATTTTTATTTTTTTCATTTATCGCAGTTGGCAATATAAAGTGTACAGGGTGATACGAGCAAGGTTACCCCTCTTCATCGAAATGTTGCCATTGTTGTCTGTGACCCCTTTGGCAACATTCCAACTTTAAACAGTCATTTGTCACTGTTACCTGCAACCTCTGCATGATGTTTCATATGTATACTGTAGCACACTTGCAAGCTGACCACGTTTACTGGCTCCTGAGTTGGGTAGATTGGTCAGTTGCCCCAACCTGTTGTAAAAGCCAGGAGCACTTTGCATAGGAAAAAGGCAGATTTTGACTCATCAGGGACCCGAAACCCCTGACCTGGTTTTGATGAAGCTTGGCATGGTTGACTATGTCCGGGACCCCACCCCACATGACAACTTGGTGGGTGCATGCAACATGGGTGGTCTCTGCAAATATGTGGCTTGTCCAGTCTCCAAGTTTATGTTTCTTTTTTCCATATTTTTGTTTTTTTTCGTCGTGCATCCAGATCACATTTTTTGGCCGATATTGTGTTTCCGGCCAGAGATGTTCATTTTGCGAGTCTTGACAATATCTGACTACGTTTAGGGTATCAAACCTGTAACAAAAATGGGTGGGAATAGGCACTTTCACGCACAAACTACAAACGTGCAAAAGCCATCTCGTGAAAACTGGCCAGCTGATTGATACAAAATTTTTCGTGCTTTTTTGGACCACATCCCATTGTATTACCAATTTAACATGATGGCTGACAGTGATAGAAAGGTAAAGATCAAAACCGGAAGTAGTCATACCCGGTATCCATAGATAAATTTATGTGATAAAACTGCGAATATTAAATAAATATACTGTACTCAGTTTCATCATATATATTCAGTCACTGTAAAACAGCAGAAAGACAGTTTTCTGATCGCATGGCATAACAAATCACATATACAAGCATCAGATGATCGGATGATATAAACAGCGCATGCATATGTGATTTGTTATGCTGTGCTGTCACAAAATTTTCATTTTTCCGCCTTCAGGGGGATAGCTTATATATGTTGATGAAAACTGAGTTTAGTTTGGTTTATTTATATGATTACCATCGCAGTTGGCCTGTCGAAGTAGCAAAGCCGCTGTTGACAACAGAGTCAATGCAGACATGTGGATGACAGTTCTATATATTGCAAAGTACTTGACCGCTTAGTGATATTTCATTGCCAGATAGTGAACTAAGAGTATGTAGTGTTTTTGCCGCAAGATGAGATATCTAATCCCTAGCATGCTATGCTGCAGTGCTGGGGACAGCTTATCTCATCAGCCATGGTTACCACGCTTCTCAAGCACATAGATAATGTGTTATGTTACTCTCTCCAAGAGCAGATGCAGCACCCAGATGTGGTGTTTACTTGGGAAAAGTGCATTACCAAATGTTTCATCTCAGAGATGAAGCTGTGAGTTTTAAAGTGGAGATTGGGAGGTGGGGTTGGAGGGGCTACATCCTTAGCCATATAGATGTAGTACATCATCAGGGGCTCATCAGCACCGTGTAAACAGTGTCAGTAAATTACACAAAAACAATAGTAACATGCTAAAATGAAGTAAGTTTAACTAGATGAGACTGAAAAGTGTGTCTTTAGTTTAATACTTAGAATATTTAGAACACAATGATGACAAATAACGCTGACAAATGATACCAGATACCTGTAAGCACAATGACAAATATCAAATATAAAATCACTACTACATCCACACAGTTCTTGTTGACAGTGATTTAGTAGATTATTTATGTCAAACTCACAGTTTAAAGTTAACAGTTGCAGTCATCAGCACACAACATCCATAGCACATACCGGTACTAGCTTATGACTGTATACACAGATGCACAACACAGATATAATATACACGAACCAAATTTACCGGTATGAATCTTTGACAACTGGTCAAAAATCACACTCAGACAAACGCCACATTGGCTACAATAACATCGCCACACAGGCCTCCGAAGCAGCCTTTACAAATATGTCAAATATGTGTACATACCTGCCGACATTGAGAAATTTCTTAATGGGTCATTCCCAGGGCAAAGTAGCAGCGGCCAGGGCAAGGCTTAAAGGGCCACAGTCTGAGGCTGAAGGCCAAGGCGGAGGTGGGGTTTTGGGGAAGGCAACAAGGCCTCTTCTCACCAGCTAGGGGTCAATGATATTTCACTGTTTTTGCCACTGGAATATGCCTTTCCTGTCAACTCTGAATTTCTTAAGTATGGTACCATATTTATAAAATTGGCTCCCACACAGGTTTTGAGTCAGCAAGGGGATCACGTGGTTTTTGTAATCAAATGCGGTTATGACCCACTTTAGGTGGATCAGTTGGCAGATCTCCATGTACACACTCAGATGTGCTAAAACACACTCAGAGCACGACTGCTTCCAAACAGATCTGGACAAGTAATCAGTCTGGCCTCTTTTGACTATTACTGCAATAATTAATAATCACTATTTGCATTTTTATGTGGTTACTATAATTTGACCTGGAATGTCTCATGCAATTAGAGATTATGGTAACAATGTACCGTGTCTGAATTGGTGGGTGACGTCTCCATGTAACCTATCTCTGAATGACAGACTGTGTAACTTTAACTGGTGCAAGGGCAGTTTAAATGTGACATATCACAGATCTGCTCGACAAAGGGACACTACAACGCAGATAATTTTGTCGTGTCTAAGACGTTTAATACACTGTGCTAGAATTATGGCTTGAGTTGAGTGTTTTTATCAAGTAAGTATCGTTTTCATCTGTTTTTAAGTATAGTTTATTAAGATTAACTTTCATATGAACATGAAGTGGATTAAGTCTAAGCACTCGAAGCAGTTGGTGAATGTGAAGTTGTATCGGTGGGGTGATATTTTCTGCAGGTATGCAACGTATCTTGCACTGGCGAGAAGTCGTATGAAATGCATGTTGCTGGAGCAAAGCATCAAAAGGTAAGGCACATTTGCTGTAACCTGTTTTTGTGTAATTTTGCACAAATTTGCTAAAGTCAGGTATAATTATGCTGACTTGGTGTTGTTTACTAAATACATGGCGAAGTATAGGGCTGTGACTCAGTTGATTATGTATTCAACTGGATTATCAAACATTAAAGCTTTTACTGCTGCTAAGCGTGTTCCAAAAATGCAACTTGTGAAATGTGTGGCTTCCACTCGCTAAATAGCTTACATTTTAGAAGCCATTTCACTACAGAAATATGTGCACAAATGGAAGCATTTTTGTGGATGGGAGCCAGACATCTCAGAGGTAATGCTGTATCTGATTAATTCATATCTGTGGTCTGTTTTGGTCATTAGATAGCATGAACCGAAAGGTTAATCTTGAGTAAGTGAAGTTTATTCTCCCACTTGACATATTGGGTCATTTTTAGAGACGAGCCTTTGGTGGTAATTGTTTGCACTGACAGCAACCAAGAGAAAATGCACATAAAACCCACTTAACCCAGTTAGGGTAAAACGTCGCACACACATACACAAACCTAAATATGAAATAACAGACCATACTTGTAGTTCACCTGTAAAAACTGCTGGTAGTCTGTAATTGTTGTACACAGTACCACACAGGACAGTTCTGACAATCTTCCCTTATCCTTCAGAAATTGTCGCAGATTAGGCAACGTATGCCACATTTCACTTCGCATGAGCCCCATCAGACCAGCTCTGATCAATTGAGTTTATATTCTCTAATGTTATTCAGAACAAATTCAGTTTAATTACTTGCCGTATAATGGTCCATGGTATATAAGTGTTTGTTTTGTGATCTTTTATTATCAAACTCTCAGGCACAGGAATTCTGGCCTGATGAGAGTGCATTGGGTTCATATTTATGGGTTGGGCCAAAAAATTCACAGTTAAATATTCTTGGAACAAGTTGAGCAAAACAGTATTATACTAAAATAGTGATTTACTGATACACATCACAGATACCTACCTGTACTCCATCTTACTAGATTGCATCAATAAAGAATGATCCATATATCAAAATGTTCATATTTCATCAGGACTAAGATTTGTGTTGAAAGCAAAAAGTACTAGTCAGTCCATGATGATCTGTTTAACAGGCTGTAAACCACAGCAACTGCTGCACACTTAAAATTAAATAAAAACTATCTAAACTCGTATAAATATGTGCCGTTATTCTTGTGATCAACGTTTAAATATGTTTTGGCATGCTGGGGATAGCCGCATCTCGATCTGACACTGTTCCACATGCAGGAACACAAACATTGCCGCTGCTACATACGTGCATACATAAAAATTTATATAGCGCCAAAGTCGTAGAACGAATCTGAGGCGCTGGCACAGGGTGACTAGTCGTCGAAAGCAAACTGGAAGAGGTGAGACTTTAGTTGACGTTTGAAGGTTGATAGTTTGTCAAGGGAGCGAATGTGTGTAGGCAGTGAGTTCCAGGTAGATGGTGCGGAAGTCAGAGAATGCCCGAGAGGTCAAGTTACTAGTGATGCCGGAAGGTCTAGCTGGAATATTTGTATGGAAGAACGTAAGGCTTTTGATGGGAGGTAATGGGTGATTAATTCAGACAGGTAAGGAGGATGAGCGGTGTGAAGTGTTTTCCAGGTGAGTAAACAGAGTTTAAAAGTAATGCAATGGCTAACAGGCAACCAGTGAAGATCGTAGCAAATGTCAAGTGAACTAATGGACCAGCATGCCCTTGCCACCACCCGCGCCAAGATGTTCTGCACACGCTGTAGTTCGCTAATGTTCGCTTGCGACATTCCTGCTGTTTGTTTTGTTTCGGTTATCACAGATGTACTAAATTAATTATACTAATAGCCGGTTGAAAACGTTCAGACCCTCACACTGTATCTGTTCCCACTTTGAATTTGAATTGCCTAATTGTTTGTATATTCTTGCATTAAATTTTATCCTTGTATGAGGCATTGCGATCTATGGTTACTTTGGTATATACGGGTATGGGTGTAATTGGAAACAAGCCCAAAAAGTGATACCGTTCTTTAGTAAACATAATTGAACTTACATCGCACTGTAAATACGAAGCACTGTAAATAGGAAAGTATTTGTACATATGATGCTCTTGCAATTGTTTCGAAAGTTTACAGTTACATTTAGTTCAAATTTATGTTGCCTACAGTACTCGGATAGGTATGTGAATTATAGAATTATTCTTGAGGAGAGTTCTAACTATGTGGCATTTGTGATGTGTTTGTGTGCAGAAACTGAAGAGGAATATGGAAGTAGGTAGGTTGACGAAGCTGGTCGAATCTGTTGTACGAGGCGGTTTGAAACGTAGCAGCGGTTGTTGAGCGATTCGATGATTTGTATTATTTTCAGCAGCGGTCTTACTTGATTATACATGCATCAAACTACATTTCACCACCCATTATAGAGGTTGTGAAATGTAGTTAATTTAAACTTTTAAATCGAAGATCACTCAAAACTCTGCACACGTTGACACTGGCAGTCTCACGACGTTTGTTAGGAGACTGTTATGCCATCATTGCAGTACTGCATTTTGCAGTATGTAATCATTGTCCCATGTTATGGGGATAACATTCTGGGGAATGGGCATATTTACTCATATGTACATTAATGTAAAAAACACAGTTTAATAGGAGTGCTATAGCCAACATCGTGCATCTAAAATAGCAAAAATGATACAAAGTGATATTAGCCAGCATCACATCGCCTAAATGTTAATGTGCTGCTGAGTAGTGTCACCTTTTATCATATTTTGCTGTTTCAGATGCGTGATGTCGGCAAATCAACTACACAGTGTATATAGAAGTGTTACAGCCGACATCTGTAACACTTCTGTATACACTGACTTGTTGATTTGCGTAAAAATTTCAGTAAGCATAGCTGAGTAAATTTAGATTTTAACTATGTAAAAGTTATTGAACTGGTGAATGAGTATTCTTTGGTATCGACAACATAGTTCTGGCGTCATGTAGATCTCTTCTGCAACAATGGGATTAACCATTTAAGACAGATATTTGATTAAAAGATGTTAGACAGCAAAGGTATGGGGCTACATGCTTCTGTGAGATGTTTTCTGAGAAAAGATGGACCGTTAATTGCACTGAAAACTCTGATAAAGAAAATTGATGACACTTCCACTATAAAACTACTACCAGGTAGTCGGTGTCCGCAGCGCACCAACATGCACTTCTGTTGCAGATAATACTTGAGAATCCAGTTGACTGAAGTTAGAGATATGTTGTAAGTCGTGCACTTTGCCACTGTTAGTCTGTGGCTTTCCTTCTTGACAGTGTGCAAACCTTTAAAGTAAACGGTAAATCCCATTGTTGCACAACATATTTGCATGCTATCGGAACTATGTCACCGATACAAAAGAATGTTTATTCCTCAGTTCAGTCGTTTTTATACAGCTGAAATCTGAATTTACTGAGCTACATTTACTGAAATTTTTGTGCAAATTTGATCATTTTTCTCGCAGATATAGAAGAAAACAAAAATGGGTGTTTTTTTATTGAAACAATCTGTATATTAATATTTGCATTTTTAAAATTTGAAATAAGCCTACTCAACATCTGTTGGAGACAAAACCATTTCTCTGCATGTAACACAACCACTTTATGAGCAAAGCTGTCTAGGGTTGGTTTCATATACGAGGTGATTTATTTGCAAAGGGGGTCATGTTGAACTATTTTGGCCGCATTGTATTGTGTGTGCACAAGAACCGCGTCATTTTGGCAGCTAGTGTGTGTGTGAGCAAAATTTTTTTATGAAACCTCCCAATGGCACATTCTTATGCCATTTTATGTTGAATGAGCCATTAAGTGCCACATTCCGTTTGCAGATGTTGAACTGAGGTGTAATCGAGAAGCAGCTACGATCTGCATGCCATATTCCATGGGCAAAATTGATGTAACATATAACACTAGCTCCTGCTAACATGGAGCTCAGCACACAGTGATACAGACTGTGGCAGAAGGTAGACAGAATAGTGGAGGACACCTGAGAACTGTGTTGTGCACCTAAGTTAATTATAATGAATCTACAATGTAGCCTTCACTCTTATTTTTCGTGTTTAATACTAAGTTCTGCCTGCCATTAGAGTTTACGATATGAACCATATGTTTTGTGTACCATGTGTGTCATGAATCTGCTGGAAACAGCAGAAGACCAAAGAGGGAGAGAGAGATAGGGAGAGCACTGGGAGCAGATATCGTTTAGGTGTAACTCATAAACGTATTTTATGGGAGTACGTGGTGGCACTGCTGTTACTCGATTGACTGCTGGAGGAGATAGCATCATGCATTATACACAGTGATATGCTTACATAAAATGAGCCAGCATTTAACAATACTAAAATAGAGGTAAATAAAACTGAAATCAGTTTTATGATGATACATGTAAAAGTACGACTAGTCCATAAATGCTCTTTGAAAGAGAACAGAATAGCAGTGTCTCGCCAGTAAATGTTTCCCAGAGCGAGAGGGAAGACATCTTTCTGACAGGCTGTAGTGATAGAAGACTTTTGCCCAGCTTGTAGCTGGCAAAAGGTGACTGTTTCCGGTACTTGTGTATGTTATTATTGAAGTGGTGACGAAATAACTGTCACATTTTGAATTTCTTTTGTTAAATTGTTCACAGTGAGCACACTGTTTTCAGTCCACAGTGTCAGTCAATCAATCAGAACTATTTAAAGTGGCCTAAGTGGTGAAAACCACTGCAAGGACC
>Ga0066192_1000121_pt1 | contig 12971 bp, 9 predicted proteins | sample WorMetvacBELIZE1_FD_58707 | JGI IMG/M metagenome (GOLD analysis project Ga0066192, IMG submission 58707) | Marine gutless worms symbiont microbial communities from Max Planck institute for Marine Microbiology, Germany - Olavius vacuus BELIZE.1... | ecosystem: Host-associated > Annelida >... | reverse complement strand
CAGTTCTGATAATCTCCCCTCTTACCTCCAGACAACTATCATAGCTCAGATGTTGTCTATTCAAATACTGTGAATTACCTAGTATAACACACAACTAGGTACAATACATGCAACAGTCTGCCACACGACTTGCCGATAAATAATCTATTACATATAATACACAAACATACTCGACATGCACTAACAACTTCATATGTACAATGAGAAACTGATCATAGAAAACTACTCGTAAAAGTTTACGATCATACCTTCATTTTCCAGTCCCGGCCTAGTAATACTCAGTAAGTGTAGCAAAGCTTAGCAAACAAACTAAACCACAACTGTTAATTACAGCACGTATTAAGTGTTTCTACACAGCACAGAACGGTGTAAAATTACCCTCGTGATCTTTCAAAATCTTTGAAAAACTCAAAACATGTGCATCTCGCTCAACTTCCGTTACACAAACTGATCAATAGCTGATGCAAAATATGTCACCAGTGCAAGACAAGTTTGTAATCAGTCACAGTGACAGTTGCAGCATTAACGTATCGCCGATAAATTACACACACACAAACACACATACACATGTACATAGTCTAATAGTTTACGAATTGCAAAAGCAAGAACGCTGCTATCTACCCCAAGTTTGTGAAACATAAATACGACAATGCAGCTGAGTCCACACACAGTCGGTGGTATCCGACCGCAGCATGTTACTTATCTCTGGTGTACACTAGTAACATACATTATATCCGACACTGTCACGCAATGATGGAGAAAGTTAAACCTTTCGTTACTGGATCCATCGCGGCGATAGGTTCTGAAAATCAGGCATCGTACTGACCTCATCACTGCAACAGGTCTACTTTACAGCGTTACAGGCAAGCCCAGTATGCTACCTGCATCCAATACCATATTCTGCAATGGGGTTTGCTCGTACTGGCAGGTGTGCATAAACCGTACGGCACGTGCCACCACGAAAGGGTTAAACAAGTTTCTCTGCCGGGGTAGTTACTCAATGAATCCGGTGAACATGCTTGCCAGGTCGCCAAATTCCGCCGTGGTCTGGGTGCCGCCAGTAGCACTGCCGTGGACACTCAGCATATCGGCGTATGGCTCGCGGCCAGGCTGAATGATGTCAGCCGACGGCTGTCGACACTGCGACATCACCGACGATGACTGAGCAGCTGCCGTAGCAATGTCACTGGCACCGCCGCCGACGGAACTCCAGTCACCCGGCCACAGCGCTGAGCGCATGTTGTATTGCGCCGATGCACCAAGTGTCGCGTAGGTTGACGCTAACATACAACATTAACATGTTTCAACAAGAAATTATTGGAATGTCACCGTCTTAGCACAAATAATTAATAAAAAACATGTAGACATTTAAGAAACAAATCACACAATGCCGCATTATCATCACAATCATTATCGTCATTGCTGTTGCTGCTACAGTGCCACTACTAGTCTTGGTTTTTGTTAACTGGCCAATCTTTTGTGGTCATTGTGGTCTATACAGCTCGGATCAGTTCTAGAAAAGTTTCGTGGAACTGGAGTAATGGATCGTCTCAAAGCCATATGTCCTTCACGTTTCACTGAAGCACAGTAGAGTCGATAACAATACTGTTATTTTAATTAACTATGTAACAATTAAAGCACATGTTGATGATTATGGACAAGCCCCATACAGGTATGCAAACACAACACTTCAGTAAAAATCACTCGCACCTTTTTCAGGGCTTAACACCTCAACCACCGTAATAAATATGCTAGTCACCCTCCTAGATGCTAGACATCACTGCCGTTTGGCCAGTACTGAATTATACTAACTGACGACATACGCATGTGTAAGTGAATAACGTGACCAGGGTTGTTACATAATATGGCAGATGGATGTCAAACCTTCTTGACTACAAAACGACATTCCTAGCAATAACACTGCCATGCCATACTAATGGAGGAATAACACTGTATTGCAATGTACGATATATGAAACCGCAGAGCAGGTTTACAGTATTACCAGAGGCTGGCAGATCTGAGCCGACTGATGTCTGACTGTAAGCCGAGCCTATGTCTGCCGAACCCACATAGTCACCAGTCTGCAACATACAATTGCATAACATAACTAGTACACTGGGACCCGAGAGAGAAGAGCAAATGAGAGCAATACTCAGTGATCAAACCACAAACTTATGCATACAATATAAGACAAAGCCACATGCAAAGAAGTTGCCTATTATCGTGTTACGTGCAAATATAAAACACTGCCAATAGGAGCAATGCGTTTAATTCTACTATTAACAAGTGATTGAATAAGTGAGCAGAATTTAACGTCACAGTCAACATACAACAGGTTATTTCAGAGAACAGTTTTTCCAAGCAGCTGACTGGACTGATACTGACATCCAAATTCACCAGAACCACGAGAAAGTACACAAAACTCAAATAACATTTTGCATTTCGGCATGTTGCTGCAATGCCTCAGAAAATTAAAAATTCAAATTTGACGCAAACAGAATCGACTGAAAATTCGTTTCACATCTGACAAAAAATGAAACACAAAGTAGTGCAGCAACACTGGCAAAGAAAAATACGAAACCAAATAACTGGTCATTAAAATGTGTGAAAACAATGACGACATTATGGAACAGACTGCCAGCAACAACCCAGTCATGTGACGGTCTGCAGAATTTCGAGAACCGATTACAAGCTCACGTTTTGTGATGGACTGTAGCGTGTTTAGATATATACTGTAGCATTAATAAATAATTGTTGTGACAATTGGGGTGGATCCCATGGTTATTTATCTGGAATCGAAATCCATTTGAGAGACATGAAGTCTTACGAGCAGTTCCAGTTACTTACTTACTAACTACCATGAAAAATATAAAAAACGATGTCATGAATTATGGTTGGAAATGGTTGGAGGAGAAAATAATTAGTAATTGTGAGTGAATTTATTAATTGCTGTATTAACTGTGGTTATACGGTGGAGTGACTGCAGTCAAACAGAATGTCGGTGGAAATCTGCGGATTTGCTGAATATTGCATTATGATTTACTGAACTATTGATGTTGCCTGATGGTACTAATGCGAATGATATGTCGACGTTTTATCTCATGATGTGGAACGCACTGGACGTTTGAGTGACACATACATCCATATTGGCTGATGAAACTGATGTGCTTTATATGTCGATGTTTTTAGCAATGATACAACAGCAATTTGAAGCATATGTACGTTGATTGGCACTCAGTGAATTGAAATCTGTGAATGGATCCTAAGCCGATCAATGGTATACAAGATCATATATCCTGAGAACTTGTTCACTTCTCGTACGTCGGAAATAACAGGATGGAAGATTGAAAGATTATATTATTTTAGTTATCCAGGCTGGCTCTGCGGATGATGTCAGGTGGGAAAGTACTGTAATTAAATTTGGGTAAAGTAGGTTATTGACTGATTAAACTATTTATGTATATATATTGCTTAATTTATGTTAATTTATGTTTTGATAATGTAAAATATTAACTAAATTTGCTTGTTTGTACAGTGCATATGATAAAACACATTAGGTTTGCTATATTTGGATACTGCAACAGACATTCAGTGATATAAGTAAATCTGCAGCATGCTACATGGACCATTTCTTTTTTCCCATTCATCTCGAGCACGGGCGCCCTTGAACTGGACTCCGAGTTACAGCACCTAAGAAATTAACGCTTTATTATCATCATTATTATTACCGGTCGAGCGTAGCCGACGGGACGAGACCAGCAGGACTGTGAGACAGCCATGGTACTACTCGGTGTCGCTAGTGATGACGTTTCGGCAGCTGAACCTTGCGATGTATATGATCCCTGATATTTGATGATGGAAGATGGGCCATAGCAGCTGTAGGCATCCGAATGTCCTGCACCATTGTAGACAAATGCAACTGATAAATGCACATACCAACACACACAAACACGACCTCACACACATGCATAAGCACTTGCCAGAATAACCCTGATTCGGTGCTACTACCCCATTTACAGATCTGTGCGCTACAACTAATAGTATCAAATTGCTGTCTGTGGCACTTCAAAGGGGAAACTAAGTTTCTTTTCAAAGTACTTTCGCTGCCAGCCAGTCCGCTGCAATCCGTTATTTTCTCTTCGACTCAATGTCTGTGTGCTTGCTTGGCTGTTTGCTGGGCACGCTTAAAAAAATATTAAAAAAAGAAAACAAATAACAAGAGTAAATTAAGTGTTGCCTGAGTGAGCCCACACCTGCAATATGGCCATCAACTTTAGCTCTCAAGGTCAAAGATCAAGATCAAATGTGTCAAAGATCAAGGTCAAATGTGCCCAAATTAACACGACTTACAGAACCAACTAAGATTCATTACCACGTCTTACGTTGTACGAAAATACTCTAACAACGGTAATGTACTTCGTGGTAAGAAGAAGAAAAATGCACCAAAATCTGACCAGTAGTTTTAAAGTTACAGACAATTTTCTTATTAAAAATACACAAATTGCTCTCATGGTCAAAAGTCACCGAAATGTAATCAGTTCTAGGGCTACAGTAACACACATTCATTCCAAGTTACATCAATTTCTGACCAGTTATTGTACTGACAGAGACACATGGACAGAAGCAAACACAATACCCGTTTCACTCAGAAAAACTTGTGTGCAGGTAGCAAAGTGAATTAACACAGCTGAATACCTTAATATTTTTACTGAAAATCTTGTAAAATTAAAAACGGAATGGTCTAAAGGAACTCGACATTTATAAACAGTACTGAGATAAGTAGATGTTAATGCAGCAACTTGCCGGTGAGCTGCTGATGCTGCAGCATGCCTGAGTACAACTCTGGGTAGCGCGACGAGTCCCTCTGCAGCAGGCCAAGAACATTACTGGAATCCGCCGCAGTTCCGCCAAATGAAAGAGATGACGTTGCAGCACTGCCTTCCACCAAGTCAGAGCCGGCTGCACCTGACTGCCTACACTCACAACACTGTTGTTTTAAATGCAACACGTTCACACATATTACGCACTCACAGAATCTTTTTATACACTCAAACTGTTGAATGATGTATTTCAACTCGATGACAAAAATTAATCACAAAAGACATCATTCTTCGGTGTTGCAACAGCTAGAAAAGCACATTTTGACAACCCTGATAACAAAAATAAGTAAGTAGTCATGACGTTTCACGGCCAGTTAACTCCCAAACAGATTTTTCCGGTGCCATTTGAACTGTTCATAGCTAATGTCTGGACTGTATGTTAATTCAGTTAACTGTGTAATCATTCCACATATAATGCAATACTAACTGAACTGTAAGAATGTTGCAAAAAAGGCACAACAGACAGGATAAAGGATATTCAGCAAAATTAAGGGAAAATTACAAAAGAATATTTTACTTCAGCTCGCTGTGAAAATCAGTGATACAAATACATCCTATTACAAGAGAAAAACTAATTTTAAAACCCACACACACCACCATTTTAATGGCCCTTTAATGGTTTAAATTAAATAGTATGATTGAACAAATTAATGTTTAAATTCAACAGATAAAAAATGAAGGGTACACGGTTACTGCAACGGAGTGCTTACTTGGCACAGCTGTTGGTACACACAATGTACTCGATCTCGTCAGTGTATGGATTCTGAAAGCTCAAGCAGCTCATACGAAGCCACACCCAGTCACGGTTCTTGGCACAGAAGCGATACATAACGGACACTGCCTGACCCTTCAGCTTCAGCACTGCATCGACAATGAGCACAATATACATACAGTAACTTAAAAATACATCTCACCACGGGTGCATAAACTTTCCATCCTTATTCAGTGTCTAACAGATCAGCAGATATGATTTCCATGAGTTTACAGGAGATATTTTGAACACAATACAGTAGAATTCACAGTGTCTTCGAATTGGCAAATATCCATTTCATTGCTGTTTTAGCCGACACTTGCCAGGCAGGGCTGCTAACCCCTAGATCCTGGTTTCACAATGGTGACTCGTATGCAGATGTGGAACACATTTTAAACGAGACAATTTCCAGGAGACTTTACAAATTTCCTGTAAATTTCCAGGATTTCCAGGAATGCTATCCAACAGACATCCTGCTACTGGATCCTCTCAAAACACTGGCACATTCAGGAAAAGACTCTTGGAGCCTCAGGTTTCGGTTCCATGATCTGACAATTGTGCACCTTACAAATCTGTTTGTTGTTATTATTATTACTATTAGCCAACAGGCATCCTGGTAACTTATGGTCTCTGGTGGGCTGCATTCACAAAGCCATGTGCCTTTACCAAAAGGTTGTCTGTGACCTTGATGCATGAATATGAGTGCATGACGTTCAAAATCCCAAAGTGCCTTTTTGACTGCCTTTGGTCTATTTATGACCTTTGACTTTTTTACTTCAAAATCTAATCAGTTCATCTTTGTACCAACTACAGTTAAGCTGTAAATCTCATGAAACTCCCATTAGTTGCACTAACTGGAGGTAAGCCAAACAACTCTTCTAAACTTAGAACTTCTAAACTCTTCTAATCTTAACAAGTCAGTCTGGCAAGCTAACTGGTTTGACCTATGAGACAGGACAGATTTACTTTTCAAGTGCTTCTTGGCAACACACGTACTTGCAACACAGTAATCCAAAATGCGAATAATCTAACCTTGTTCAAAAGTTTCTTTCATCTGCAGCTGGTCTTCAGCATGGTAGAAGTCGTACACAGATTTGCCGAGTAGTTCTTGAGGCTGGTATCCGAGAATTGCTTTCACGCTACCAACAATATACAGCTACGGAAAATGAAAACACTCGATAATTAAGCCTCAGTCCTTGTGTTATTATGTAAGTAAGTAAGTAAGTCCATTTATACGACGCGCCTTCAGTCAACGTCTGTCAGATGCGTCTCCTGACATACACACACTCAAACAGCCGGCCTTCAGCCGACGTTTAAACTGTTCCCTAGTGTCTGAGCTTCACAGATTATGTCAATCAAACAAACGTGTATAATTATCCACAACAAAGCCAGCAACATGTTCTACACCGAGAACTGGCAACTGCGAACGACCTGTCACCCAGACAAGTTTCGATACTTCTGTTACAAGGACAAGGAGCAAGGGTACTGACCGGTGGTCGACAAAAGTGAACTTTCCATCGATGCTGTGTCTCGAGATGAATTCAGTCGAGCTAGATGCTGACATGAGGTCGCTGGTGTTGGGGCAGCTCGTCACCTGAAGTCGGCCGATGGCCACTAAACAGCAGTGTGTCCCAGCAACGGGTGAAGCATCGTCCGCATCGGCACCCGCAACAGACGATACAGCACGCTCTGCCTGGTTGTCTGTAAACACACACGCAACGTATGTAAGTAACAATAATAATAATAATAAACTTTGTAAGGTGTACAATTGTCAGAACATGAACACCAAATCTGAGGCTCCCGGTGGTATCAAAATGAGTCTTTTCGTGAATGTACCAATGGTTTAGGAGGATCTAACAGCAAGAGGAATGGAATTCCATACTGCAGCAGCAGCAGCACAAATAAAGCTGCAAGAACCAATGGAAATGCATGTGTCAAAGCTCTGAACAATTACTATGATGTGTTGCTCGGTAACTTGCCAACTTGTCACAAGTTTTTAAGCTCACCTTACTGTGATTATGAACAGATTCACATATGTCGCATTTCTGAATACAGTTGACCACTTCCCATTTTATAGTCCATACACTATTCATGAAGTGGCAGCAGATGTATATTTTTCTCACGATGCAGCAGCAACCATTACTTTGGTGATGGAGTGGAACATTACTCGACAGTGTGGGAAAAAGTCAACTCAACAAGAACGTGTTAGCTAAAACACGACCCTAACAGCCAACATGAGCAATTCTGTTGCCAATTTTTTCAGCAAATTCATTTGCATACTGCCTCTAAACATATAAAAGCAGACTGTGGTTCGACAAAGTTACTGCCAAAACAGAAAGGGTGCAATTTATCCTGCCCTACAGCACAAAATGGCTCAGTGATGTAACAATGCATCCGATTCATGTTCATAATGCCAGAACCTAAGACTGATTACGTGAGATTAGTCATAAGTCTCAAAAGGAATACAGTCATGGATAATCCATGCAGCAACACATGCCTGATACAAACTCACTTGTCGGCGGCCAATTTCTGATGTATCCAGTTACGTGAACAACGGCATACTGTCGGCCGTCACTCGACGGGCCGAGCGTGCTGCGGTGACGCGCACGTACTGGGTGAGATGGAGACGACATTGGATCAACAGCAACGTCTCCGAGACGCATTCGGATGATAAAGCCACGCCGTGAACCCATACACAGTCTCATGTTTGCTAAAACAATACAGCAATTCTACAGCCTCTGCTCCAGAATCAACATGTTTTCTTACCCACTCATCATGTGTACGCATTATTAAGCAGTGATAGTGGACAGTCACAATAGGTAAGATGAAGATAAAGGTAAGTCCCATACTTGTAGGTCAGGTGTATGACCCAGAGCTAATCCCAGCCTCTAGACAGTCAGCCCGCAACAGTGGAAAATTGACATTACTTACCAGGTTTCCATTCCCAACGGTAGGACATCACTGCCCTTAGTCTAGTTCCAAATTATACTGCTCAGTGACATAAGCACACAGATATGAATAGCATGCCCAAGATTACTGCGCAGTGGCACCCAGCCAAGATGAGCTAAAAACACTTTCTGCAACTCGGTTTAATCCTTTTATCAGTACAAACGCATACTGCTCGATCAATTAACTTTTATACACTAAAATATAGCTTCTATTGAGCTTGCATGTATGCAATACTGCAGAAACAAATACTGTCAGTACCGATCGACCAGACAGAAGGCAACTACTTAGTAATAATCAATAATATAAGATTATATATCCGGTAATATGAGACACTAACACTGGTTGCCTTCTTTCTTCACTGTGCCCGCTGAAACACATACACACATATATATGCGACGTGCAAAACTGTGAAATCGCTTGATTAAGTGAAAATATCACAAAGTCAGTAAGTAATATCAGCATAACACTGCAACTTATGTTGTGCCACCTATACTGTGTGACACGTCAGTCAAAGGCCTGCCTGTGAACTTGCAAAGTGCAGTTAGATAGTGTGCTTCCCCATTTATCCATCATTGCTTTGACATCGTCCATCCATCATTTTCCATGGTGGTCTTCCAATTCAACAACAGATGAGACAGTCTACCAATGGTCCCGTTTTTCATTCAGCGTGACATTGGACGTACATCTAGATTTCTGGTTATATCATCTATATTTCTAATTATAATAAACTTGTCTGTCTACTGAAACAAAGCCTTGGCTGTCATAACTCACTCTTTAGGTCCAAAATCCGACTGGAATTCTGGCAGTCAGTGGTTGACAGCTGCTCTCGAAGCTTGTCCACATCGTCTGGATGAACAAGATTGAACAGTGAGTGACCAAGCCACTCAGTCTGTTGGTACACCAGCATGCACAACAAAATATATTATCACTGTCTTTTTTTTACAAAATCTGCAATAACTGCTCACCTACGTAAGATAATAACTATCGGGCTGTTCACTGCGCGCTTCTCACCGTTTCACAAAAATACTTACAGACTAAGAGTGAAAAAATTAATGATTCGTCACGCGATTAATTGTTTAAGAAAATCTTAATCATTAAGATATGACGTAAGTTAGATATGATGTAAGTTAGTAGTCGCACATGGGCTTTTGACTGTTATCAAAATCAGTGACCTTGAACATCACAATGGCCGTTATTTTGCGTTATTACACTAAAGGTGTTAAGATTTTAAAGCCAACTGCGTCAAAGTGGTTAAGGTCTGCTGTACTGTCTGCGACAAAAAATGTGGTCCAAAGAATCTAGTTTTGGGCAATATATGACTTACAGTGACATTAGCAGATTATGCAGAATGAATGTATTAAAAAGAGGTACCAACTGACGAAAGCAATAATTTGATCAATACAGCGTGATAACTGGAAGCAGTGTAAAGTGTAAGTTAGTATTATTCACCAATAGGAAGTCACATACGGACTTTCGACTGGTACCAAAATCAGTGACCTTAAATTACCTAAACAGCAAATGACTGCAGAAGTACATTATCTCTAAGTTAAACTGTGATGATTAATCATGTGACTAATCGTTAGTTTGTCCACCTAGCACCCTCACATTTTATTATGTACAAAAAGTCTTTTTGATGCCTCACATACAACCATTTTAATGGCCATTTTCCGGGTTTATCTGGCTCGGCTAATTACCCCTTAAAGGGCTTGCAACTGACTTTTTTTACAAAAGCAAGGCATAAACTCTTCAGAATGCTAAACGTACGTTCCACGGGTGTACGGATGTGCAGACACATACAGTTTGAGTCTGTGTCTGCAAATTTGTGTCTTTGTCCTCATCTGTAGGAATAAGCTGATAAACGTTCATGTCCACAAGCACACAGTCACACATTTCGGTGACGGGCCACATGGGAAAAACTTTGGGTGGGTCTCAACAGCACTAAAACTGTTGCCAGCAAAGTGCAAGAAGAACAAAGGGTACCAATTCAACGAAAATTGTAACTTACAACTGCATTCATTGCATAGGTGCAAATCATGACTTCAGTGATGTCCACAAATAAATGTAAGTTTGCATCTGTCCAGTGCATGTCCGCTGTATGTTGACACATGACGAGTGAATGCATTAACTCACTCAACTCAACTACTGGCAAAATGTTTAGTTTTCACGGATGCATAAAGCATGAAGTACATCTTTGTAAGACAAGATAAAGCTGTCGACATGAACGTATGAAGACTGATACCTGTGACTGGTTGAGCACAGGAGTGATGGAATCAGAAACGTAGATAATACGTCCGGTGTCACACTGAACGACAAACAGGAACCCATCGGTTGCCTGCATATACAGTACATACACTGCTCATTGTGTGTGACCAAGTACATTCTACAGACAACGCGAAAGGCAAACAGCAAGGCATGCAGTTAGCAGGAAAACTTAAAAGACTGCTCAGCACCTATAGAGATTATAGAAATATGGGTCTGGGTTATTTACTGCATCAGCTGCAGAGCCTGTGTATAGGACATTATCAGTTATCTCTCTAGCCCTAACCTCTAACCGTAATAAAGTCCATAACAGCCAGCACACCACCAATAAGACACTTGCTGACACTGCCGCCGGCATTGTTTGCTGTGATGCCCTATACTTGTAAGGTACACACTATGATAATGACATTTCTATGTGCAAAAGCATCAAGATTACCTATGTAGTTAAAAAATTAACTTAATGCAGTGTACACAGAACATACGTAAGTGTACGTAAAATGTACCTCCAGCACAAGGTGCTTCAGCTCTTGATCAGTGAGAAACGACGGCTTGTACGAACTGTCGGAAGAGCGGCTTACTGTCTGGCCTACAGACAATCAGAAACCTACATGCTACCATCGGTAATTAACTCCAAAACAACTGGGCTAGGTGATGTATTGGTCATTGTTTGTTGCTCTGTCTGTACATCTCTGAGCAAGATCACTCAAGAAAGTTGCAGACAAATTTTCAGTAGAGTTTTGAGAATGGGTAAGCCTTGGGACAAGAGTTCAATCAAGCTTAAATCTGCACACAGGTACACATTCTACTGTATACAATCACAGTCTCTTGCCTATTGTTGAGCATGCATATTTTTCGGTACTGCTATCACAACCTTTAAGGATTGCCAGAACTGCTATTCTTAAAACGTGATGCCCCTTATTACTCATAATCAACACTGTCCAGTAGTTAGTGTTAGTGAGCAGAGAGTAACATATTCAGACTTTGATTCAGATTCAGGGTAACTGAACTAAAAATCTAGAAGCTGAGCAAACAATCGTACAACTAAACAATACAGTACAAGACAAGAAATGAAATAAAATGCGATGAAAAAAATTAACAATCAATGAAGGAGACTGAAATGGGGAAAATTAGGCCTACCGGTATTTTAGGAGGGCATGATAAATGAAAGATATGTAGCAGTTAGTACAGTTACATGCTCTAGGATATGTGGTTGCTCTTCTAAGCTGAGATGTGATTTCAGTGTCACAAGTCTTTCCAGGCAAATAATTGTACAACCAAACTTGCAACAACCGAGAGAAAATATGTGCAAAAAAACTAAACCTACCTCAAACTGACCAACCACTAACAAACGCACACATACAAAAGCCAGTTTACATGTAAGAACCGCTCATATAAGTGCACTTAGGAGTGTGCACATGACACAGCACAGAGCCGTTATTGTATGCTTTATGCATAACATTATGCTTAATACACAGCGTGAAATGACTTACTTCCTCCTTGGAGAGTTTTCATGTGTGCTACTGCAAGCCGCAGAATCGTCAGCTTGTCAGGTTTACGAGCGAGCGTGCTACATGATGGAACCATGTCACACAGTTCGTTGACGTATGTCGCCATCTTGGTTCGCCGACGCCGTTCTATCTCGCAGTGACTTTCCCTTCAAACATCAGACATCACAGACTGCTACTGCAACAAGAAACATCACTGAGTTGCCAGCAGAAATTACAGCTATGTTGTAAAACAAGGGTCCTGGTGATGCAGTAGCACTGACCCATCAGGAAACCTATGGTTATGGTTAGCATTATCACTGAGGTCAGAATCAAGGTTCAGACTGCGGTTAGGGTTAGTGGCAGAATGAAGATCACGTTTACTGTTATTATAGCATACAAGTAATGCTGCAATTTCGGGACCCTTGTTCAACAACACAGCAAAAATTACCACATAAATGAGAATTTATGCACTGCATGCAATATATTATTGCTGAAGATCATTTGTCAACGTTAAAAGCAGATAAACTGTTACAAGCAGAGCAGAACAAACGTATCGGTGCTATAAGTGTCGGCGACATGAACGTTACTCAAAAAGCTAAATTACATTTAACTTCAAATTATTCAGTTGTGTGCATCCATATGCAA
>Ga0066192_1000120_pt1 | contig 12994 bp, 10 predicted proteins | sample WorMetvacBELIZE1_FD_58707 | JGI IMG/M metagenome (GOLD analysis project Ga0066192, IMG submission 58707) | Marine gutless worms symbiont microbial communities from Max Planck institute for Marine Microbiology, Germany - Olavius vacuus BELIZE.1... | ecosystem: Host-associated > Annelida >... | reverse complement strand
GGCGAGCAGGGGTAACGCCGTTTTTCCAACTGATTGATAACGTAATCGCACCGCCGAGTAGGCCACCAAGAACGCCCCAAAATAGCGGCGGTAACGGCAATAAAAACATGGTCGCGCATAATACGCTTAATGCAGCTCCCGACATAACACCAGTAAGGTTTGGTGAAGCCAGCGGATTGCGCACAATGTCTTGCATTAGATACCCAGAAACTGCCAGAGCTGCTCCGCCAAATAAGGCGATAAGCGTTCTTGGTAATCGCAGTTCCCAAAAGACGAGCGCTTCTTTGCTTGAGCTAGTATCGGTAACAAAAGCGATAAGGTCGTTAAAGCTGAACTGGTAAATACCTGTGCTTAAAGAGAGTAAAACGATTGCAACAAACGCAAGCACAGTCGCAATACGCTTAATCGTACCAACAACTGAAGTTGTGGGATTAAGAGCAAGATTCATTCAACACCTCATATACACGCTCAGTAGTTGGTGCTTCAAACAGCGCTGGATAGGCCTTATGTGCAATATCCATAGTCACCCAGACACGAGAAATGGGTCCCTCGGGTTCTCGCCAGCTCATTGATACTTTGTACACTCGGTTATTTTTAACCGCCTTGAGACTGTGCCAAATTTTTGAGTCGGTAAATTGGGGCTTAGCGGTTTCGTACATAAAAATGATGTCGGGGTCCAATTGTGCTAGCCACTCCAAACCTATTTGCCCGGAAAATGGCGTTTTGCTGGAGTAGGGAGACGCTCCGCTAGCACTTTTTATGTTTAGTTCTTCCATGAGAGACACTGCGCCAAAGTGCGAGTAATAAGCTCGTGGAGTTACACCGGCGCTAGTGAGAAATAGCCCCGATAGTTCTCTGTTTCCGATTTGATTTTGCAAATCAGAGATAAAATGATCAAAGCATTGATTGAGTTTTTTCCCTTGTTCGGCTCTCCTGAGTGCATAGCTTGCTTTTTCTACCGCCGAGTAACCATCTTCTAATGTAATTAAGTCGAATCCATATGATGGGGCAATTTCTGTATATCTCTGATGGTAAGGCGCCAGCATTCGACTTAACCCAATTACAAGATCAGGTTGAGAGTTATAGAGAGCCTCAAAACTGGTTCTTGAGCGATTCCCTAGTGCTGGGATGTCATCCAGAGCATCTAAATATTCAGGTTGTCCTTGAGGGAAGTCAGACAAAGCGACTGGCTTTTCACCGAGAGCAAGTAGCAGTTCAGCACCAAAATTTGAAACACTTGCGACTCGTGGGAAGTGATCATATTCAGCCTGTTTAATAATCTGACCTAAGTCATCATTCGGAATGGATAGAGCTGGCCAAGATTTACAAAAAAGCACCCCAAATAATATTGATTTTATGAATTTATTTGTGGGTTTATTAATGTTCATGAGATGGTAAATGATAATTGTTGATATTTACATTATTTACATGCGTGCTAGACTACCACGCATTGATAAAGCCCTCAATAACATAGGGCTCATAAGCTTTGTGTAAAAATATCTTCGATTTGTATAGGTAGTGGTATTCGATGAAATTTAAACAAAACAAGCTGCATTTTGCCGTAGCTAGTGTTATTTCAGTGTCAACTTTCTCAGCTATTGCTCAAGAAAGCTCTGAAGTTAAAGAAATGGAAACTATTGTTGTTACGGCGAGCCGTAGCCAACAGACTTTAAATGACGTTCCACGCTCGGTTACGGTGATCGACAAAGAGCAATTGTCGACTCAATTGAAACAAAGCCGCAGTATTAACGACGTGCTTTCAACTCTTGTTCCAGGCATGGGAACATCAATTCACGGTAACCTAAGTAGTAAGGGTCAAAATCAGATTCGTGGTCGTCGTGTTCTGCTACTTATTGATGGTGTGGCTCAAAACAATGGTTTCCTAGATTTTGGTCAAGAGCTCTCGTCAATTGACCCAGAAAACGTGGAGCGAATCGAAGTTATTCGTGGTGGTTCTGCAGTTTACGGCCTTGGCGCGCAGGGCGGCATTATTAATGTCATCACCAAAATGCCTGAAGAAGGTGAGGTTGAATACCGCACAAAAGTTGGTACGAGCTTCCAAGAGTTTGGCAGTGACGCATTTACCTGGAATGTTTATCAAGAAGCTCAAGGTGGTGATGCGCAGGATCAGTGGCGCATGGGCTTAGGGTATGAGCAACGTGGCGGTAGTTACGGGGCAAACGGCGATCGCCTACCGTCTATTAATAATGAAGACGATATGGATAACATTAATTTCAATGGTGTCTGGAATCGCAACATTGATGAAGATCGTTCGTTGACTCTTACTTTTGGCATTCGCAATATTACCGATAATGATGGTTGGTGTCCGACTGGCGCAGATCCTGATAATGGTGTTCCTGCTCAAGCTGTTCACTGTGGTGCCGGCTATGGTTATGACCATGAAGCTGCGAAAGCCGCAGGCGCTTCTCCAAATGACGTGACTCGTACTTTTGCGAACTATCAAGCTCGTTACCAAGACTTAGGTTTCTCTTTGGGCATGCTCGATGTAACGGGCTACTGGATGACGCAAGACACAGAAACTTATACGTTTGGTATGAAGGATTACACAGATCCTGCAGTACCAGTGGCTTACGGTCATAATGAAACTGACTTCGATCGCTATGGCATGAAAGTGAATGTAAGCAGTGATGTTGAGTGGGCTTGGGTGACATGGGGCTTGGATATGGAGCAGCAGAGCTTCAAACAGCCAAACAGTGTTGGTTATGTCAATAACACTCCAGATGTTGAACAATTTGCGATTGCACCATTTGCTCAATTTGTTAGTGACATTACCGCAGATACATCACTCTCTTACGGTTTGCGTTACGAGTACGTTCGTTTGAGTGTCGATGATTTTATTGTTGGCAATACATACAATGGTACTGCTGGTAATGAGGTCGAAGGTGGCAACCCTTCTTTTGATGAATTCCTATTTAACATCGGAATTACCCATTACTTGACAGATGATCACCAACTATTTGCTTCTTATGCACAAGGTATGTCGACCAATGAGGCTCTTCGTGATATTCGTGATGGCGGCAGCGCGACAAATCCGATTACGAGTGTAGACGGAGCGATTAAACCCATTGTTACAGATAACTACGAAGTGGGTGTTCGTGGTTTAGTTTCTGAAGCTGATTACTCGTTAGCGGCGTTCTATAGTGAATCTGATCTAGGTGCAACGTTAAGCCAAACTGATGATGGTTCGTTAGAAAGTACTCGTGCACCGGAAAAAGTATGGGGTGCTGAGGCGACATTAGGCTATAACTTCACTCAAGGTCTTCGTAATGAGAGTACGGTATCTTGGCAAGAAGGTGAACGTAAGCTGAATGAAAATAGTGGTTGGGAGCCGTTAGACGGTACTCGTATTTCACCTTTGAAAGTGACCTCTATGTTTATGTACGATGCACGTGAGCTGGGCCGCTACAACATGACCATTGTTTACTCTGGTTCTCGTGATGAATCTGATGAAATTACTTCAGGTGCTGATGCGCCAGTTGATAGCTTTGTTGTGGTCAACACCGGCATGGATTACGACTTACCATTTGGTACGGTAAGCTTTGCTATTGAGAATTTGCTTAACGAAGAGTATGTAACGCCTTACGCACAAGCAGATGCTCACGCAAACCGCTACTACAATGCTCCAGGTCGTCGTTTCCACTTAAACTATGAAGTGAAGTACTAACCTCTCGCGTTTAATCGACACAACAAACAGCCCCTTAACTGAATAGCTTGGGGCTGTTTTCGTTTAAAAAGGTTAGAGGATTACCATCTAACTTTTGGACCACGGAACAATTTGTACTTTGTGAACAGCACTGCACATGCAGCGAATTTCCGTTTTAAGCTCTTGCGCTACTTTATGGTGTTGGAAGGAAATTGCATTTTAATCTTCGTGGTGGGTGTATCCATAAAGGTGATGTGTCCACCGTGGAAGTGTACGATTTGGTTAACGATTGACAAACCCAGCCCAGAGCCACCGCTAGATGCATTGGCTTTTTTAAAGCGTTCAAACAAGTGCTGACGTAGCTCCGCATCGGGGCTTTCACCTTCATCGCTAATGATGACCTCAAAGTAACCCTTGTAGCTTTGACTCGTGACGGTGACGATTCCTTCTCCGTGATAAAAAGCGTTTTCTAATAGATTTCTAAAACCACTTTTTAATAAGTGACTGTATCCAGACAGTTGGATCTGATGGGGCGATGCTTCTAGTTCGACTTCGCGATTGGCGTTGTCAAACAAGGGATAGCTGTCAACGATACACTCTCGGAGTAAGCGGTTCACATCAATGGTTTCTTGAGGCGTTTTACTATTTTCCATCACGCCTTCCAGCCGGGCAAGCTCGAGCAATTGTTCAGTCAGATGTTGGATTTGTTGCAGTTCAGATTCTGCCTGCCCTAACTCTTTACAACCGGTACTATTGAGTTGATTTAATCGCAAGCTTAATACTGTTAAAGGTGTACGAAGCTCGTGTGCGGCATCTGCGATGAACCGTTGTTGCGCTTGGTATGCTTCGGTCAAACGGCCGATTGCGCCATTTACGGCATCGATCAGAGGGAGGATCTCTTTGGGTTGTTTGTCGCGAGATATCAAGGTCGGGTTTGATGTTGAGATAGTATCAGCTGCTTGAGCTGCTGCTTTAACTGGTGATAGCGTCCAACGAACGGCCCAATAAACGATGAGCGAAAACAACAAGCCTAGGTGAACAAGCGCAATCAGCATAACCTTGATTGACTCTTCGACGACCTGAAAAATCAACTGACCGTTTTTGGTGTCGACCTGTTCGACCATTAAGATGTCCCCATTATCTAATGTAACAGGAACGCCCATGCGATCGCCGCGGGTCTCTAGGGTAGGGAGCCAACCACCGCTATAAACGATGTTAGGTTTTAGTTTTAAAGGTTTTTCTCGATCATCTGACACTTGTAAAACATTGCCATCACGATCAAATAGGGTGTAGGAAATAGGTTCATCATTGAAGATTATTGGTAGCTGATTGATATCTTGTGTGCGGTCGTAACCTGTTACTAACGCCGTGGCTTGCGCATATGCCGCGACTCTTCTTACCTGTTTTACGCTATGAACAGCATAGAGTGATACAGTAAGAATGCCGAGTATAAAGCCCACTAAAATACTGACGACAACTCGTTTGTTGAGACTCATTGATTTCAAAGTTTACCCCTCGTCAGCGCATACCAAGCGATAGCCAATACCTCGTTTGGTTTCGATAGTGCATTGCGATTTTAATTCCTTTAGCTTACGACGCAGCCTAGAAATCAAAGCTTCGACGGCGTTCGTCGAACTGGACTCGTCAATACCGTAAAGGTTCTCTTCTAGGTTGTCTTTGATCACGATGCGGGGCGCTGATTTCATTAAGGCTTCGACCAGCATGGATTCTCGCTTTGCCAATACAAGCGTATCGACGTTTGTGCTCAATACGCGATCAGTCCGATTAAAAACGAGGTCTCCAAACTTAATGAGATCGTCCATTCGGTCACTACTACGACGTAAAATTGTTCTAAGACGAGCCTCTAACTCCATGGTATTGAAAGGCTTGGTGAGATAGTCATCAGCACCTAGGTTCAATGCTTCAAGGCGAGATTCCAGGGCGTCGCGAGCCGAGATTACGATAACAGGAATATCGTTGGTCTCATTTTTCCTTAGCTGAGAAAGTAACTGCATCCCGTCAATATCGGGTAGCCCTAGGTCTAACAATACGGCGTCATATCGACTGATTGTAAGCAAGTGCAGAGCCTGCTTTCCAGACGCTGCTTGGTCTGCAATATGTCCCAAATGGCTTAACTCTGTTTTTAGCAATTTGCTTAGCTCTGGATGATCCTCAACGATCAATAACTTCATATCTTTCTCATTTTTGTCTAATTCTCACTCAGTTGGTTGATTAACCGTTGAGTCAGTAATGTTTTTCGCTGACGTCAGGATAGCGTCAGGTTACTTGTATAGAATGCGAATCGTTTTCAATTCCATTACTTCTTCGCCAGTAAAGAGCCCCAATCGAAATGCGCTTTAGGATGCATTAAAAAATTAAAATGGGGAAGTGAGCGAAGAAGAATTAATTTTTCTCCACTGCAGTGGGAAGTCTACAAGAAGATTTAAAGGAGTAAATTATGCTCGCGACCACAAATCGCACGTTAGTAAGCTTAGCCGTTGCTGCGGCGATGTTGCCTTTGGCGGTACAAGCTGAAGCGGAAAATGAACATGAGGTTATGACCGTTACCGGTACTGGATTCGAACAAGAGATGGCGTTAGCGCCGGCGTCGATTACTGTCATCGATGCATCTGAGATCGAGAACAAAGGCTATCGTAACATTACAGAAGCACTGCAAAGCGTGCCGGGTGTGTACGCGGAAGAAGGCTCAAACGGTGGTAAAGGTGCGACTTCAGATGTATCCATTCGTGGCTTTGGTTCGGATTACACTCTCATTCTTGTAAACGGTAAACCTCAAGGTTCAAGCCAAGCTTATTACAACGGTTATGGCGGTGGTGCAGAGTTTGATTGGTTGCCACCTATCTCTGTAATTGAACGTATTGAAGTTGTTCGTGGGCCTATGTCGTCTCTATATGGCTCAGACGCTCTCGGCGGTGTTATCAACGTTATCACCAAGCGTGGTCAGGATACGTGGACGGGTGAAGTTAGCGTGGAAACTGTTATTGCTGAAGACTCAGATGAAGGCAATAGCGAGAAACTGAGTTACTACGTGAGTGGTCCTGTAGGCAGTGAAGATCTGATGCTAACGCTTTCTGGTAATGCATACATGCACGATGAAAGTGAATTCTCTTACGGCTCAAAAGACACAACGAACATCAACAACTCTATTAAATTAGAGTGGTACCTGAGCATGATGCAAACACTGACTTTTGAAGCAGGTTTTGCATCTCAAGTCGAAGACGGTAAGAAAGATAAGTCGGGCCAGAACCCAACAAACCCAAATAAGAGTGTTGATACTGAGTTAGACGTATCACGTCAATTCTACGGTATTGGCCATGACATTAGTTGGGGAGACAACGAGACCGTTTCTTACTGGCAAATGGAATATGTGGATACATTAGCAGGTACTGCCGGCAACGCGGATGAATCGGATTACACACGTCATACATTGAACTCTCAAACGACAACGCTACTTGATTTCGGCCATGTGGTTTGGGGTGGTCAGTTCAACCATCAAAACATTAATCACGATCCCGATCGTGCGCTAGAAGACAGCGTCACAGAGCTGACTCGAAATGATTACGCATTATTCGGTGAATTACACTGGGATATCAATTCTGATCTGGTCCTAACTTCAGGTGCTCGTTACGTTTATGACGAAAAATACGGTAGCGAAGTAGTGCCGCGTGTTTATGCCGTGTATGAGCTAGACCAAGATTGGGTTCTTAAAGGTGGCGTCAGCAAGGGTTACCGTACTCCAAACATCAAGGAGTCGGATTCTAGTTGGATTGAAGGCGGCGGTGGTAGCGGTGTTAACGGTGCTAACAAAGGTAATGAAGATCTCAAATCAGAAAAGAGCTGGAACTACGAAGCGTCTATTAACTGGAGAGATCATTCACACTGGAATGCGAGCCTAACGACTTATTACACCGAGTTCAGCGATGCGATTGTTCTGAACGCCACCTGTGATGTCAACGTTGATGGAGCATGTGAAGGCGGTTATGACATCGTTTACCAATGGGAGAACGAAGATTCTGCTGAACTCATGGGTGTTGAAACGAGTGTGAAATACATGGCCGATCTTTATGACATTACGCTGAGTCACACGTATTCAGACAGTGAAATCACCAAAGGTGTCAATAAAGGCGACAAGCTTAACTACATCCCATCTCACATGGTCAACTTATCAGGCAGCTATTCAATGTCAGAGAAGATCAGCCTATGGGGTAAGGTGCAATACCGCAGTGCCGATGAAGCGATTCAAGGTAAAAACACGGTCATCGATGCGCCGTCGTACACCATCACTGATATTGGCGCGAACTACGACTTGAATGACACGTTCAATGCCTACGCAGGTATCTCCAACCTATTTGATGAAGACGTAAACTACGAAGAATACGGAAAGATTCTCGATGGTCGTCGTTACACCTTAGGTCTTCGCGCACAGTTTTAAATCCTCTCTAGAGAGCTCAGGCGTGTTGTCTGAGCTCTAGTTTGGCTCCCAATTTTTAAAGTACATAGAAACGGAAACGTTATGTTGAATTATAAAATTACCCGCACATTCCTAACTGCGGTATTGGCTCTTTCTGCAGCAACGTCTGCATTTGCAAAAACTTACGAGCATTCACTAGGCAGCGTTGAAATTAACGACGTACCTAAGCGAGTGGTAGTTCTGGGTTACGGTAGTCTCGATTTTCTTACGAACCTTGGCGTGAAACCAATTGCCACCACGAAAAAGCTGCTTCCTGAACATCTAAGTCAGTACCGTGGTGAGCACATCACAAACACAGGTTCTATGTTCGAAGTGAACTATGAAACTCTGTTTGAGTTAAAGCCCGATCTGATTATTGCGGAAAACCGTCAGGGCAAGCTTTATAAAGATCTAAGTCAGATTGCACCGACTTACATGTACAGTGTGGACAATACTAATTACTGGAAAACCACCTCAGAAAACTGGAAAGTAATGGGTGAGATCTTTGGTGAGCAAGAGAAAGCTCAGCAGATGATTGATACTGTTCAAGCCCGTATCGACGAAGTGGGTGAGGAAGTTAAATCTGAGCCTCGCAAGACCATGGCGATCATGAGCGTAGGTAACAAACTCTCTATGTTCCACACTGAAAGCCGCCTGTCTTTCATCTACAAAGACCTTGGTTTTTTACCTGCAGATAAAGCGGAAAATGTTAAGTCAGAAGCGAAAAAACACGGTGCGTTAATCTCATTTGAGTACATTGCCGATGCCCAACCAGACATGATGTTTGTTTTGGATAAAGACCAAGCAGTCGGCAGAGCATCTGGTAAAGCAAAAGAGCGTTTTGATAACGATCTTGTAAAAAGCACACCAGCATATAAGAACGATTCGATTACATACCTACAGCCTGTGATTTGGTACGTTACAGCGGGTGGCTACCAGTCAACGCTAACGATGCTAGATGACGTAGAAGGCGCTCTTTAGACAACCACATTTAAACTGGTAATGGGTGTTAGACATTGCCAGTTTTTGCTGAATACTCATGAAATTATCCCATATATTTGCTGGTCTAACTTTGGTTTCACTGGCGATTGCATCTCTGTTCGTTGGTGTCGCCGAGTTGTCATTCACTCAGCTACTCGACCCGAATTCATTAGATAGCAATATCCTATATACAAGCCGCATACCTCGCTTACTCGCGATTACTCTTGCGGGAGCAGGCCTCAGTATTGCAGGTTTAATCATGCAGCAGATCGTTCAAAACCGATTTGCGGCACCCTCTACCACTGGCACTATCGACTTTGCGATGCTCGGTTACATTGTTGCTCTGGTCTATTTTGTGGACGCGAGTAGCTGGGTTCACCTGATCATCATATTTTGTTTTGCCATTGCCGGCACCTTGGTCTTTGTACGCTTTTTGCAGACATTGAAGTTTAAAAGCACGGTATTAGTGCCATTGATTGGCATCATGTACGGCAACGTCATTTCTGCGCTTACAACTTTTTACGCTTATCAGTATGACCTCGTTCAAACCCTAGGAGCGTGGACGGTGGCTAACTTCGCTTCTGTGCTTAAAGGTAACTACGAGTTCTTATACCTCGCGGTTCCTGTTTCGCTGCTTGCTTATACCTATGCACATAAATTTAGTGCGACTGGAGTTGGTGAAACCTTTGCGAAGAACATAGGTATCAATTACCAAAAAATCGTGATGTTTGGTGTTGTTCTGGTCGCGGTTCTGTCATCTACCGTGGTGATGATCGTGGGCATGATTCCGTTCTTAGGTCTGATTGTACCGAATGTGGTTTCACTGTTCTTTGGTGACAACATGAGGCGCAATCTACCGTGGACTGCATTCTTTGGTGTGGTATTGGTTCTGTCTTGTGACATCTTCGGCCGATTGATCATCTTCCCTTATGAAGTGCCTATCTCAATGGTGATTAGCATCATTGGTGGCAGCTTGTTTATCTATCTAATCTTGAGGGATAAGGCGAATGCGTGATTCAGTAAAACTTAGCCTATTTGCCCTGATTGCCGTTGCGATTTGCGCCATCTTTATCGGTAAAGGCTTAACTCCTGATAACTACCAGTTTTTTCTTTCGCGTCGAATTCCAAAGGTGTTGGCAATTATACTGGCAGCGATGGCTATCGCTTCTTCGTCTTTGGTGTTTCAAACCATTACCTCTAACAGAATCTTAACCCCATCTATTCTGGGTTTTGATTCTCTCTATGTCATGATTCAGGTGATCTTGGTCGCGACGTTTGGTGGAGTTAGTGCTTACATCATGGACAGCAAGCTCAACTTTGTACTCTCAACCAGTGTGATGGTACTGAGTGCCATGGTGCTGTTTCATTTCTACTTCAGGAATCAGCGTCGCAACATATTCACCTTGTTATTGGTGGGCGTGGTATTAAGCAGCCTGTTTGGTAGCGTAACCAGCTTCTTCACAATGGTGATTGATCCTGATGAGTTCTCTTATATTCAAGGGTCGATGTTTGCGAGCTTCAACAGTGTTAATAATGAATTGGTTTATTGGAGCGTAATTCCGTTGAGTTTGGCCTTAGCCTACCTTTATAAACTAAGTCGCCTGTTAGATGTGTTATGGCTTGGTGTCGACAACGCGACCAGCCTTGGGATCAACACACACAGATTGATCATGAAAGTGATGTTTGTGGTGACTATTATGGTCTCTATTTCAACAGCCTTAGTTGGCCCGGTACTGTTCTTTGGTTTGATTGTCGTGGCGTTGACTCGTCAGATATTCAATCACTTTCAACATCAGTTTTTGCTAACCGCAAGCATTGTACTCTCTATCATGATGCTGCTAGGTGGCCAATGGATTGTTGAAGGTTTGTTTGATTTCAACACCACCATTAGCGTGATCATCAATTTCCTTGGTGGTGGTTACTTCCTATATCTCCTTGCAAGAAATAAATTCGATTAAGGGCTTCACTCGTGATTAAAATTAGCGGTTTAAGTAAACAATACAACGACAAATACGTTGTGAAAAACGCTGATGCACTTTTTCCTCAGGGGAAAGTCACCAGTATTATTGGCCCAAATGGCGCAGGGAAAAGTACGCTGCTTTCAATGGCAAGTCGACTGACTGAGAGCGATGCTGGCCAGGTCGTGATTGGTGATAAGCCATTAGAGCAATGGGACACTGCTGAATTAGCAAAGCGCTTATCAGTGTTGCGTCAGTCAAACAACATCAACATGCGCTTCACAGTACGTGAATTGGTGGCATTTGGCCGTTTTCCATACTCTCAAGGCCGATTAACTGATAGGGATAACGAGATCATTGATCGCGCTTTGCATCATTTGGATATAGGTCATCTGCAAGACAGGTACATTGACCAACTCTCTGGCGGTCAACGTCAAATGGCCTTCATCGCTATGGTGGTTGCGCAAGACACCGACTATATCTTCCTTGATGAACCATTAAACAACCTCGATATTAAACACTCGGTTGATATCATGACAACGCTTAAAAAGCTTGCTGAAAAGCACAACAAAGCGGTCGTTATTGTGATTCACGACATTAACTTTGCTTCATGCTACTCCGATAATATCGTCGCAATGAAGTTGGGTGAAGTGGTGAAAAGCGGCCGATATGATGAAGTGATTCGTGAGGATGTTTTGAGTGATATCTATGAGATTCCATTCAAGGTTCAAGAGATCGATGGCAACTTAATATCGTTGTACTACCGTTGTTGATGAATAATCCCCACTTTCTCGAAGTGGGGATTTCTTTATATGCAGTTGTAACTAAAATACGACGCTGCACTTTCTTCATGGATTCTTGAACAAACTTAATCTCGCTTTGGGCACTCAAGGGATTGTTCGCGCTTAAGGTATGTTTAGCGATTAAGGTAATCTTTCGCGACTTGCGTTATCGTTGCGATGATATCGGACTCTAATTCAGAGGCCTCTGAAGAGAGATTGTAAAATAGAATACAGTCTTGCTTTAATAAATTAGGGGCTTCAACGACTTCAAGTTTTCTGATCTCTCCGTCCTCAATATAGGGCAGTAAATCAGCTTGATTTGCCACTGTCCAACCTGAGTATTTGAGCTTTTCGACCAGTAAGTGCTTGCAAGAGACTATCTCTAGTTGGCAGCTTACTTGGGTATGCCTTAATTCATTCGACAGGTCATTTTCGCTCACCAATTGAAGCTCGCCCCCAAGCTCCGCTATGGTTATTGGCCGCTTTGGCAGAGGAGACGTTGTTGATGTAAATAGCCCTAAATCAAAGGCACCGAGGTTAATATTACCAACTCCAGACTTAGAGTGGAGGTGACCAAGCCCGGGCATGAGAGCAAGAAAAGCATCTCCCTCTTCTACCGCCTTCAAGCTTGTAGTTCTATCTCTCTGAAGCCAATTAATCACGATATTGCTGTGCTTTTCTCTCACAGAGCGATCAATCAAAGTGAGCATTTGAGCTGGTGTCGAAGAGTCATGGTAGATACTGATTCGACTGAGCTCACCTTTGTAAGCTGAAAAGGCAATGTTCTCAAATTCTAATGATTGACGAGCTAGCAAGCGAGCGCGAGGGTAAAGCCTGTGTGCAATACCAGTGGGTTTTGCTTTCTTACCTTCAATAATAAACAGCTCGACTCCCATGAGATCTTCCAGCGCATTAATACGCTCACGTACCGTAGAACGTGCTTTACCGAGTTGAGTGCTGGCAGCACTAAAACTTTGTCGCTCATATACGGCAGTGAAACAGGTAACTTGCTCAATTGAGATCATGATTTCACCCTTGTACGTTTTAGACGTACATTATGGATTTATATGTTCGAAATTATCACGATATTCTTGCTGCGTACACAAAGACTATTCTTGGAGAGTTTGAACATGAAACC
>Ga0066192_1000118_pt1 | contig 13072 bp, 13 predicted proteins | sample WorMetvacBELIZE1_FD_58707 | JGI IMG/M metagenome (GOLD analysis project Ga0066192, IMG submission 58707) | Marine gutless worms symbiont microbial communities from Max Planck institute for Marine Microbiology, Germany - Olavius vacuus BELIZE.1... | ecosystem: Host-associated > Annelida >... | reverse complement strand
AATGATTTAGTATGTTTCCACCAGCTACGTGGGTCGGACTGATGTAATCGTTCCACCTGATACTACAAGTTTTCAACAAATATCACAAGCTTTTGACTAACAATTTTCAGTTAGCAAGTAAATCAGTTATCTTAACACCTGTGAGCCTAGCAGTGTCAAGCAGACAGCTTGCCTAGCAGTTAATTCAAAACATTCGAATATTCATGAAACTGGCTAAGAGCAGCTATGCAAGAAATATCACACATATTACATATAACATGTACGTATGTAGTAGATATTGCATTGCAAATTGCTCACGAAAACGAAGTCCTACCGTAACAACTTATAGACATTCTTATTCTCACAAAACGTTTAATTTTTGCAGAGTTAGAAGTTGGGTTATAACCAGGTATAACCAAGATTAGTTAGGTCACTACTCTGCTCTGGCGAGCTTTTGTTCTGAAGAAAATAGACCTTGATGACCCTTATTCTCACGGACTTAATTAATCACCTTGTCGGATGGATAGCTGGTGAGCCACAGTCGGAAGACTGACGAGGTATTCTCCGGAGTGAATTCTTCACAGATCTTCTCGAGCATCGTCATCCACGACACCGCCAAGTGGCAGTTCTGCAGCAGCACCCACGAGCCGTCCTGTTTGGCTTGGTTTATCATGCGAGCAGCAATCGGACCCTGGTCAACATCAATACCGTGAAGTACATACAAGGTGGCCAGAAAATCAGCAAGAACTACGCATTTTACGTATGTTTATGGCTCTGTGACATACAAGTGTGGTGCTCACCTCTCATTCCTGCACTTGAGCTAACAATGAGCTTAAACTTACTGTCGTCAACACACTGACAGACAAACACATTAGAAACAAGAGCACCTGGAGAACCCAGACCTCCCCCAAGGCGAATCTGGACTAAATCAGGATGACTTTCAAAATTTAATTGGAAATTTCTTCACCCAAAGTTACATCTCCGATATAATTTTCATGCACATCTGATCAGTTTTTCAAGAGATATAAGCCAAAATGAGAAAAAATTCCCTATCTCACAATGTTGAAGAATGCTTCAAGAAAATTCTTAGCCCTGTATCTAGATGCGGATAACTTCCAAATTTAATCAGTTCTTTCTTGTTCACAGAGGCACCTTCGATAAAATTTTCATAAAGATCCGATCAGGTTGCTAACAGATGGACAGACAGACAGACAAACAGACGTAGGAACAAACGCCAGGTAAAACATACCATCTTCTTGCTAAAGGTAAATATGTAAACAGATTATGCCAGAGTCTGCGAAGGTTATTACCAGCTATTGTACTAAACAAAAACTGTAGTAAAGAAATATTTACACAGTTTAAACCAGTCAAAATCTTGATTTTTTAAAACAAAAACCATACCTGGCCCTGACCAAGTGAGATGGAGTTGAATCTGCTGCCTGAGAATCCCTTGTCGGCAGCGAACTTGAGCAGCGCCATGGTGGGGTCGGCACCCGGTGACAGAATGAAGATGAGTGGAGCACAGCAATTAGAGTCAGCAAACGATTTCGCCAGGTCGAACGGCGGCGGTTCTACGAAGTTCTTGCCCAGTTTCTCGGTCACAAAGTTCGTGACAGCCGGAACAACCTGCACAGATCGAATACTTCAGTATCGGCCGATATTCGTGAGTGAGCGAGTGGGGTTTAATGTCCAACTCGACACATGAATTTGACACATAACAGGATCTTTCGGAGCCTTTCCCGGCAGTCGATTGCACTGGTATCGACAACCAATACTAATATATCACGAATCACATACAAACATTTTCCATGTTTACATGGATAAGCTGGTACCCTTCAAAGTTCCCACGAAAATTGTTGAAGAAAACTGGATCAGGCAGTGCTGTATACCGCCATATTGACCTTGATCTTTATTAACGTGGACGCACCGCACCACATTTTGGCGCCACACTCCTCCGTCTAGAGCCACTGCCTCAACCTTTTTCCAGGTGAGTCCCGATATTTGCAGGTATTTCTTGTGTGTGTCTTTGCAGTCTGTGCTTGGCCGATCTGTCCTGTCCTAAATCTCAGAACCTTCCAGTGCAGTCATGTGACCAAGCCGAGGCTATTCAGTCGGCAGTGTCTGATTGGCAACGAAAAGCATAGAAACTAAGACAATTTAACACAAAATTGTCTTTCAATTGAAGGCAGATCACCCACAATCACGTCACCCAGCTCCTGCCAGGATTCGCGTGCTTCAGAATGCAAAGTCTCGTGCACACATAGACACACTTGTATTGCTCCGGTGACTTTGATCTTGACCTGATGATCTTCATATATGTGCCTACCTGAAAATTCTAAAGACGTACCTGCATACCAAAAATGAACTTTCTTCTAGGTCATGGCTTTTAAAAGTCGTCACAGCATTTACACAGAGACACGCGGACAAGAATGCATACAGATGCGAGTAAAAGCATCACTATGCTGCACTTGCAGGTGGTGAAAATAATTTACGGCAAATTGCACTGTGTGTAAACGACTATTTTAGCTACGGTGTAACTGTCTGAGAATACTGCGAGTCGACGACGGACAATACTGGCCACTCACACTTGCCAACAAGCGCTGGCTGTCTGTTCCATGGATATGGATGACCTACGGTGACAGGAGCATTGCCTCGCCGTCAGTGGACCAACCACGTGGAACATATTGAACACGTTTACCTGTGGCACTGCGGTCAAGTGATGCTGTGACCTTCCGAAGACATTTGATTGTTTGACTGTTTTAATAATTAGTCATATATAGGCTAGCTGTGGACAGTTAGGCTACCATACTGCTATTTCTGCCGACATAGCACATTTGTGGCCGCTAAGGCGATCTTGCACTTTATAAATGCCCTTAATAATAATAATAATAATAATAATAATAATAATAATAATCGCGCGGAGGTAAACCATTGGCTTGGGATGTCACAGTCTGCACCACAGTGGCTGATTCATGCTTGGCTGCTGCAAGCCATGAAGCAGGAGCTGTCACCAAACAAGCTGCTGACAGGAAGTGTCTGAAATACACGGAACTGTCAGCAGCTTATGAGTTTCAGCTGCAGCGGCAGTTGAGACACACGGGCCACTAAGCGACCCATCCATCTCGTTTCTGGACATGGGCCGCAAGATTTCTGAACATACTGGTGAAAAACTCGAAGTACAGTTTTTATTGCAGTGGATCAGTGTCTTGATTCAAAGGTTCAATTCAGTCCTCTTACACGAGACTTTTCCAGTTGAGGACGATACCGACACTAACCATTCCAGCTTGTTTTTAATCTTAGTTTTTTACCCCCGGGATCTTTACTTACTTCCTAGGGGTACAAAAAACAATAATATTTGTACTGCTAGGTCGGCTGAGCTCATTGCAATCTGAACCAGAACTCTTACCTTGTCAGTTCGAATACATCTGAGCACCATCATTCGTTCAAACTCGCTAAGGTGGTCTTGCCACGGCGCCGGCAGCTCGGCATTCTGAGGAACTCTGTGGTTGTAGTACATGTGCCAGTCTTTCAGATTCTCAGTAAAACTCTCCCTTCACAAAGATTAATAGCACTCCATGCAATGGGCTACGATACGGATTATTGCGTCCAGTGGTCAGTGCTACGGGACACAAGGGAACGCCATTCCCCCCACTTCTAATTTATGGCTTACGGCGTTCTCTTCAAATTTTTAAAGTGCTAGAGGAATGCACACGACCACAGAGGGTCCAAAACCTCAATGTACCATTCCGCTGGCTCTAATTGTTCACTTTAACAACCGACTCTGTCACGACACTTTCATCAGTGATGCACCATTAAATGCTTAATAATAATTGGTCTCCGGTACTGGCAGCATATGTGACACCAGCTGCTGCATTCAACAAAAAAACGGCCGAATATTACATCTTGCTACACCAAATGTCCTTCAACAAACAACGTGCAAGAAGCAGTTACTTTCACTTTATGGGTGCTACAGTTGCTGCAGTCTCCAATCAACTGCATGCACTGTCCTCAATGCCACAGACTTGACTGCAACTGCTTTCCAACCTGGTTAACGGAAACGGACAAGCGCCGATGACAGGCAGTTCGCTGCATTTACAGACAACTACAGTACATACAGACTCTAACCTGTCTGGAAGTGACTTAGCTGAGACTATGTGTGATGAAGAAGTAGAAAAAGATTTAGCAGAGACAGCAAGGTGTGCTGGGTGGGAACTCATCCACTGTGTGCACTTTCAGATAGACCCAAGCCCATGTCTTGCATAGCTACATAGACGGCCTTGCTAAATCGGTTGTATCTGCATGCGGCAAACTACAACGTGTAATCGACGTAGGTCCATTAACAAATTTCAAAGCAGATTGCAGACACTCCAGCACACATAAGACAGTGGCTCATGTGTGATGAGGTAGGATGAAACTGGGACGTCACAGAAAAGGTCCCTCACATGACCTGGTTAAGCACTACAACTAGCCTCAGTGCAGTTAACGACTGACTGCACTGAACATTGAGATGCAAGCCATGGTGAACAGACGTCGACACATTAACAGTAATATGCTACAGCTGCAGAATAACAATAGTACGAGTACGTATATAAGTACGCAAGTAAAACGTTGATTTATATAGCGCATCGTCGTGTACAAGTACACCTCTAATGCGACAATCTGCAGCTCTGTAATACACAGAAATGAAGAACACATTTTTTCCGTATTTCTAGGAAAGCACAGGCACTCCAGACTGCTACAACCCATACTGCGCACCCCCTTCAGTAAGCTGCTCATACCTACTCACATGTAGCTCCGCCAATTAATACAGAATTATGTTTAACAAACAAGCACAACATTGGTCAAACAGTACATACACATATTGAAGCTGTAACAGAAAGCAACTGATTGATAATTATCAACAGAAAAGCATGGATAAACATCAGCGGTTTATTCTCCACTGATCTGACAGATTAAATGACACTTACCGAATGCCTTCAAACAGTTCTGACAATTGATCCAAACGACACAGTTCATCCCAACTTTTGTCTGACAGCCATTCGCTTGCCGGATTCAGGTGTTTGTTCTCGAGACCGACCCCTCCAGTTAGGAAGAACATGAAATAATCGTGACTGAGTTCATTTTTCGAGCTAACGAAAACACAGACAGCAGATTAGCAAACGTTAGCAGAAGCTGTATCTCAGTTTTACATAGACAACAGCATTGGAAGAGCACAATTAACTGCTAGCAAATGTCGCAGGACAGCTGAATATCCTAAATCCTGATTTTGATTGACATAACCATTATTTCTCGTCAAGCTCAGAGGCAGTTAAGCAAGACCCAGTCGGCTTCAGGCTCTCATAGCTCTGACATATGGACAATCATCTCCATCTCATGGTCTTAAGCCAGTAGTAAGCTTGAACCGAGTGTTATGAATAAGAGACCACACCTCTTTCATAACCTGCTGTTAACTTCCCAGTTTGAACTACCATAATAAATAATAAGCCTACTGTTTGCTGATACACAAGCGAGAACAACTTGCCTACAGCTGTTAAACAGTCAAACTCACGACCAAACAGCTGCGAGTCCGATACCCCAGTTATTGGGACTAACAGCCACCATGGCCATGCCACCAATTATTTCCTCATTAACAGATTACAAAGATAAGAACAACTCAAGTGTATCATACAGGCAAGACAAACTTAAATATCAACAAACAGATTCATTTGGTTGGAATTCGGCATTGCTAAATAAATTCATATTATACAACCAAAATAAAACTATAAACCTTTGACGCTTCGACCTCTTTCAGAGGCATTCATCAGAAGAAGCTGGTACCAGGTACAAAATTCTTGGAATCAAAGACCAAACGAACATTTACCTGAAGTCAGTGCACAGCCAGCCTTTCAGAACACAAGTCTGCTTTTACCGATCACGCTATTCAGGAGAGCCATGTGATCAACTGGGCGAAGGCAACAGTGACTGACAGAGAGCCAGGACCGTCCCACCAGGTAGATCAAGGAGTCTGTTCACATCCGTAAGGAAGGTCAACAAGAAATGAATCAGGACAAGGGCAGCTATCAACTCAGCCATACGTACGACCACTTTAATACGAGTACCAGCTTCTTCTAATGAAAGCTTCTGAAAGAGGTCGAAACGTCAAACGTTCTAGTTTTATTTTGGTTGTGTAATACGAATTTATTGAGCAAACTTAAATACTTGCAAGCAATTAACGCCTTCTCTGTTTTATGCATAAAAAAATTCTGCATACTGAATGAAAAATAAGATTACCCAGCCCTGAGCCGACGAGTGCCAGATCTGGTATACGTCAATACTTCTCATCCATACGTAAATCTGATGCAAATAACAGGGCTTAACAATAGGTTAGTAAAAGAGTTAGCAACTACGCAATGCTAGCATGTTAGAAACACCAGTTAGTCAATAGTGAAGATATACACCAAAAAACTCTCTTGCTGGACAATGACCAGGTATACAAGGCTTTATAAATTAAAACATTTCAAAGCAAATGCTGAATATGCAATGTGCAGACGTTTCAAATGTGTCGTTAAATTGGTGTATTACTAATGTAATGTCTGCATAACTTCAAACTGTCATTAACTCATTTGCATTTGGTTTTTGATTTGTAGTTTTTGATTTTGATTACACTCCAAAAGTGCGAAATGTTGCATAAAACAAGAGAGAAGTATCAATGCTGAATTGTTGAAATACTGTTAGTAATGTGTAAAAAAATTAACGCCCTCACAACAAACCAGAGTCAGTAAAAAATCACTTATAAATTGCAAATCAAGAGATGTGCAAGTTGTTGATATGTGGTACTTCGTGGCTTTAATATTACAACCAAACAGTTTAAAATGATGTGGCCATCCGTTCATCAGTTATAGTGCATTTCGTGACTCAGCTATATGGGACCTGATGAACTCAAATCGTATCATATGTTGCAGTTTCTATACACCAGATGTAAACTGCCTGAAGTCATTTTGTTCTCGAGTTATAAGCCCCGATGGCATACAGAGACAATTAGTAATGTGCTGACCTCTTGACTCTGACTATATAACTGTGGTAACTAATGGAGCTCTCATGTCTACCAAGTTTGATCACTGTACAACAAACCGTTAATTAGCTATGGTAAATTTTATGTCCGGGTTTTGTGAAACACCATAAACTTGACCTTTGATCTTCCGACCTTGAAACGGCAACACAAGTTCCAAATGCCGTTATGAAACTATGCACTAAATCTGAACTTTGTACAGTCGTGAGATATGAGCCCAGACGACAGACACGCGAACAATAGGACCCCGTGTACTAAGGTTAAACTTTCTGTGATTGTTCTATTTTTGAGATACAAGTGCACTGCACCTGTGACAGACGTAGTGCAGTGCATGATGTGCCTCCTACACGAAATACCGCATGAAAAAAATAAGCAACATGTTAAAATTACACAAAATCCACAACCAAAAGAACTGGCTTTCACACTGTTCTACCTGCAAGAATCACTCACTTCAGAATTTTAAAGGTGAGTAAGATGGAGAAGAGCAGTTTGTGTTTCTCGAACAACGACCGACAGACGTTGCAGTAGAGACTGTATGTGAAATGATTCGTCAGATTACGCAGTCGCCGGTCGAGAATCTTCGATTTGTTGCTGAATAACGCCACACACATATCATGAACGGTCTGGCAAATATCGATAATAGCATCGTGCGAAATTCCAGTAAACAAACAGCTTCAGCAGTTAAAAGCATGATCAACAAATATTCACAAGTATAGCAAAGGGGGTCATAGAACCCCAAACTGGGGAGGACCTCAATATTTTCATGCAAATATAAAAATAAATGTATGGAATACACAGATAATACTGTGACACAAATTTTAGAATTTAGAGATCAACTAGTGAGAACTTGCAATCAAAAACGTTGGCTATGCCTATGCACAAGTAAACTGGCAGAAAGCAAAAGGAACATGAAAGACATGCAAATTGACACCTCCAACTGTATAACAATATGCATGATAAGTACAACTGCCAGCTGAAGCTCTATTATAACAGATTAGCATGCAATGTGCAGCTCAAGCAGAAGCTCTCTAAATCAGCCAAGCATTGCATCAGCTCAGCAGCCTCCGAAGCAGAGCCAACCAACGACCTCTCTGTCGTACACTCACTTACATCGCAAGTTTAACCGACATCAGAAACGAAAAAGCGAGTTTGTGCTTTGCAAGCAGAGATCGGCAAACGTTCTCGTAGAGGCTGTACTGAAAATGGTCTTTGATGTATCGCAGCCGGCGTTCCAGTATGCGAGACTTGTTGCTGGACAGTACCAGCAATATTCATTTCATTCAGAATCAGATGCAATTCACTACGAGAAATAACACCTAACAACAGAAAATAGCCCAGTCGATCGTATTCACGAAAAAAGATTTAGTTGCACACTCAATCCAAGGTATACAAAATATAGGCAGGCCACACAACAAAGACGGCATGGCTGAAAGTATGATGAATGTGGAATTTCTTGGCATTTCTAGTACCAGTACAGTATTCAACCACAAATATTTCTACTCACTAGACGGTCTCTGACGGCAAACCATCGACAGGTATGCCTTCTTTGGAAAGGTGCATTCTGAACAGGTGATTTTTTTAACCATATTTGGTCTTGTCATGACCTTGACATTTGACCTTTTGACCTCAAAATTTAGTGCGTCCATCTTTGTCCAGATCTGCACCCGAGTGGTAAATTTGTGGAATTTCCACAAGCGGTTTGTAAGATATGCTTCCTGAAGTGCTTACTTGACCACATCTGATCTGGCTGTGACCCTGACATTTGACCTTTTGACCTCAAAATCTAATTAGTTCATCTTTGTCCCGACATGCACATATGTTGTAAATTTGCAAAAAAAAATCCCACAAGCGGTTAGTAAGATATTGGGTTTGCAGACCTTTAGCATATGACCATGGACACAATGCCAGATTGAAGCACGGACAGGACGTATGGACAGGATGCACAGACAGGACAAAAAATACAATGGCTTTGGCTGCTAAGCGGTATGTTAACCCTAACCTGTCATATTCGGCTAACTGTGTGGTTTGTGTGCTTGGAAAAAGTTTCATAGCCTAACGATGAAGCGTCTCTGAATCTATTTGTAGGATAATGGCGCCATATAAGTCTTTTATCATCAACATTATCAAGATCATTATCACTATTCATATCGGTTCAAAGTAACGACATCAACAAAAGACACTAGTAATGCTAAGAGCTGACAGTACACTGATTACGGCTATGTAATTCAGTAGAAAATACCTCTCCTGAATGGACACAATGTACAGATTGATGAACCAAGTCAACGAGTACTGGTACATCGGGTCGATGTTTGGCAGGTCAGCAATGGAGAAGAACAGGATGCTGGAGTGTTTGGCAATTGGACGATAACCCTGGCGTGACTCATCAATCTTTTTCTCCGTCTCCTCAGCAATCTGCGATCAACAGCAGCAGACAATACCAGTGAGATCTCACAAATGTGTCAAACTATTGCACTTACTAGAGCCAGCAACTTTTAACTTCATTACCGATTAGGGCTGCGCCACATGGCCCAATGGCTGTCAGGGTCGGTACAGTAAGTCATTTGGCAACTGACAATGTTGGCTGACATTGTCAGCTGAGGAGGACTAACAGTCCTATGCCAATTCTATGATAATAAAATAAAACATATGGTTCGTTGGCCGACATTGTTGGCACACCTGATACATGGGCCAACAACAACAAAACGGTGTCAAATAACCAAAATAACGACCGACATTGAAACCAACAAGGTCTGCCATCAATGTCGGCCAACAATGTCAAGTGAGTGTCGGTAACTTGGTAGCCCTAACACCCGGCCCGACAATGTCAGTTAACAATGTCCACCATAAAAATAAAATCAAAGTAGCAAACGACATTGTTGGCTGACATTATTGGTGCATATTATCAATCACACATGTATGTGAACGTATTACGACTTATACAGAAACGACGTAATGGTGAACATTTATCTCAAACCAATTAGGCCCACAAGGCAGCTTTGAATTCCACTAAGTATAGGCCTCGTCAGCATATATACTACTTTTAAAATCCACAATCTAAACAGAAAAACTTCAAAAAATTCTTAACTATAATATTTAACACGGTACTAATAATACTAATTAATGTAGTTTTTAACAATTATTATTTATAACAATACTCAATAACACTACTGATTAATATTATATAATACTATACAATATTAACACAATATCACATTATAAGAGCAGCATCATGCCTTCTGTTTCTTGGCAATTTCATCCGAGAGAATCTTCGACGAGTCAAGAATCTGAATTGCGGTCTCATTCTCGAGGATATTGCCTTCAGATGTTGACAGTGTGTACAGAATTTTGTCTTCAATTTCCTTCAGCTGACGCTTATTATTGGCACTTGTCACAATCAACATCTGCCGTTCCTCTTCCAGCTCAGGCCTGTAATCACAGAACATATGACATAGAACACACTCTCGGCTTCTCTGAGATGAAGTATTTTCCGTGTTACTATCAGTGGTTGAAGTGGGCCCGAACGCAGCAGAGTTCCGGAGCCCCAATGAATTGTCTGATACTGTTCTTGGGACTCAAGTGTTAGTACTTCTTGCTATAACGCTGTTCTGTGGTCTCTTAAGCTGAGAAAGTCAAAGCTAGCTCTGTATTTTTGCTGTGTTGTATGAATTACTGAGCTTCCTGATCAAGACGAAGTGGGACCGTGACGAAGTGACAGGGGCCCCAACTGAGCATCAGTGGCCCTCACACCACACATATAAGGTACTTCCTGGGCCATAAATTTACACTATGAACACTGGTTACTGTTGGTTAGACCGAGTTCCTAATAGGTTTCTACAGGAAAACCTTTAAAGAGATTGCTACAATGATAAGTTAATTTTGAGATCAGTTTTAGTTACATTTATCACTTGAAAACCCATGATTCTGGCTGCTCTTAATTTGGGTGCCTAGGTCTATTAAATTATTCTAGTACTCTTTAATTTTGGAATTTTTGTTGTTGAACTAATACTAATTATAAAAAAAACAGTACCGATAATAATACTTGCGGCCCGTTATTTTCGCAAAGTTGCCACAGTTGCGAAATTCATCAAATAAAAGGCAACAAAAACTATGAGTTTTACATTATTACCTTTTATTTTTTCTGATCAGTTTAAGTGAGAGGTAGTTGTTATTTAACTAGAACTGCAACTTCTACATCTGAAAATCTGTCACTGTGACTAAAACAGTCTCATGTGCGATTGTCACACAAGTGTCTCGATGAGAGGTTGGCCAGAAACTTCACTGTCAAACATTTGGCATCAGACTGTAACAAAAAAATCATAGCTTTCTGTTAAACTGTCAGACAACTGCGAAATTCACACAAACAGACCTTTCTTTTGCTACTACAATGCCCAGCAGCTGGTCCTCAAGTCCCTCGGGAGTGATCATAAAGTTGAGCAATGACACCTTCGTCGCGACCTCCGGCAAGTAGTGAGGATTGCGCAGTTTGGTCGTGATGTACAGCCTGAAGTCTTTGCTGTACTCGATGACCGTTTCACCAAGACGAATCATTTCAACGCCACCTGAACAGAACAGCACCGTCTCGTTTATCAGTTCCTTATCTGCCAGATTGTTCCGTGGAATTTCAAAACTATGTTCCTAATCTCCAAAGCATGCGACTTGGCACAGCAACATAACCCCGTCCCGGCACTGAGCAAAATGAACCATGTCGATTGCTAAAACAGCACCACACTGTCATTATCGTCCAAGCTACAGCTTTCAGCTTTGTTTTCATCTGTCAGTTTCAGTGAGCTACACAAACAAAGCATTGCCTGTCTCAGACCAACAAAAGATGGTAGACCAGTAACCCTGCTCCCCACGGTGGTTCAATAGCTGTGGTGTTGTCGAGAAAATTTGTTTAAAAATTCACACAAAAATTAGTACAATTTTCAGCAATCTGGATACCAGTGGGTCCCAGAAGTTGGGGACAATGGATCGCCGGTCCAAGAGTCAAAATGTAAAGGGGATTATTCGCTCGATCCCTATAGGGGTTGCACCTCTGCAACAATGGAAACAATTAAATGACAACTGGACAAACCCTGTTTGAAGATCTGTTTCAGCAGCAGCGGCTCCAGAGACGGGTCGAGCTCCTCGCCGACATTCTCCAGCAGCAGTGGATTGCCGAAGCTGATGCAGTTCTCGAGATGCCGCGTGTAGTCAGCGTCAGTCAGCTTGATGACAGCCAGGTGGTTGTCTCGTTCCATGTTCTTTGTCCAACGATTTGCCTGACCTTGTGGGTCGATCATCAACGGCCTGCATCACACAGTAACAGCACAACGGTTCTGACAACACATCCGTTATCCTGACATCGCAAACGCTACAATACACATTCTGTCATTATATGATATTTCTACACAAGCACAATTGTTTCAACAGGCAATTTTGTAGAACTGGCTATGGTCATTATGCCAAACACGATGCCAAACCAACTGTCAAAACAGGCTGTCCGCATCACTTCTCTACCTGACAGAAGTCTGGACTTGGTAAACAAAATGAACAAGGATATCATCATCACTAACTCCACAAAGCTCCAGCAGCAATTTGGCAACAATTTGCATGCTTCCACACTTTGAATTGAGGACGACTGGAGTCCTCGAACAGTTGCCATACAGGCCGATGTTCCTACAGCAGGAATGCCTAGTGGAGGCATCAACTTTACACCTGAGAACCTGATGTGCGGAAATGTCTTCAGTGAGCCACGCTATATGGCTGAAGGCTGCCACATGATGATGGGCAATGTGTTCAGCGAGATAAGAGTGTAAGACTATGAAATAAAATAAGTGTCACTACATGGGATACTAACATGTGAGAAAACATATATGCACAAGGAAAAAATTAATAAAATATTAGTGGATTACAAGTCTTTAACATATTGTATTCTGAGGATATCATCATCACTAACTCCACACCGAGTTTGAGTTTTGAGTTTAGTAAGGTTTAACGTCCCTTTCAACACATAATAGGTCATTTCGGGGACGAATCTTCCCAGGCAATCAATTACACTGGTAC
>Ga0066192_1000117_pt1 | contig 13132 bp, 15 predicted proteins | sample WorMetvacBELIZE1_FD_58707 | JGI IMG/M metagenome (GOLD analysis project Ga0066192, IMG submission 58707) | Marine gutless worms symbiont microbial communities from Max Planck institute for Marine Microbiology, Germany - Olavius vacuus BELIZE.1... | ecosystem: Host-associated > Annelida >... | reverse complement strand
ATGAGATGGAGCCCAAAGAAATTTATAGTCTCTAACTTCTTTGTACGACACACCTAGGTTTACCCAGTAGTAAGCCATGAATTACCTTATTTTGTTGATTGGTGATAACTATTTACTTTTATTGTTTTTCAATACAGCGTCAAATACACGATCATACCCAGATTGAGTTTTATCGACAGAGGATGTATCAACAAAGTGGTCATCGCCATTGAAATAATGTTTTGCTAGATCATTTTTTGCTTTAGTTCTTTCCTCTTTAGCATGCTCTGCGAAGTAACCATCTATTGAAGCTAGTTGAATGCTCTTTTGATTATAGCGACGCTCATCAGTTCGGTGTCTAGCGGACTCTCGTAACATATAAAAACCAGGGGTTGAGCAGAACGCTACGAAGAAGCCACGCATTATTAACATTGTGTACATAGGGTTACCTTCAGCATCCAAATATTCTTTGACGTTGAATCCATCACCGATGAAATACCAAATTGTTGCTAGTAACCACATCACGCCAAATATACGTAGCCAATTTGCAGTTTTTCTTTCTTGGTTTGCTTGTCTTTTACTGCTGTCAGCTAGCTTGTCGCTTGCAATATAGGCCAGTGACTTTCTTAGTTCTGAATTTAGCGCAACAAACTCATCAACTTCTTCTGTTACTCGCTTGGATAATTCAGCTACTTGTTTCTTTATTTCATCGGCTTTAGAAGATGTTTGCTCGTGAAATTGCTTAATAGCCTCTTCCTGCATAACCTCTTTGTGCTGCGTGATCTCTTCTTTCAATTCCCTAAAGACGCGGGATTTCTCGGCGTCAAATTCGCTGGATAATGATGCAATATGATCATCAAATCGTGTTGTTAGTGAGACAATGCTCCGAGTTGCTTCTCGTGTTATTTTGCTGAACTGCTCATCGCCTTTAGAAGTAATCATAGAGAGCTTTAGCTTAGCTTCTTTATTTACTTCAGATTGCCGTTTTGATAGTTGGTCAAGTTGCCCTTGGATTCTATCCTCTTGATAAGTTAAACGCCGATGAGAATTTGTATCTCTGGATTTCGCCAACAGTTCACTTAGTGCAGAAGTGTTATGGGGAGCATCCCTGTCAAACTGTATAGGGCGGAAGTATAAGGTTGTATCTTCACTTTCTAAGAGAGTTTTCACAGCGTTTTTTCCTCGAAGTAGCTTTAGATTCTCCCATAAATCCAGAACAGCTTGCTTCTTGGATAGTCCATTTATTTGGTCTAGTTTTTGGTTAATGGTCACAATAAGGTTATCGACATTCGCCACATTGTAGCGAGACCAATCCTGATCTTGGCAGTCATCTTCTAGAATTGAGATTTGCTCAATTAGCTTACTGTCTTTTTCGAGGTTATGAAGTGCATGGGCAGGCTTCTTAGCTTGGCTTATTAAGCTTGCAAGTTGTCGACTCTTATCCTGCGTCAGTTTGCGATACGATGTTTCGGCCATCACTTCTTCTCCATAACCAAAGCTACTCTACCCACAACCCTTACTTCATCTTCCTCAACCGTTAGAGTAGAACCGTTGAAGCTGATCGCTAGTTTCTTACCTGGTAGGCGTTGGATTTCATTTAGAGAGAATAGGCCATCCATATCCACAAGATATGTACCACTTACTGCTTGATGAACTTCTTTGTCTACTATGAACGTAGAACCGTCTTGCTCAACTCCCATCACATTAAGAACACCAAGCTTATCTAAGTATGCTTTGTCGAAAGGCAGTGTTTCATTGCCTTGAAGTTTGCCATTTACCAGTTTGAATACATCGATATCAAATAATGTTCTCGATTCGTTCTTTTTGGTCAGATGATCTTGGGAGCTTTGTAAAGGGAACGGTTCACCTTCGCCCAGAGCTAAGTACTTTATAGATGCGCCAGTCCTCAAATGAAGTCTGATAATCACTTCGTAAGGTGTTAGACCTCTTTGGTGCCAAGTGGATATTGTTCCTTTTGACACACCTAGACACTCACCAAGCGACTTGAAGTCGTTAGTTTTTGTGACAAGCTTCATTCTTTCCGTTACATCTCGACCGCCAATGTACTCAAAAGAGGGTATTTGTTCTTGATATTCACTCATAAAAAGTCTACATTTTCACTCAACGGTTAACCGCGAGGTGCAACTCGCTTATCCGGTACAACACATTCAATAACCTATAAGGATAGCATTATGCTTTCATATCAAGTAGTCCTAAATACACCTTTCATGACGTACGACCAATATTCCCAGTTCTCTGGTATGCCAAAGCGCACCATCATGGATTGGGTGGCAGATGGTCGCTTACCTATTAAAACTAAAGCAAAAGGTAAAGAAACACCGCTTATCAACATAGTGGCGTTACTTGAAATTGCTACACGAGAAGCAATGGAAAACTTGGGGTAGGTGATCATGCGCTTATCTTCCTTAATTCCAACCAAAGAGCATTGCCCTTGGTGGCTAAACATCCTTGGTTGGAGTTTCGTTTTCATACCGTATTTCTTCAATTGAGTATTCGCTATGAACGAAATTGACTCAATGTGCGAATTCCGTGGTTCTAAACAAAAGGCATTTAACGAAGCGTGTTGTGCATTTGCGAACTCGGAGAACATGACCAAGTTAGCAAAAGCCGTAGGAATGAATGCCACGATGCTGCGCAATAAGCTCAACCCAGAGCAGCCGCACATTCTAACCAACGTAGAACTTGTGCTGATCACTAAAGCGAGTGGCAACTACACCATTCTTAATAGCCTTTTGCTTGGCCTCGGTGTCGTGACAGCGCATATCCCAAGTGATGCGAGTGAAGAAACCTTCATAAAACGAGCATTAGAGAACGCAGTTCACTCAGGTGATTTGTCTCGAATGGCGCTAGAGCATGCTAATAACGACCGATTAAGCCGCTCTAGTAGGCAAACCATCATTCGAAAAGCACAGAGCAGCATCAGCAACCTTGTACTGCTGATCGCTGACGTAGAAAACCGCACTAAAGGCGTAGCCCCATTCTTGAGTATGGGTGTGGATTTTGTCGCCAATGGTGCACCTATTCCCGGCTTAAGTTAAGGAGTTCCAATGTCAGACGCAATTCCAGTTTATTCCGCGCCATATCACTTACCTTGCCCAGATATGGCTGCATACAGCTTAAACCAAGAGCAGAAAACCCAAGGGTTAGTAAAGCTGCAAGAAGTCAAAACGCAAGTGAGAGAAAGAATGCTTTCAAGCTTGCGTAAGGATTATGAAGAAGCAGAGTCATCCGTTGAGCGTTCTCGCATCAATCAAAGAGCCAATCGAATCAAACGTAATTGGTCTTAACAAGGAGTAGATCATGGAAGCACAAGTTTTGAATGAAACTAAGCAAGAGTCACAGCTCAAGCAAAGCATCAGTTTGATGGAGTTCATGCGTGACCGACTGGTAGAAGCTGCTGATTGTATCGAGTCTGGCATTGAAATTACACGCAATGCAGGTTTAACAACGGAAGACCTTGATCGCCAAATCGAAGATTGCCGGTTCTTTGCTGGTGAGGCGACCGAGTTTCTCGCAGCACATTCGGAGAAGAAATAATGGAATATTCAGCTGTATTGCTTTGCCCTGGCGGCGGGATAGTGCGCCACGAAGATACCCAACAAGTCGCCAATGTTTATGTTGGTGATTTTGAAACGATGGAAGACGCAGTAAACCAAGCGTGTTTGTCGCTTGAATGTACTCATTTACATAAAGGTGTTCTTTCGAAAGGTGAGGGTAAGAGTGGTTATATGTTGGTAGACCATCAGGATTTGGAGTCATTATGAAAGTCGAACTTCGTAGAAAATTTATACCTGATAGTAATGGCAGGCTCCAAGTTTTATCTAGCGGTGGTGGTACTCAATCTATTTGTATTATTGTCTTGATCTATCTAGGGGCCATTCCTAAACCAGACCTGATTGTTATGGCAGATACGGAGCGCGAAGCGAGCAATGTGTTTGACTATCATCTAGAAAACATTAAGCCCCTTTGTGACGAGATTGGGGTCGAGTTCGTTATCATTCCCAAATCACAATGGACTAAAAGTGATATTTGTCTAGCAAGTGATGATGAAGCAGTTCTGACGGGCTTTTTTACTGAGTTCAATGGTCGCTCTAGCAATGGAGAATTAAGCAAACAACCTGGTTGGTGTTCGAGCCATTGGAAGACGGATCCAATATGCAGGTACCTAAATCACCGATTTGGAGAAAGAGAATTGACAAAGCGCGGTGTCGACTTTTGGATTGGAATGTCCTTTGACGAGCGAAGTCGAGTTAAATACCCATTAGGAAAGTGGCAAAAGCGGTATCCGCTGTTTGAAGCAGAAATTTTGCGAGCTCAAGCAATTCAAATCGTTCAAGATTTCGGCTTGCCTGAACCTCCACGTTCTGCATGTTGGATGTGTCCAAATCGTCGAGATGAAGAATGGATTTGGATGAAAGAAAATGTCCCGCAAGACTTTGTCGCTGCGCGCAACTTCGAAAAAAAATTACAGTGTGACTTTCCTTGGTTGTACTTACACAAGTCGGGTGTACCAATCGGCGAGGTGATATTTACTACCAAGCCAAAGCAACAAGATATATACGATCAGTTTTGCGACACGGGAATGTGTTTTGTATGAATGTTTTAATCGTCGTAAGTAATGTCATAGACGCTCATATCGTTGTCATCACTGAATTGTTGGGGGAAGCGTGAAACAATCTGAGCTCCTTTATGTCGGCGGGGCGGTTATGCCCCTCGACAGAATTTTACAAAACGATGCCAGCTATAACGCTGGTTTTTTAGCATCCAAAAAACAGACTGAACACTCTCGTCATGAGCAAGAATTGCTAGATAGTGGGGTTGTTAAGCGTATTCCTATTTATGATCGTGTCCCGAATCGAAAATCAAAGCGCGAACTCGATTTAATTGAGCGTACTCAGTTTTATAAGTCTAAGAATAATCGCTCAAAACACGACCGCGAAGCGGCGGCGAGAATCGCCGAAGATTATAGGCTAGTCAAAGGGCGCAAAAGTCCGACAGAAAAATATCGGTCTAGAAGAGATAAGCAAGTTAAGCAACTGATGACGTTGGGTAAGTCTCTGAGGCCTAAAAATGTTGTTAGTAATACCGACGCTAACTTTAGTCACGATGCCCTATACGAGACTAACGAGCGCTCGCAGGCGGGTATTCTCAATCAGAATGGCAAGCGTGCACGTGGTGAGCCGAAAGGTAAAATTCCAATTTCTATGCAGCTAATGCATCGTTCTTGGAACGAAACATATAAATTCCAAGCTGTTACTGAAACTCCATCAAGCGCCGCACCTGCAGAGAACTTTGGGGACAGATTCTCGGAAAAACTAACGTCTCGGTCAGTATCAAAAATTTTTGAATCTGGGGCTTATACTGCAGCTTGTCATGGCGGGTTTACGACATTTTTGACGCTTACTTTCACTAAGGCGCAGCGACTAGCCATATTTGGTGGAATGCTTGATAGAAGTGACTGTGTGACCATGGGAACACACCATCCCGTAATCTATAAGCGCAATATGGTATCAGAGCACGTAAAGCGCGATGAAAAGAAAATAGGTCACCCAATTACAGATATTGGTGGTGAATACTGGTTGTTTCCGACTAGAGATAGCAAGCGAGTGAAGGTTATGAACCAGAACAGTGTTATTGCTGGGCCGTATTGCGATCTCAAACAAAAACCGAAGCAAGAGTTTTCAATGGAGAAAACTCTAGAAACAACTATTGGTAAAGAGGTATCTCGTTTTCTTGATGGTGTAAAGAAGATGTACCAGCGTGGCTGGGTTGCGGACCATACTACCCAAGTGGATTCAGACAGCAGGCAAAAGTACTGCGATTTGGCTCATGAGAAAGTTGCCAAGTACGTGCAAACAAGCGATGTAGGCCCAACCAATCAGCCAGCAGATTTTCATTACATATGGGTTGCTGAGTGTCCGGCCAATGAAAATGGTGAGCCAAATCCGCATGTTCATATTTTGTTGAGATGGACAGTACCAGAGTACCTCTTTAGTCCTTGGGCTAAGCGACTTGAAAAAATATGGGGACACGGCTTTGCGAAATTAGAGCGAATCAAAAAGCCAAAAGCTGCCGGTTCTTACATCATCAAGGCAGTTGGCTATGCCGCGAAAGGTGAAAATGCTGACCAAGGGCTAATCAAGGGAAATCGATACAATATCGCGAAGTGCTCAAGAGCTCCTGCCTGGGAAACTCTTGCTTCGTTTGAAGCTGGCAATATGACAGCGATTATTAGGGAGCTAGGTTATAAGCTCGATCAGTGGAAGAAGCCAATTAAGCGGCAAATTAGAAAGTTACGAAATGCTAAAGAGCAAACTATCAAGGCTAAAGCGATCGCTAAAAAGCAGCACAAACCTGAGGAGCACCAAAACAACTTGTATCAACGAATTATCCGCTTGGAGAAACAAGCAGATAAGTTGAGCCAACAAATTCGTGAGCGAGGTGTTCACGTGAACAGCACAAACCGTTTTTGCATTACATTCGAAGGAGAGGATGCGAAACAAAAGGTAGATAACTTTATGCTCTGGGCAGCAGGAGCTCGGGGGTGGGAGTTACAATGTAGAAACGTCGACATGAGTGATATCAAAGTCATTGCAGATAATCGCTATCGCTCTTCGTTTACCAAATTCAAAGAAAAACAGTGTTACTGGAGAGCAGTATTGAATGATGATGCTTCATACTTTGACCAAGATGAAATGGGTGAAAATTATTGGCGGGGTGTTACGGCTGGTTATTTACGAGGGGAGCTGAGATTAAAATAATTGAATACGGTTCTGCTTTCTATTGTTCAATTGAGAAAGCAGAACCGTAATTAGTTTATGTGACTTTAACTAGTGCTATTTCTATTGTGTCGCTTATCTCGGCTTCTACAAAATCAAGTTCTTCGAGAATAGCGGGCATTATGCCATCAAGGAATTGATGAAGAAGACTGGTACTTTCACATTTACATAAGGCTGACGCAAATTGCCTTTCTTTGTAAAAGCTGCTCTTTTCCAGCGTATCACGAGTAAGTTGGGCGGAATAATCGATTCTTCCTCTGACATCTTGGAAATGATCCCTGAAGTTTACAAGTTTATCTTTATTATTATTGAAGTGGGGTTCAAGCTCTGCCAAGTTAATGGCTTCTTGCTTTAAGTCTTCTAACACCTGAGAATCACCTTTGCTGAGCTCACATTGAGACTCAAGTAAACTAGCTAATTTTGGTAGTTTCTGGTTGATGAATTGACTGTGCCTTTTGTGTTTCTTTACTTCTTCACTTGTACTCTTCAACCCACAAGACAGCGATTGATAGTAGTACCTTAAACCTTCTGTAAGAGCTTTTTCGACATTTACAGCATCGCCGAATGCTGAAGGGGCGTACGTCCCCGCGATAACAGTTAAGTTACTTAATTCTTGGGCATGATCAAACATTTCTGGCTTGGCTGAGTCAAGTAATATTAGATGCTCTAGTAAGTGGTACTTTTCGATTAGGTGCTTGTATTTAGGGAAAGCTATTCTGTTATCAGAGCTACGTTGAGCACAGTTCATCGCCAAAATTAGACACAAGTCATTTGAAAGAAAGGACCTAAAGATTCTTGAATATTTATATTTGTCACTAGGACAGTCTTCATCAATGAACTTTAAAATTTGATAGACAACTCTAACGTATTTATGAACTTCGTAATTATCATTCAAGCTCTTTCGATGTTTGGCTTTTTCGCTCAACCAGTAGTTACCAAGCTCCTTGAGTGTATCTTCGATAGAAGAGGTCGCTTCAGTTTTTGAGCTGGTGTCACTACTATGTGACACGCGCTTTGTGGACAAAGTATCAGCGAGGTTATTGTGCTGCTCTAACAGTAGGTTAAAAGTGGTTTCGAAGGACTGTTGGCGAAAGGTTTTGACGACATAATATAATGAGCCTACAGCAAACATTGGGGAGAGAATCCCCCCTACATAGCTACCAAATGCCCCCCAGTCACTAGTTTGAGTTGATAGTGGGTAGCCTGAGAACTTGAATATATATGGGAGAGTAACCGCAGTTACTGTTAAACCAATAGCAGATATGAGCTTGGTACTTTCGTCGTTAATAATTCTTTTAACTGCTTGAAACATCGGTAAACCTTCTCAAAAATGCAACTTACAACTATTCCTAAGTTGAGTCTTATTGCGCTAACTATCTAATAAAAGTGGACTTTAGCTTAATACATGGACAATTTCTATTGTCTTTGAGCACTGAAAATAACTGTAACTCCCACTTAGTTGAAGCTCTTCAACGCATGACCGGATGGAGTGTTAGAGGAGTTAAGTGTTTAGTTGAGCCATTGAAACGAGGGGCGAAGGTTCCAATAGACAAAGATATGACAATTCGCTTGCGTGATGGACGCCTAGAAGTGACCTAGTAGCTGGTGTGACAGTGATTGATTGCATTGTGACTCAAATCATACGTTGATGCGTTTGACGATTTTTCTCTAGAATGCTGTATGCATATACAGTATATTTCCAGTGTCGTTGTTAAGGGTATTGATATGTCTGATAAAAAACAATTATTCCAGCAAGCACTGGAACTCATTATTGATGGAGTAGCACTAAGCACAGAAACTGAGAGTAGAGCACAGGTTGGTGCGTATTTGATGGGTTTAGTGGTCGCAGATAATCAAGGGAAGCTAGATAACGACAAGATTGAAGCCATTCAGATGATCATCCAGATGGCTGATGATGTAGATAGTCCGAAGTTTGGGTTATAACATTGAAAGCTGTTGTTTCAGTTCTTGTTGTTGCTCTGGGGCTAGGGCTTTAACTAAGCTAAATGCCATTTGTGAAGTGGTCTTTGCTGAAGGGCTCAGTGAGTGGCTGAAAGATAAGTTCATCACGAAAGTATGCCCGCACTCGGGGTCACTACAACTACAATATAAGTCGCTATAACTCGCTGAAATACGGTTTGATTTTTGTATGCGCGCTTTCTCGCCACATTCGGGGCAAATTACTCTCATATGACACCATGAACCTATCTAACTGACAGGTTCATAGTACTAAATTACGCTGTAGATTCATATAAGTTGGTCAATTGAGCCATCGCTAAAACGGGTTGGATTTTATAGTGTATCCCCCCAATTGCTCACTTAGTTCAATTAGCTTGGTCAAATCGGCGCTAACCCCTTGAGGTTCTGTTGCTTCTTTTTTTATCTTATTTTGTAATGCTATTTTTGCATCTAAATGAGCTATTTTAGCTGCGGTTATTTTAGCGAGTAATTCAGAACATTGATTTTTGATTGCTGTGTCACTACTGCTGTCGAGTATTACACCAAGACACATAGCGGAGTAATCATCGGCGTTAATAATCTCAGTAACGATCTCCTTAACTGCGTTTGATACTTCTTTAGAGGCTGCGCTATTCGTAGAATTGGTAGTTGTAACAATAGCAGCATTGGCTTGCCCACTAGCAACAATTGCTTTTGAGTTCTTTATGCTTTCATCATAAAGGGCCTTTTTACTTTTCAACTTCGCTAGGTCTTCTTGAGCCTTAACTTTTTCATCTTCACTTGTCGCATCGGTTTGTGCCTTGATAGTTGCCTCTACTTGCTCAATTGCTTTATCGTTTTCTTCTGCAAGTGTAATCATGTCTTCCAAGTCTTTGGCTACTGAAGCTACACCACTTGTGCTAACCGTTGCCCCTGGGGCTTTTACAACACCAGTCAATTGTTCTATCGCTAGCAATGCAACCATGTTCTTTTGGTATCTTCGAACTAGAACAGCATAGGTGCTTTTATCAATAGCACCACTCATGTGGGCCTCACATAGCCTGTACATCCCGTCACGGAGGAGTTGTATGCTCTGCGTTCTTAATCCTGTATAAGTCGAACCCTCTTGGAAAGCTGAGGCTAACTTGATTTTATCTGGGATACTAATTGAATTCTCGGCTGCATATGCAGACATGCTGTCGGGACTAGGCTCTGCACAAACAATAGTCCAAGACTTAGTTTCCTGAATATTTGCAGTGGTGCGGGTCGACGTTTGTTTTGAAACAAAAATGCCTCGTTGTTTGATGTCTACCAGAGCTCCTTTTCCTTCATCAACTTCAATAGTTCTATGTACACTGCTTAAATTTCCGCAGCCATAAACAAGAGGCAGGAGTCCAACCGCGAGCCATAACGCTTTACTAATTTTCATAATTGCTTGTCCATTTGAAATAGATATCACTAACCCGTATAGGCCAAGATATAAATTTTGCGAATGTATATGTGCATATAGGTGCTATGAATCACATAAAACTTATTGGCTTCACATAATGAACTTCTAAGTCACGTAAAACGCACTCCTCCTCACCCGCCTGCGCGCTAAAACGATCAGTTTTTTCGCACTTTTCAAATGACGAAATTTAGGGGCTAGGGAAGCCCGCAAGCTTGGTCTTAGCCCTTTTGCTATAAAGGGTCTACCAGCCGGAAATACTTCGTAGAAGCGCCTATAAAGTGCTTATCAGAATTTCGTTGAGTGAAGAAAATTGAAGAGAATTGAAATTTTGACGATCACAATTGATCTGGTGTTGGGTTGTAAGTTGTTGAATATAAAAGGTTGTGGTGTTTTTGGTCGTAATTTTGGAAGATCGTTTGGATGTCTGGATGATCTGTTTTGAAGTGGCTCAGCCCTTATTGGAAAAGGGCTGAGCGAAAATTAAAGTACAAATAAAAATTGCAAAAAATTTCACAGAACCTAAGCGGCTTGGTTTTCCAAATCAAACTCCAAATGTAGATGTTTCGACACTTCTGGGTCGCTGTTTACGGCATCCATAAACATTTGGCACGCAGGAATAACTTCGTTCTTGCAATAGACATAATCAAATTTCACAGGGTCACCACGTGTACCACCATTTGGAATGATAGCGGCCAACTCGACGGGGAAGCGGTGACCAGTGATAACCTCTTGCGCGGTAACATTCTTGATTTTCTCGTATTCATCTTTGGTAGCAATATCGCCAACTGGAATAAGTTGAATGCCTTTTTCATTACCGTTTGGAATGTTGATGAACATTGAGCGGAAGTTGCCAACACCGCGGCTTGAAGCCATCTTCTTCTTTAGGTCATCTTCGTCATCTTTACTTAGGTTCGGGTCTGTCGCATAGAAGATAAAGCCCATGTGCAGACCATTTTTGTAATAGCGACGACGGAACGTGGTGGAGTCCTTGCTTAACAAAGCAGATTGGACGCAGCCTAGGTAATCAGGTCCACCATATACTTGCTGAACAGGGTCGTATTGTTTGATGAAGATAATGTCTTCTTTCTTGTAGCTCTTCTGTTTGTTGTCACGCTCAAGGAAAGCGAAATTGCCGTTTTTGCGCTTGCGTAAATACATGGTTGGAATAGGCCACAGCCCAACGACCTCACCGAAGTAGTTTCGCAGCTTGAGTAAGGCAGTATCACCGAACTCTAAGAAATCATGTACCGAAGACTGCATCTGCTGTTTTTGCATCCCCCCTTTGGTGAATCGACCTGCAATCATATTGCGGCGAGCCATGAGTATAGAGCCATGATAAGCATTGGCTCGAGTCAGCTTGTTTAAGCCTGCTCTATCAAGTGGCGGTTCCCAGTAGTCGCCATCTTCGTTGTAATAAAGCTCGTTATAATCGTAGTTAGTGAAATCACGATCCACGATTTCAGGTTCACCAAAGGTGAACATCAAGCTTTCATCTTTTGTGGTTGTTTCGGTTATCTGTTCAGTCATTGGTTAAATCTGCCAGGTTGATTTACGTTTAGCCGTGTGGTCGAGAGGTTCGTTAATACATGCATGAGAGATAGCCCAAAATGCATCGGCATGGCCGACTAGTTCACTGCGGTCGGCTTTGAAGGTCATCATGCCGCCGCCATTGGTCATTGAGCGCTTGATAGCCATGAAAGCTGCTGGAATATCTTTGATTTCTTTGTCGAACTGAATCCGGCCACCTTCGACGATATCAATCATCTTCATCACCAAGCGGTTCTTATTTTCATTGCTATAGTGGATAGGGTGGGCTTCACGTGGATATTTCTGATGAATCAGGTCCCAAACACCACCGCCGATACCGGTGGTATCAACGCCAAGGTATGTCACATTGTAACGCTTCATCATCTGGTCGATTTGGTTCACGTGATATTGGAAGTTCAGTCCTTTCCAGTAGTGGCGCTCAAGTACTCGGAATTTCTCTTTGCTATCAATAGGTGGCGCAATGACGATTAAGCAGGCGTTGTCTCGCGTTCGGCTCGGGTCATAACCGAGCCATACTTCGCGGTTACCAAATGGACGGCTTTCAGCAGGCAAGAAATCTTGCCAGGTATTGATATCTACCATGAGCTTTTCAAGTTGAGTGAATTTGAAAACAGAAGCTGAGTCATCCACGAACTCGCATTTATAGAGATTGCGAAATGCATCTGGGCTGTACTCTTCTTCCAACTCGTTAGCATCAATAAGATGACATCCACCTTTAACCGCGTCATGTACGTCAATGATGTAACGCCACTGCTTGTCAGGGCAGACACGGCCACCATCTTTGAGTTGTTTGTTGGATGGAAACTCGATGTTTTTACGCGTGTCTTTTTCACCGCGCCAAGCGTCGCCAGTCCAAAACGGATAAGCAGGATGATTCTTGCTTGATGGAGTAGAGAAGTAAGTTTTGCGAAAGCGTGTTTGTGTTGCACAAGCCGAAGCAACATCGCTCAGCTTTTTGAAGTCCCGGATCCAGAAGTATTCGTCAATGTAGACATTACCAGAGCGTGATTGTGCTGAGTTTGCATTCGTGGATAGAAAATGCAGTTCTGCTTTGTTGCTTAGAATGATTGGATTGCCGGTTAACTCAATACCCCAGAACTCATGCGCTATTTTTATGATGTAGGCTCTAAATACTTCAGCCTGAGCTCGCGTTGCTGAAACAAAAATTTGGTTTTCACCTGTGAGTACTGCATCTTCAAAAGCTTCACCTGCAGTACCGTAGGTAAAACCAATTTGGCGACTTTTTAAGATGTTGCGGGTTCGTGGCATCTTAGGGTCATTCTTAATTGACCGAGCTAGGCGCTGGTAATCAAATAGACTAGCGATCCATTCATCAAAGTCCGCTGCTTCAAGGTGGCCAATGTCGTTTTTCACCTTTTTCTTTTTACGACTGCTTTCTTTGCGGCCTCCATTAGAT